>Ga0079996_111122_pt2 | contig 57630 bp, 44 predicted proteins | sample PerSpoAPS_AMetaG_FD_69199 | JGI IMG/M metagenome (GOLD analysis project Ga0079996, IMG submission 69199) | Thermal spring microbial communities from Yellowstone National Park, Wyoming, USA - Perpetual Spouter A (PS_A) MetaG (SPADES assembly)... | ecosystem: Environmental > Aquatic > Thermal... | reverse complement strand
GCCATCCTTTGCCGCAACGCGCAGACCCTTTATGCGCTGCCGGATCGATGAGGGGGGAACTCCGATGCGAGGGCCACGGATCGGCGTGACCACGAAGCGCCTTCAGGGCCGTGATCCCCTGGGCCGCCCGCAGATGGGGACCGAGGCCGCTTACCTGCGGGCGGTGTGGGCGGCAGGGGGGCTGCCGGTGATGTTCCCGAATCTCCCGCCGGAGGCGGCCCCTGCGTGCCTCGAAGGCGTGGAGGGCGTGCTGCTGACCGGGGGCGGAGACATCGACCCCGCCCGCTATGGCGCCCCCCGGCACCCACAGACCGACGGGGTGGATCCGGAGCGGGACGCTTTCGAGTTCGCCCTGGTGGAGGCCGCGCGAGCACAGGGGAAGCCCATCCTGGGGATCTGCCGCGGCTCCCAGGTACTGGCCGTGGCATTCGGGGCCGCGCTCTGCCAGCATCTTCCGGACATCACCGAGCTCACCCATGACAGCAAGGCGCCTCCGCCCGCCCGGGCTCATCGCGTGCGCCTGGAGCCCCCTCCCGAGCTGGAAGCGCTCCTGCGCGCTCACGGGATCGGTGAGATCCTGGAGGTGAATTCCTATCATCACCAGGGCGTTCCCCGTCGGGCGGAGCTCCCCCCGCCTCTCCAGCCCATCGCAGAGGCACCGGACGGCGTGGTGGAAGCGTTCCTCTGGCGCTCGGCGTCCGGGATGATCGGAGCCCTGGCTGTGCAATGGCACCCGGAGTTGCTCTTTGAGGATGATCCCCGTCACCTGTGGCCGTTCCGTTGGCTGGTGGAGGCCGCCCAGGGAGCCCGCTGATCCTCAGCGCGGCGGCTCCGCCGCCGGCAGCCGAATTCGGACCCGGGTGCCCTGATCCGGGGCGCTCTCCACTTCGATCTCCCCGTCCATGGCCCGGAGGAGACCCCGCGCCACCGTCAGGCTCAGCCCAAAGCCCGGGACTTCCCGCACCCGTGGGTCCTCCGAGCGCCAGAAGGGAGTGAACAGCTGCGCCTGATCCGACGGCGCGATCCCGATCCCGGTGTCCTCGACCTCACAAATCACGGTGGGCCCCTGACGCCCTGCCCGGACCCGGATCTCTCCGCCGGGCGGGGTGTATTTGGCGGCGTTGTCCAGGACCTTCGCCAGGATCCCCTCCAGCCGCTCCCGATCCGCAGCCATCGAAGGGAGGCCCTCGGGCAGCTCCACGGAGAGCCGGTGGCCCCGGGCCTCAATCTCATGTCGGACACGGCGCAGGGCCTCCTCCAGCGCCTCTGACAGGGAGACCGGCTCGATGCGCAGGCGCAGACGTCCGGTTTCGAGGCGCGCGTGTTCGAGCAGGTCGCTCACCAGATTCGCCAGTCGATCGATGTTCCCCCGGATGACCCCAAGGAACCGGCGCTGGTTCTCGGTGAGGGGACCGGCCAGCTCTTTGAGCAGGAGATCCGCGTAACCCTTGATGCTGGTCATCGGCAGGCGGAGCTCGTGGACGGCGGTGGAGAAGAACGCGCCGTGGGCCTCCCGTTCCCGGGCTGCCTCCAGCGCCATCCCGATCCACAGCCTCGCCACCTCCCATCCCGCCTCATCGGCCAGGGCCTCCGGGTCCGGATCCCGGACCCCGAGCCACTCCGAAGGCGCTTTTTCCGTAAGGGGAAGGAACCACACGACGTCCGCAACCGGCTCCCAGGGGGATCGGGCGGAGGGCGGAAGCGTCCACTCGCGCTCCCAGAAGGCCGGGTCGCCCCGGACGATGGCGCATCGCCAGGCGCCGGGTTCCCGAAGGAGCGCGGCTCCTTCCACCGCCCCGGTTCGGGCCATCACCCAGTCCAGAGCGGCACGGCGGATCTCCTGCGGATCCCGCAACGCTTTCAGGGCCCGCCCCAGCTCGACCAGTTGTTCCGTGCGGATCTCTCCCATCGGCTCATCCTTCCCGGACGATCAGACGGTCCTGTGCATCGTAGGTGTAACTCAGAAAGAAGGGCTCCCCGGTCTCCCGGAAGCGCAGCACCCGGGGCCAGAGGGCCGGGAAATCCTCCACCACCGGCAGGTCCAGCACCCGGGAGATCGGCACCCAGGTCAGCGTTCCCTCCGGGGTGGGCCCTGCCGGCTGCGCGTCCGTCTCCCCGACGAAGACGGCGAGGAGAACCCCGGGGGAGGCGCCGGTGTCTATGGTGATCAGGCCGGCCAGCCGGAGCTCCCCCGCCGGGATGCCCGCTTCCTCTGCCAGCTCACGGCGGGCCGCCGTGCGCAGATCCTCGCCGGGCTCCACGTGCCCGCCCAGGCCGTTGTAACGCCCCGGGAAAACTTTTTTCGCTGGGGAGCGCCGGAGCAGCAACACCTGGTCGCCCCGGAACAGGAAGCACAGCACCCGGGGGATCACCGCCCAGCGCCCATCCGCGATGCCCTGATCCGCCCGCCCCACCATCTCCTCCTTGGATGCGCCGGAGATCGCGATCTTCCCTCAGGGGACGCTCTCACTTAGATATTTTCGGAAGAAGGCGATGGCTCGCTCCAGGAGCAAACGGTCCGCCGCGCTCCCGGCTGGGAACGTGTGGGGCTGGCCCGGGTATTCGAACCACTCCGCCGTCTTGCCCAGGGCGCGCAACCGTTCGTAAAGCTCCCGGGACCACTCGGGCGGCACCACGGCGTCCGCTCCCCCGTGATGGATCTGGATGGGCGTTGCGATGTCCTGGAGGTAGTAGAGGGGCGAGATGCGGCGCAGGGCCTCCTCCGGCGTGTTCAGCTCCTCGCGCCCTCGCGTTCCCCCTGACCACTGGAGGATGCGCTCGAAGTTTTTGCGCTCGTCGGCGCTCATGGAGCCGTAGAGCACCGCGGCCCGGACCCTCGGGTTCACCACCAGGACGCGAAGGGCGATCCCGCCGCCCATGGAGTGGCCGAACAGGCCTACGGCATCCGCCCGCGCCTGGGGCAGCGTCGGCAACAGGGCGATCAGGTTCAGCACGTCCACCGCATAGCCCACGCGAAAGGGGTTGGGCCCCTCATCGGAGGGTGGGTGGTTCCGGTAGTTGGGATGGAGCACCAGAAAGCCGGCCCGGGCGAGGGCGTCGGCGTAGCGGGTCGTGTAGGCCAGCGTCGAATAACGCGCCGGATCCACATAGCCGTGCAGCACGATCACCACCGGGAACGGGCCCTTCCCTCGGGGGACGTTCATGAAGCCGTAAACCGTCAGGCCGTCGCTGGGATATGCGATGAGGGTACGGGTGAAGGCCGGGGTGACCGTTAGGGTGCGCTCGATCCGGATGGATCCGCCGCCGTAGACGCGCCGGCGCAGGGCTTCCACCGTGAGATCGGCATAAGGGTCAGGGGTGGGGGTTGGGGTCAGAAGGGCCGTTGCGGTGGGGATCGGGACGGTAGGGGTTGAGAGCGATCGCCCGGTCGGGATGGGGACCGGGGTCGGGGTCCCGGTCGAAGGGGCAACGCCGGAGGGCGTGGGGCGCCTGGCGCAGCCCACCGCCATCCACCCGATCAGGATCCATCCGCACAGGAAGATCCGCATCGCGCCGCTCCGGAGAGGCCTGAATGGATTTCGGATACAATCTATCCGGGCAGGGGGGAACGCGCAACCGGCGTTCCGGGCCGAGGAATGGAAAAGCGTTCCCCTCGAAAACCGCGCAGGAGGGTGGCAGATGTGGCGGAACTGGCTGGAGATCTATCGCACATGCAACCTGCGGGCGGATCGGCCTATGGATTCGATCTCGAAGTGGCTGATCATCGTCCGCTGCTGCGTGTTCCCGATGACGATGATCTCCGCGGCCATTGGGGGATTGCTGGCGGCGTCCGTCGGGCGCTTCGAGCCCCTTCCCTTTGCTCTGGCCGCCGTGGGGCTGCTGCTGGCCCACGCGGCGAACAACATGATCAATGACTATTTCGATCTGGAGACAGGGCTGGACACCGCGGAATACGCTCGGGCTCGGTATGCGCCCCATCCGGTCCTCTCGGGCATGGTCACACGGGAGCAGCTGCGGCGCGCCATCCTGCTGGTGAACGCCCTGGATGGGCTGATCGCCCTGGCCCTCACGGCGATGCGGGGATGGCCGATCCTGGCCTTCGCCCTGGCCGGGCTGTTCATCAGTGTGTTCTACGTGGCCCCGCCCTTGCGCCTCAAGCGCATCGGCCTGGGGGAGCTCGGCGTCTTCCTGGTGTGGGGGCCCTTGATGATCGGCGGCACCTTTTACGCGACCACAGGGACCCTCCCGGGATGGGTCTGGCTGGCCTCGATCCCCTACGCTCTGCTGGTTTCCACCGTGCTCATCGGCAAGCACATCGACAAGCTGGAACAGGATCGCGCGCGGGGGATTTACACGCTGCCGGTTCTGTTGGGGGAGCGGATGGCGCGGGCGCTGAACGCGGGGCTGATGGTGGCCTTTTACGTAGTGGTGGGAGGGCTGGCGCTCGCAGGGGTGCTCGGGCCATGGGTGTGGCTCACCGCCCTCAGCCTGCTGCGTCTGATCGACGTCCTGCGGACCTACGCCCGCCCCCGTCCGGCTGAGCCACCTCCTGGCTATCCGGTGTGGCCCCTGTGGTATGTCTCCTGGGCCTTCGTCTTCAACCGGCGGGCCGGCGCCCTGTTCCTGGCCGGGCTCTTACTGAACCTCATCCTCCCGCTTCGCCTCCCGGTGGGCTGAGAGGGGCCGCGCGCAGCTTCTCCCGAGCGAAACCCAGGAATTCCCGCAATGCTTGCGCGGGATCCTCGGATATGTAGCTTTCAATCACACGATCCTCACTGCCATCATGGAAATGACGAGGGAAGGTAGATACAGATTGCCAGCGTCGATGAGGAGCGTTATCATGTCGATAGATCTGACCATCGATGGCCCGTCTCTCCCAGTGATAGCTGTAACGGCCCTTGAGTTTAAGGGAAAACCACACATCTATAAAACTTCCATCAATCAGAATAATTCTCATCTCGTTGATATGTATCAACAATACTTGAATCACTATGTCTGCGAATTCATTTTCGGCAATTTTGCGTAGATTTTCGAGGCTCATCATGACAGAGTCTCAAGAAGCCTTTGAAGTTGTTCAATTTGATACTCCAGACGATCCAACCGTTGGAGATCCCTCCAGGTGTCCGCCTCTTCCAGCGTGCCCTCCCGGTATCGAGCCTCCATCTCTTCGACGCCGGCCACCCCGTAACGTCCCGTGATCTCGATCCACTCCGCTCGGAGCTCCCGAATCCGCTGTTCCAGAAACGCGCGCAGACCTTGCCGGATCAAATCTTCCTCCGTCAGTTGCAGCTCCTGCGCGATCTTCCTTAACAACCCCACCGCCTCCATTCCGATCTGCCTCCTGTGATCTTGCAGCCAGGGGCTCTTCATGGAATGGCTCATCCAGCCGAGACCCTCAGAAGAGATTATACCCCAGGTTCCTGCTGAGGGATCGTAGTATCCTGCAGCGCTCGCGTTACGGTTTCCAGATTAGAAGGGGAGCCCTTGCATGAAATCCCTGGGGGGTCCAAAATAGAGACGCCCGGAGCGCGCTCCGGGCGGCGTGCCGATCCTTCCGGGCCTGGGGTGTTCGGTGCGGCGATACTCCGATCCGGCGAGGAGGGGGAGAGCGCATGGCGAACACAACGGTGAGCTCGCAGACTGAGGCGTCCACCACCGCAAGATCCACGGTTCCGGGGGAGTTCGCGTTCATCCCTCCGATGCCGCGTTCCATTGAGGAAACGGGGCTTTCCCTGGCCTTCCTGGCCGACCTCAGCCTCAAGATCCTCTACAACGCCGGTTATCTCACCGGCGGACAGCTGGCGGAGCGCCTGCGTCTCCCCTACACCGGGGTGACAGAGGTCATTCTGGAGTTCCTCAAGCGGGAGCAACTGGTGGAGGTGCTGGGAGCGAAGGGGGTGGGGGAGCAGGGCTATCAGTATGCCCTCACCGCCCGGGGGCGCGATCGGGCCCGCGAGGCGCTGGACCGAAGCCAATATGCGGGGCCTGCCCCCGTGCCCCTCCCCGCCTACGCTGCGGCCATGCGTCGACAATCCCATAAAGGCACGCGGGTGACCCCGCGCTTGATGCGCCAGGCCCTCGGGCATCTGGTCCTCAACGACCGTGTGTTCCACAAGATCGGCCCTGCCATCAACTCGGGGACCTCCATCTTCCTCTACGGCCCGCCCGGGAACGGGAAAACCTCCATTGCGGAGGCCATCGGCCACCGGGTCTTTCAGGGAGGCATCTACATCCCTTATGCCGTGGAGGTCGGCGGGTTCGTCATCAAGGTGTTCGATGAGGTGAACCACGAGCCGCTGCCCAACCATCGGCCCGGCCAGACCGGCGTGTTGAAAACGCCAGCGGATGCCCGCTGGATCGCCATCCGGCGGCCGTTCATCGTCAGCGGCGGGGAGCTCACCCTGGAGATGCTGGATCTGGCCTGGAACGAGGTCAGCCGCTACTATGAGGCGCCCCTCCAGATGAAGGCCAACGGCGGGGTCTTCCTGATCGACGACTTCGGCCGCCAGCAGGTGCGCCCCCGGGATCTCCTCAACCGCTGGATCGTCCCCCTGGAGAAGGGGGTGGATTACCTCACCCTCCACACCGGCCAGAAGTTCGAGATCCCCTTCGAGACCCTGATCCTCTTCTCCACCAACCTCAACCCGCGGGATCTGGTGGATGAGGCCTTCCTGCGTCGCATCCGACACAAGATCGAGATCCCCGACCCCACCCCGGCGGAGTTCCGGGAGATCTTCCGCCGGGAGTGCCAGGCCCGAGGGATCCCTTACGACGACCAGGCCCTGGTCTACCTCCTTCAGGAGTGGTATATCAAGCGCCGGCGGCCGCTGCGGGCGGTCCACGCCCGCGATCTGCTGTCCCACATCCAGGATATCGCCTCGTATTTCAACGTGCCTCCCACGCTGAGCAAGGAGCTCATCGATCGGGCATGTGAAGCCTATTTTGTGGAGATGGGTGGCGCCTCCCCGGCGGCACCCTCGCCCAAGCCCCCCGGGGCCTCATAAATCCGGCTTCCCCATCCGCCCGGGTGCGGCGGGGTTTCGATACGCGATGGATGCGCAGGGGGATGTCTGGTTCCGGAAGGCCTCCGCCCTGCCGGGTTTCCCCCGGGATCAAATTGCCCGCATAATATCCTCTGCCGGCATCCTATCCGGAGCCTCTGCAAAGCCATGAGCAAAGGAGGACAGCTCCTGCTGGAAGGCGGGAGCGATCACCTGGCCTGCTTTATCGCCCAGCAGGTCGCGGAGGAAGCCCTCAAGGCCTTCCTCTATGCCCAGGGCGAGGAGATCGTCAGCGGAAGCGCTGCAAATGGCCAATTGGGTCCTTGAGCTGGTGCGTCGCAAACTTCGCGAAGACCTCTAAACCATACGGCGGTTTCTCCAGGTTCGGCGGGGAGAAGGAAGACTGAGATGGCAAAGAAAACAGAATCCAGCCGGGTGGTGGCCACCAACCCGAAAGCCTATCACGATTACCACATCGAGGAGACCTTTGAGGCGGGCGTCGTCCTCACCGGCAGCGAGATCAAATCCGTGCGCGCGGGGAAGATCAGCCTGCGGGAGGGCTATGTGCTGCCGCGGGATGGGGAGCTGTGGCTGATGAACGTGCACATCGCCCCCTACGAGCCGGCCGCGCGAGACAACCCGGATCCCCGGCGGCCGCGCAAGCTGTTGCTCCACCGGCACGAGATCAACCGGTTGATCGGCAAGGCCCAGGAGAAGGGCTACACCATCGTGCCGCTGAAGGTCTACCTGAACGCCCGGGGCCTGGCCAAGGTGGAGATCGCCCTGGCGAAAGGCAAGAAGCAATATGAGAAGCGCCGCGCCATCGCCGAGCGGGAGGCCCGCCGGGAGATCGAGCGCGCCATGAAGGGGGTAGAGTGAGATGGGCGTGCGGGAGCGATACGGGCGCCAGCCCCCACTTCCTTTGGATGTGGCACGGCGGATGGAAAGCCTGCCCGACCTCCTCTGGCGCCACCCGGTGCGCCTGGCCTATCTGTTCGGATCCCTGGCCCGCGGGGATCCGGGCGCGGCGGATGTGGATCTGGCCGTCCTGCCGGACGAAGGCTTCTCATGGCCCCTCCTATACGCCGAACTCTCGGAAGCCCTGGGGACGGATCGCCTGGATCTCGTGGATCTCCGGTTCGCGCCGCCTTATCTGAAGGCGGGGATTCTTCAAAGCGGCCGTTGTCTGTTCGCTCGATCGGAGGCGGAGCGCGAGGCTTTCGAACGAAGCGCCCGCGTCATCGCCCGGGACGAGGGGCTCCGCATCCGGATCCAGGTCCATCAGGCCCGATGGGGGATGGCACCCATGCCCCTGCGAGCGGATTTCCTCTGGTCTGCGCTTCTGGAGCTTGAACGGATCGCCGAGGCCATGGAGGTCTATCGCGCGCTGACCGCCCGTGATCTGGAGGGGGATCTGCACCGACGTTGGGCTGCCGAACGAGGGCTGATCGCCGGGCTCAACCTCATATTCCAGATCGCCGATCACATCCTGGTCGCCCGGTTCCATCGGGAGGCACCCACCTATGAAGACCTGCTGAAAGACCTTCGACAGCATGGGGTGATCTCCGAGGAGCTGTATGGGCTGTTGCGAGGTGCCGGAGGCCTTCGAAACGTTCTGGTTCACGAATACGTCCGGATTGATCCGGAGCGGGTCGCTCAGGCGTTGCGAGACGCCCCGGACCGCTTTCGGCGCTTCGCCCGGGAGATCCGCGCCTGGCTGTCGGAGCAGGCGGAGACCGGGTGAACGCCATGGGCGATCCTCTCGGATCCGAAGCCACGTTCCCACGGTGGGGACCTGGGATGGAGATCGAGATCCAATCCGACCGCTTCGTGGTGGCGGGTCGCCCGCTGGCCTCCCTGCGGGAGATCCACCGGCTGCCTGAGGAGGCGCAGCGGGCCATCTATCGCACGCTCATCCCGGATTTCCTCCTGGAGCGTTACGGCATCGACCCGGTCACGCTGTGCGACCCGGCCGGGCGGCCGCTGGTCCGCATCCATGGGGAGAACGCGGAGGTGGAGATCGAGGTCTGGCGACGGGTCGACGATCGGGATCCGCTGGTTTACCTGCATTTCGCGGAAACGCTGCATAACCGCATCATCGTGCTCCTCTTCATGACCAACGACCCGGAATCCCCTCGCTTTGATGTGGATCGGGACCGGGAGGGACGGCCGACGAAATACGGAACGGTGAGCCGGAACATCGAGGCGGAGATCGCCGCCATGCAGTTCGGCCTGGCCCCGGGCCAGGTGCGCCGGGGCCTGCGCCTGACCAAACATATGCTTCCGTTGTTCGAGCAGTTCATCCGCCGCCTGGGCCACGATCTGTTCCTGGTGGAGCCCCTGGCCTACCACGCGGCCATCCTCTTCGAACGCTACGGTTGCGGATACATCGAGGGGCGCACCAAAATGGAGTGGATCCATCGGGAATTCCAGCCGGGCGGCGTGCTCCACCGTCGGCTGGACGGCTCCACCCCCTTCCGGCAGCCCGGGATGGAACGAACGGTGCGCGGCCGTTCCTGGGCCATTTACGATGGCATCCTGGGGGAGCCCTTCGACGGGATCCGGATGTATAAGCGAGTGGGCCACCACGCGGGGATCTGCACCTTCCCGGATGCGGTCTGGTGAGCGATGGGACGATTCCCGATGGAGGCCGGCACGCTGATCCTGGTGTTGCGGATCCTGATCCTCGTGATCTTCGCCGGCGCCCTCTGGTGGGGGATCGGGCGCGTGGTCCAGGTCCGGCTCCCTCTCTCCGATCCGGAGCGCGCCCGGCGGATCCAGGCGGTCCTCTCCCTGGGCCGCAGCCTGCTGCGGGCGGCCGTCCTCGCCGTGGCCCTGCTGATGGCCCTCGACCTGATGGGGCTGAACCTGGGGCCCCTGCTCACCGGAGCCGGCATCCTGGGGGTCGTGGTGGGGCTGGGGGCCCAGAGCCTGATCCGGGACCTCCTGGCCGGCCTGATCATTGTCCTGGAGGGGCCCTTCGGCATCGGGGACGTGATCCGCACGGCGGGCGTGAGCGGGAAGGTGGAACGCATCACCCTGCGGGCCACCTACGTGCGGGATGCCGATGGCACGTTGCACGTGATCCCGAACAGCATGCTGGGGGTGATCAGCAACCTCAGCCGGGACTGGGCCCGGGTGATCGTCGACCTGCCGGTGCCCCGAGGGACCCGGCTGGAGGCGCTCCAGGAGGCCCTGGAGCAGGCGACACGGGCGCTGCGGGAGGATCCGGAGCTTCAGGGCGGATGGCTGGAGCCCCCGACGGTGGCCGGCATCGAGGCCATCGGGGAGACCGCTTTCATCGTTCGAGTGGAGGCGAAGACCCGGCCGGCGGACCGCTGGACAGTTGCGCGTCGGTTGCGCTATCATCTGCTTCAGGCGATGCAAACCGAGCCGGCGCCTTCGCCGGGGCCGGGATGAGGATCTTCGGAGATCAGGAGGATGCGATGCGGATCAGAACAGCGGTGGCATGGGGGGTCCATACCCGATGGGGGATCGTCGGGCTCATCGCGGTGCTCAGCCTGCTCGCAGGAGCCTGCGGGGGGGTCCCCTTCGGGGCGCCGGTGCCGCCCACGGCGACCTTCCCACCGACCCGCACGCCGCGCCCGACGGCGACGGCCACCTTCACCCCCACCATCACGCCGTCGCCGACCGCCACGTTCACGCCGACCCCTACCGAGACCCCGACTCCCACCCGCACGCCCACGCGGACCCGGCCGCCCTTCACCCCCACGCCGCGGCCGACGGAGACGCCCACGCCCTCCCCCACGCCGGCTTTCGAATTTTATTATTCAGAGATCAAATCGTATCCAAACTGTGGGACGGTTTACGTGGGTGGAGTGATTAAAGATAGCGCAGGGAATCCATTAAATGGAATTTGGTACCAATTACAACTGTTCTATCCCTCAGGAGATGGATTCGCGCAATTTTGCTATACAAAATATGGAGACTGTAATGATTATAATCAGAGTGGGTTAATGAGTCCGGGAACATGGAGTGTTACTCCTCTAGGACCAGAAAATTATCATAAGCCATTTAGGTTTGTGATAAGAATAGTCGAAAGCCCTTCAAACCCGCGTCCCCTGTCTCCTCCGCTTATTATTGATCATCAGGACTGTGATATTGCTGGCCAATACATGGTAGATTGGATCAAAGTGCGATGAGAATGCACTAGAACATGAATTTGCCCAAGGCTCATATCCTTGAATGATTAGGGAGGGGCAGAGACTACCTCCCCCTCTGGTTGTGTCATGGGTTCAAGCGGGGCAACTGCCTGCCATCGCCCTCCGCCTAATTTCCGATCATGGTAGCAGCAAAGCCACTCCTAAACAAGCATTTGATTGGAGACGCCGAAATGAATTTCGGCTTACAACTAGAAGGACTCCGATCCCGAATCCAGACAGCTAGAGGTGGCAGAGGAAGCCGCGTCTTCTACACCGATCTGTCTCTCTCCTCACTGCGCCATTGGTTCACGCAGGACCATGACAGGCCGTTGACCGGCATCCAAAGCTCCGATCATTGGAAGAGAAAAGTCTTGTTCGAAATAGATACGGAGGAAATAAAATGAAATACAATACAAAATTTGTAATTGTTTTGATTCCACTGATTTTTTATTTGTTTATATCCATATTTATAGTTAACCGTCCGGGTCTTTATTATGACGAAGTATTATTTGCCCGACCATTTGTTAGTAAAAATGCTTCTGTGTACGAATTAGCTCTTTGGAGGATGAGAATTCCTATTATGGTGATGCCATATTTGGGGGCTTTAAAATCATGGATTTATGCCCCAATTGCTCAACTAATTGGAATATCTGCATTTTCAATAAGAATTTTACCAATTCTAACAGGAATGTTTTCGTTGATTTTAATATATAAAACAGCACAGATTCTTCTTAATAATAAATCAGCGTTAATTTTTTTAATAATTCTTTCAACATTACCTTCTTATATATTTCATGTGAGATTAGATTGGGGACCTGTGGCATTATCAATATTATTCAGATCAATTTTGATCTACTCTCTTGTCAAGTACACAAAAACAAAAAATATAACTTGGCTTGCAGTAGCTGGATTCTCGATCGGATTGGGCATTTTTGATAAACTAACCCATTTGTGGTTTGTATTTGGAATAATTGGAGGAATTCTGGCCGTTAAACCAAAATTAAAATATATCACATTCACCGGTATGATATTATTTTTGACATTTATTTTAGCTGGATCCGCTCCTTTACTTCTTTACATCTATAACATAGGTTTACGCCAAATTTTGGGCGAACCGATAATAAAATACCAAGAATTTCCGGCGTATTTTGGATACAAATTGTGGCTACTAATATGGACTCTCTCCGGCAATTCAGTTTTCGATATCATAAACAATCACGATATTTTACGAGATTGTGTGATACATCAACCAAATTTGTCTGAATGCATTCTAAAAATTCGACCCTTCGCCTTTCCATTCTCTATAGCACCAGTTTTGTTAATTCCGGCAATTTTTAAGGCCATTTTTTCTAAAAATATTTATTTGAGAATTTCTGTTATTTCGTTTATTGCAATATTTTTACAAATTGTAATTTCTTATCGCGCTCGTGGCTCCCATCATTTAATGATGTTGTTCCCGCTCACAGAGTTTATAATTTTTTCTTACATACTAAATAACAACAGAATTTTTGTTAAATATCTTTTATTACTTTTGTTAATCTCATCAAATTTAATTACAGATTTTAAATATCTCGCTAACATCAAAACAAATGGCGGAACAGGATTGTGGTCTACTAAAATTTATGATCTTTGCAATTACATAAAAACCAATCCAAATTTCTATGTATTTATGGATTGGGGATTTCAAGCACCCTTATCAGTTCTTAATTGCTCTTCTTCTTATTCTGAATTGTTTTGGGAATTTATCGCATTAGACAACGAAGAACACTTTGTCAATAAGCTTCATCAATTAACTATAGACCCTAATGTTGTGTTTGTATTCCATTCTTCGAAATATACTGTTTTTTACAATCCTCGCGAATTTTTCTTTAGGATGATTAAATTATACAGATTAGAAACAATCAAATTTGATCAATCATTCCAACCGGAATATGAGCTGATCAAGATTTTCAGAGATAACTCAAAGGATGCTGATTACTCGGAGATCAATTTTAAAATGAAGAGCTTCATCGGCGATATTAGGTTTTTAGGATATAATTTGATCGGTTTGTCTAAATGTGATCCTCAACAATTAGATCTATATTGTGGAGAGCAAGGCTCAGTTATAATCCTATATCTCTATTTTCTTATTGATTCTCATGTTCCAAAAAATTACAAAGTTTTTGTTCATCTAATTGGGGAAATCAACAATCCTCAAACTCAAAATCCTGTTTGGGATCAAATGGACCAAGAACCTCATAATTGGACATATCCGACTACTCAATGGATTCCAGGAAAAATAGTAAAAGATCGATATGAATTACGTATACCACAAAATGCTCCAGAAGGAAGGTATTTTATCTCGATTGGAATGTATGACCCAAACAGTATGAGCCGCTTGTTAACTACCGGAGATGGTGCTGATGGGAATTCGGTAAAAATCGCAAATATTCTTGTTAAAAAATAAATTATATTAGGAGATCTAAATGCGCGCAAAGTTTTTGCTATATATTTTATTCCTGACTTTAGCTGTTGCTGGTTTCATTAACGCCTGTCGCCCGGCTCCCACCCCCACGCCCACCCCGGTGATCTCGCGGTTGCCGCCGGTTCTGGTGGCCCGCACGCCGGAGCCCGGGCAGGAAGCAACCCCGGAGATGCCCCTGCGGCTGGTGTTCAGCGAGCCGATGGATCGCGCCTCGGTGGAGGCGAACCTCCGGGTGATCCCTGCCATCGCCGGGCGCTTCGCCTGGGAGGCCGGGGACCGCATCCTCCGGTTCATCCCTCAGGCCCCGTGGAAACCCGATGCCGAATACGAGGTTCGCCTGGAGAACGCCCGGGCCCGGAACGGCCAGGCCCTGGCCCGACCGGTGGCCTTCCGCTTCCGCACCGCTTCCCCCCTTGCCGTGGTTGAGGTCATCCCCTCCCCCGACGCCCGAGATGTGGATCCCCGGGCCTCCGTCACCGTGATCTTCAATCGCCCCATCGTCCCGCTGCGCAGCGACCTCGCCCCCGGCGATCTCCCGCAACCCCTCACCTTCGATCCACCCATCCGGGGGACGGGACGATGGATCAACACCAGCATTTACACCTTCCAGCCGGAGGGAAGCTGGGAGGCCGGGCGGACTTACATCGCGCGGGTGGCCGCCGGGTTAAAGGATCTTTCCGGGGTCACGCTGGAGCGAGATTACACCTGGACGTTCACCATCCGCCGTCCGGCGGTGGTGGATTATGCCCCCCGACCGGGCCGGGCGATGGATCTGGATCTGAACACGCCGATCTCCATCACGTTCAACATGGAGATGGAGCGGTCCTCGACCGAGGCCGCCTTCGCCTTGCGAGAGGGCGCGGAGGACGGGCCGGCGATCCCCGGGCGCTTTGAATGGATCAGCCGGACCCTGGTTTTCCGACCCGCCCAGCCGTTGAAGATGGAGACCCGCTACTTCGTCCGTCTGGAAGCCCGCGCCGCGGCCCCCTCCGGGGCCACCCTCGAAGGCCCGCTGGCGTGGGCCTTCACCACGCCGGCCTACCCTCGGCTGCGGAGCGCCAGCCTGAGCCCGGAAGGGCTGAACCGCCTCCGCACGGATTCCTCTATCGAGCTTCGCTTCAGCTCCGGGCTGATCCGCCCGGAGACCATCTGGCCGAACCTGCGCTTCGACCCGCCCATCTCCGTCACGCGGGTGGTGACCAGCTGGAACCCGGGGAGTGGGGAGTTCACCCTTTACGCGGATTGGAAGCCGGGGACGGCCTACACCCTCACCGTGGGCCCGGGGATCGAGGATCGCTACGGCAACCGGCTGGATCGCCAGCATGTGTTCACGTTCACCGTTGACCATCTGGATCCCCTCGCCTACCTGAACATCGGCAGCCCCTATACCCCCATCGCCCTGGTTGGGACCTACACCGGGACCACGGCGTTCCTCTCCACCCGCAACCTGGATCGCGTGGACCTCACCCTCGCCCGCCTGAGCCTCGCTTCGTTCATCACCATGACCCAGAACCCGGAGGCGGTCTCCCGCTACATCGCCCCGCCTTCCCAGGTGTTCGCCCGATGGACCTTCACGGTCCCCGAGGTGATCACGGACGTCATCATGCTGAATCGCATCCCTCTGGCCGGGCCGGGCCGGCCCACGCTCCCGACCGGGTTGTATCACCTGCGCCTCGACGCTCCGGTTTCCCTGCAGGATCGACCCGCTCGCTATCTGATCGCGGCGACCGATCTCCACGTGGCGATCAAGGTGGCGCCCCAGGAGGCCCTGGTCTGGGTCACCGACCTGGCCTCCGGGCGTCCCGTCCCGGGCGTCCCGGTCCAGCTCTTCGAGGTCGTCGAAGAACGTCTGGAGGCCCGCGGGTCCGGGACCACGGACGCGGACGGGATCGTGCGCTTCACGTGGGCAGAGCCGACGCCCCTCTGGCGGATGCGGGTGGCCGTGGCCGGGACCCCCGGCGGTCGCTTCGGGATCGGGGCCAGCACGTGGTCGGACGGGATCGAGCCGTGGAGCTTCGACATCCCCGCGGATTACGAACCCATGCGATTCCGGGTCTACTGGCAGACCGATAAGCCCATCTACCGGCCGGGCCAGACCGTCCGCTTCAAGGCCATCGTCCGAGTCGATGACGACGCCCGCTACACCTTGCCGACCACTCCAACCCTGCCGATCCGGATCCAGGATCCGGAGGGCCGGGAGGTTTATTCCGCCACCCTCCCGCTGAGCGATTACGGCACCGCAGAGGGCGCCTTCGCCCTGGCGGAGGAAGCTCCATTGGGCTCCTACACCCTCATGGCGGATCTGCCCCCGGGCCCCTACGCCCACACCCTCTCTTTCCTGGTGGCCGCCTATCGACGGCCGGAGTTCCAGGTCACCCTGACCCCCGATCGCCCCGCCTACGTGGCCGGCGAGACCATCCAGGCCCTGGTCCAGGCCACTTATTACTTCGGGGGACCGGTCGCCGAAGCGAAGGTCGAGTGGATCGCGCGCATGCGCCCCTACTTTTTTGGATACACAGGGCCGGGTTACTTCTCCTGGTCCGACGTCGATCCTTACAGCGCCTATGAAGGGGAAGGCGAGGAGGTGGTCGCCAGCGGCAGCGGAACCACCGACGCCCAGGGACGGTTCCTGATCCGGTTGCCGGCGGACCTGGGCAAGCGCGCCGGAAGCCAGGTGGTGATCCTGGAGGCGAGCGTCACCGACCTCAACGACAACGTGGTGGCCGGGCGGACGGAGGCGGTGGTTCACGCGGGGCGCTTTTACATCGGACTGCAGGCGGAGCGCTACGTCGGGGAGGCCGGCCAACCCCTCACGCTCACGGTGCGGACGGTGGATTGGGAGAGCCGACCGGTCGCGGGGATCCCCCTCACCTGGACCGCCTATCGTCGGGAGTGGTTCAGCGTGATGCAGGAAACCGAGCGCGGCCCCATGTGGACGTGGACCTACAGCGACACGGCCATCGTCAGCGGCACCCTGCGGACGGATGCGGAAGGAAGCGGGCGCTTCGCCTTCACGCCTCCCGATCCCGGCACCTACGTGGTGAAGGCCGAGGGGATCGATGGGGAGGGTCATCGAATCCGAAGCGCGGAGTTCGTGTGGGTGAGCGGGCGAGGGACCGTGGCCTGGCGCCAGGAGAACAACGACCGCCTGGAGCTGATCGCGGACCGCCGGGAGTATGCCCCCGGGGACACGGCCACCATCCTGATCCCCTCCCCGTTCAGCGGGACGGTCACTGCCCTCATCACCCTGGAGCGCGGACGGATCCGGCGTTACGAGGTCCGCACCCTGGAGGGGAACGCCCCGACCCTGTCCATCCCCCTCACAGAGGATGAAGCCCCCAACGTCTTCGTCTCCGTCCTGCTCGTTCAGGGGGTGACCCCGGCGAACCCGGCGCCATCCTTCAAAATGGGGATGGTGAACCTCCCGGTGAAGCCGGTCCGGCAGCAGCTTCGCATTGAGCTGATCCCCGACCGAGACATCGAGGCCGGCGCCCACTACGGGCCGCGGGAGACCATGACGGTAACCGTGCGCACCACCGACGCGGACGGCCGGCCGGTCCCGGCGGAGGTCGCGGTGGCCGTGGTGGACGCCTCGGTGCTGGCCCTGGTGGATCCCAACGCCCCGCCCATCCTGGAGGGCTTCTATGCGCGGCGGCCGCTCTCCGTGCTCACCGGCGTGGCGATGGTCTACAACCTGAACCGGGTGACCGTGCGGATCGCTCGGGAGCGGAAGGGAGGCGGCGGCGGATCGGTGGAGGCCTTCGGGGAGATCCGCCGGGAGTTCCCGGACACCGCCTACTGGAACGCCCGTCTGCGGACCGACGCCAGCGGGACGGCGACCTTCTCCGTGCGGCTGCCGGACAACCTCACCACGTGGCGCATCCTCGCCAAAGGCGTCACCGCGGACACCCGGGTGGGCGAGGCGACCCGGGATGTGCTCAGCACCAAAGATCTCCTGATCCGACCCAGCGTGCCCCGCTTCTTCGTCGCCGGGGATCGGGTCACCCTGGGCGCCGCGGTGCATAACGCCACCACCCGGACCCTGTCCGTCGCCGTCCGGCTGGAGGCCCGGGGCCTGGCCCTGGAGAGCCCGGCCGCCCAGGAGGGGACCATCCCGGCCGGCGGCGCGGCCCGCTTCGAGTGGACCGGCGTCGTGCAGCCGGAGGAGGCCGTGGATCTGACGTTCTTCGCGGAGGGAGGCGGTTTTCGGGACGCGACCAAACCCACCCTCGCGCGGCCGGACGGCACCATCCCGGTGTTGCGTTACGTGAGCCTGGAGACGGTGGCCAGCGCCGGGATGCTGGAGACGGCGGAGCCCCGTCTGGAGATCATCGCCATCCCGCCGGAGCCCGAGGTCGTCGGCGGGAGGATGATCCTTCGTCTGTCGCCCTCCCTCGCCGCGGCGACCCTTGACAGCCTCACGTGGCTTCAGCACTTCGAATACGAATGCACCGAACAGACCATCAGCCGTTTCCTGCCGAACATCGCCACCTATCAAGCTCTCATCCGCCTGAACCGGATGCGGCCGGAGCTGGAGGAGCCGCTCCGGCAACAGATCGCCATCGGCCTGCAGCGCCTCTACGCCGGCCAGCACGCCGATGGCGGGTGGGGCTGGTTCACCTCGATGGAAAGCGATCCGCTGACCACGGCCTACGCGGTCTTCGCCCTGGCCCAGGCCCGGGCGGCGGGGTTCGCCGTCTCCGACGAGGTGATCGCCCGTGGCGTCTCCTTCCTGCGCCGATCGCTGGAGGCGCCAGCGGATCTGCCGGAGTGGAAGGCGAACCGGCAGGCCTTCATGCTCTTCGCGATGGCGGAGGCCGGTGCGGGCGATGCCGGACGGATCGTCGCCCTGTGGGAGGCGCAGAAGGATCGCCTGGCCCTCTACGCCCGCGCCTTCCTGGCCATGGCCCTCGCCCGGGTCCAGCCGGACCATCCGCTCATCCCCACCCTGCAGAGCGCGGTGCTGGAACGCGCCGAGGTCACCGCCACAGGGGCCTTCTGGCAGGAGCAAAAGATGGACGACTTCAACTGGAACACCGACACCCGCACCACCGCCATCGCCCTGCTGAGCCTCCTGCGTCTGGATCCGGACCATCCCCTCGCCTTCCAGGCGGTGCGCGGGTTGATGGCCGCGCGGCGGGCGGACCGCTGGGAAACCACTCAGGAGACCGCCTGGGCGCTCATGGCCCTCACGGAATGGATGGTCCAGACCGGCGAGCTGGAGGGGAACTACACGTGGACGGTCCGCTTGAACGATGCGTTCCTGGGCTCCGGAACGGTGGACCCGGCGCACATCCAGGAGACCGTCACCCTGCAACAAGACATCGCCGGTCTGTTGCGGGAGGTCGGCAACGCTCTGGAGCTTTCCCGGAGCGCCGGCCCGGGTGTGCTTTACTACACCGTCCATCTGGCTCTGGAGGAGCCGGTGGAGCGGATCGCGCCGCGCTCCCGGGGCCTGACGGTCCTCCGGCAGTATGTGCGGGCGGACGATCCATGCCTGCGGGATCGGCGCCAGCCGTGCACGCCGGTGACCTCGGCGCGGGTGGGAGATCTGCTTACCGTGCGGCTGACCCTGATCGCGCCCCGGGCGGTGCACCATCTCGTGCTGGAGGATCCGTATCCGGCCGGCGCGGAGGCCATCGATCCCTCCCTGAAGACCTCCCCGACGGTGGGGCGTCCGCCGGAGCTCCAGCGGGTGGATCCCTCGGATCCCTTCGGGGGCTACGGGAGGTGGGGATGGTGGTGGTTCGGCCATGCGGCCCTTTACGACGATCGAGCCGCCCTGTTCGCCGATTACCTGCCGCCGGGAACCTATGAATACACGTATCTCATCCGGGCCGGGTGGGCCGGCCGGTTCCAGGTGCGGCCCGCGCGCGCCTACGCATTCTACTTCCCCGAGATCTACGGCCAGAGCGAAGGAACGATCTTCGAGATCACCCGATGATCCCTGCGCCGGATCCTCCTCCGGGCGCTACGCCAGGCGGAGGCCTTCCCGGGCCACGGCCCCGGCGATCCCCCGCCCGGTCCGGCGTCCCTCCTCCATCTCACGGGTCGATTTCACGAACACCTCCGCCGGCACCGGCGCCTCGGCGAAGATCGCGATGGCCTGCTCCCGGACGGCCTCCCGGAGGGCGGGATCTTCCTCGGCGATCTCCACCACGATGTCCGCATCGCTGCGCGGCGTAGCGGTCCCCGTGGCGAAGGAGCCGAACAGGTAGATGGCGACGACCGCGGGGCACTTCGCCCGCAGCCGCTCAGCGCAGCGGCGCAGCGCCTCCAGAACCGCCTCCCGCCGCATGAACCTGCTGCTCGCAAAATACGTAAATCCGTCGCGCATCCTCGAGCGCCTGCTGGGCCTCGCTGAAGGTGTAGTGATCGACCGGAGCGCCTGTGTCGAAGTGGGGACTATGATGACCCGGAATTGAAGCGAAGCGATTCGTCGGCGATCCCCAGGCCTGTGCCGAAGATGATCATGAACGCCAGGGCCAGGTCGATGAGGAAGAAGCCCTGGTCGATCAGGCCGTGTCCCAGGAGATCGGCCATCGCCCCGGCCGCCCCCCAGCGCCAGGGATCCCCGGAGATCCCGGGCCGGACGACCCGACGCCAGAACAGGACCTGCCAGGCGAGCCCGGCGATCCATCCCAGCAACCCCGTGCGCGCCCAGAAGTCGAGGAAGACGTTATGCGGATGGGAGAGGTTCGGCTCCTGCCAGGCATCCGGGCGGATATAGCGGCTCCGATACCAGTAGAGGAAATTGTCCGGCCCCACCCCAAAGAGCGGATGCTCGCGGATCAGGTCCAGGGTGCTGGCCCACAGGCGGACGCGGAAGAAGACGGTGCTGCCTGGGGTGGCGGCGCGCCGGGCCAGCATCTCCCCGATGCGCGGCGCCAGCGCTCCGGCGAAGAGGAGGATCCCTCCCACCGCCATGAGGATCAGCCCCCAGCGGATCCCTCGTGACAGCCCTCCCCAGCGATCCCGCAGCCACAGCCCGCCCATCGCCATCAGGGCCGCCGGGATCCCCAGGAACCCGGCTCCCTCCGAACAGGTTCCGATCAGCGCGGCGCCCACGATCAGCAAGCCCAGCCCGGCCAGAAGGCGCCCGCGCCGGGAGCTCCCGCTCAGGGTCAGCGCCAGCAGGAACGGGAAGACCCGCCCCAGATAGAGGGCCAGGTTGTTGGGAGAACCGTAGGGTCCTCGGATGCAGCGCGCCCCGGCCTCTCCGGTGATCAGCCCCACCCCCGTGATCCACTGGATCAGACCCATGCCGGCGGCTCCGAGGCCTCCCAGCAGGAAGGCGTTGAGCACGGCCTCCCATTCGGCCCGCGAAGGCCGCATCGCCCGGGCCAGGAAATAGAAGAGCAACGGCTCCAGGATCACCAGGCGCCACTCCCGCCAGGCCACTCCCCGGAAGGCCGCCAGGGCGGTGCTCAGGGTGGCCGCGCCGAAGAAGATCAGCATCCATCGATCGGCGGGCTCCCAGGCCCAGCGCGCCCGTTCTCCCCTCCCCCAGCGGATCCCGCGATGCAGGATCCAGGCGGCCGCGGTGAGCAGGAGCATGAGCTCGTTCATCGGGAACGCCTTCTGGAAGAAGGGCTTCGGATATAGATAGAAAGGCGCCCAGAAGGCGGTGAGCGCCAGGCCGAAGGACGGGCGTCGGATCAGCACCATCAGGAGCAGGCACGCCGCCAGGGCCGTGAGGGCCACCCGGGGGGCCAGATAGAAAAGCCCGCTCAGGGCCAGCCCCAGCCCCAGCCACCCGACCTCCCCCGCGCGCCGGAGCCCCCACGGCTCCAGCGAGATCCACCACATCCCGGCGTAAACCAGCCCGGAGAGCCCCCACGCGCCCCACAGGCCCAGCCGGTGGACGATGGCCTGCAGGATCTCCCGCAGGGGAGGCCGACGGGCCTGAACCAGTCCGGTGACGAGCAGCCATCCCCCCATCCCCACCCCGAGCAGGCTCAGGGCCAGGGCGAGGCGATACCGGAACGGATCCGGCCCGACCCCCGCGATGCTCCAGCCCACCAATGCCCACTGCCCCCAGCCCCGCTCGGCCTCGATCCGGACGGTGTGAAGCCCGTAGGGCAGACCCTCGGCCACCGGAACCGTGACCACCTCTGGGGTCGCGTAATCCGGGGAGGTGAGGATCAAATACGCGCCGCGGGCGTCGCGGGGAAGCCGGTTCGCCGGCTGCCCATCCACTGACACGTAAAGATGGGCGCGATACCCTCCCCGCCGGACGCGAAGGGCCAGCCCGGTCCCCTCAAAGGTGAAGCGCAGGCGATCCCCTTCCTCCCGGCCGATATCCGCCCCCAGGGCGGAGAAGCGCCACGCGCCCTCATACTGCGCGCCCGGCGGCGGCCCATAGCCGGATCCCTCCGCTTGCGGAATGGCCGCCGGATAGTATCCGGGAGTAAAGACCGCTCCGTTCGCGACGGCCCGCAGCGCCTCCGCCGCCGGCCGGAGCCGCCCTCGGGGATCGACCATCGCAAACCCCCAGCGGGGATCGTCGGAAGGCGCATCCGGGCGCCAGCTCTCCAGGAACATCGTCCCCATCCAGGGCCACTCCCGCCGGACCCGCTCGACGGCCTCCCGGATGTAACGGGCCTGGGTGGCCTCGTCCACCTGCCCCCAGATGGAAGGGCGACCGCTCCAGCCCGGCGGCAGGGCGTTCCATCCCCAGTGGCTGGCCCAGAGGGGTTTCCCCTCATCGCCGTATCGCACCATGACCTCGCGCAGCAGGATGGCCCGGGAGAAATTCAGCACCTCCGGGTCCACACGGCGGTCCTCCGGTCCGGTGTCGAAGCCGTAGGGCTTGGCGGCAACGATGTCGAAGGACTCCCGGGCGCCCAGCTGATACAGCCGCTCCAGGAACAGCCAGTCGGCCAGGTTCCACGGGCCCTGCTCCACCGTAGGGGCCAGGCCCGCCAGGAGGATCACCGCGTCCGGGTCCGCGGCGCGGATCGCGGCCGCTGTCGCTCGCAACAGGGCGGCATAGGCGGCGGGATCCGGAGTTCCCCCGCCCCATCCGATGGTCAGGTTGGGCTCGTCCCAGATCTGATAGAACCGCACCCACGAGCCGTAGCGCGCCGCGAAGGCCCTGGCGAATCGGGCGAAGTCCTCAGGATCCAGCGGCGGGGCCATCGGACCGATCCGTCGCGCCGCCCATGCGGGGCTGTCCCCCAGCACCACCACCGGCTCCAGGCCAGCGGCCCGAATGTCGACCATCACGCGGTCCGCCTCCGACCAGTCCCACTGATCCCGCGCCGGCTGGATGGCTGACCAGGGGAGGAAGACGCGGATGCGGGAGATGCCCAACTGGCGGACCTGCTGCAGATCCCGACGGCGATCTTCAGGGTTCTGTCCGAAGAGGTAGAGGTTGAGGCCCACGCGGGGTTCGCCTGACCAGGGGATCGGCGGAGGAAACCCGGCGATGGTCCCCCGCCAGCGGGCGCGCAGGATCCCTCCCGTCAGCCCCAGGATGAGGAGCCCCAGGCTGAGGCACAACCACCCGATCCCAATCCGCACGACCGGCCGCATCGGACCTTGCCCTGGAAACCTCATCGATCTTCCGGAAGAATCCGGGTCTTCGATGACGCAAGGGTCATAGCCATCGATCCGCGAAGGGGCGGGGAGCGTCGGCCGCGCTCCCCGCCCCGGACGATCCGGCGATCCCAACGCGCGGCTATGGGCGGATGAGATTGCGCGCCACAAACCAGAGGTTGGCCGGACGCTCGCCTAAGCGGCGCATGAAGTAGGGATACCATTCGGTCCCGTAGGGCACATATACCCGGACGACGAACCCCTGGCGCGCCAGCATCACCTGGAGGTCCCGGCGGATCCCGTAGAGCATCTGGAACTCAAAGGCCTCCCGCGGCACCGCCCACTCCTCGATCCGCCGGAGAGCATGCCGGATGATCCGCTCATCGTGGGTGGCGATGGCAACGAAGGCGCCCCGCGCCCGGGCCTCTGCCGAAAGCAGGCGCTCCATCAGCCGGATATAGCTGGCGTCCACATCCCGCTTCCGCGGATACGCGATGTGGGGCGGCTCCTGATAGGCGCCCTTGCACAGGCGAATCCGGGCGATCCCCTCCTCGATCAGACGCTCCACGTCCTGGGCGCTACGATAGAGATAGGCCTGGATGGCCACCCGGGTGTTGGGATAAACCGAGGCCAGCCGCCGATACAGCGCGAGGGTCCGTTCGGTATACGCGCTGCTCTCCATATCGATCTCCACCACCGTCCCGGCCTCGGCCGCCCGTTCCACCACGCGCCGGAGGTTCCGTTCGCAGAGCGCCTCCCCGATGTCCAGCCCCAGATGGGTCAGCTTGACGGCCAGATGGGGACGCAGCCCCAGCGCCGCCAGCCGGTCCAGGGCCTGCAGGTAATCCTCGGTCGCCCGCTCGGCATCCGCCGGGGACTCCACGTTCTCCCCCAGATGGTCCAGGATGCCCCGGATCCCCTGGGCTTCCAGCTCCCGGAGGGCCCGGATGCCGTCCTCCAGGGTCTCGCCCGCCACGAAGCGAGCGGCTGCCCGCCATACAAACCCCCAGCGCATGACCCGATGCTTCAGGGTCCGGTTTCGAGACAGGGAGACAAACACCGCGCGCCACATGGGAAGTCCCTCTGTCCTCAGGGATCATGGGGCCATCGCCGCTCACCGCCGGAAGTAGGCCTCCAGGATCTGACGGGCCACCGGCGCTGCGTTCTGGGAACCTTCCCCTCCGTTCCAGATGAAGACCAGCACCGATACCTCGGGCGCCTCGGCCGGGGCGAAGGCGATGAACCAGGCGTGGCTGGGCAACCGCCGCCCGGCGCAAAGCCCCATCCGGAGCGCCAGGTCGTCGCAGAACTCCGCCGTCCCGGTCTTGCCGGCGACACGGATCCCGGGGATCTGGGCCCGAACGGCAGTCCCCCGTTCCACTGCCGCCACCATGCCCTCCCGGACCACGGCGAGGTGCTCCGGGGCGATGGGGAGGCGGCCGATGACCTCCGGCTGGAAGGATCGGATGATGTTCCCCTGGATGTCGGCGATCTCCCGGACCAGAAGGGGCCGGTAGAGGGTCCCCCCGTTGGCGATGGCGTTGATGGCGTTCAGCAACTGCAACGGGGTCACCAGCAGATACCCCTGCCCGATCCCCAGGTTATACGTGTCGCCGGTGGACCAGGTCTCCCCGAAGGTGCGGCGTTTCCATTCCGGGTCCGGCACCTGCCCGGCCGCCTCCCCGGGCAGCTCCACCCCGGTGGGTTGGCCCAGGCCGAAGGCCCGCATATAGCGCACCAGGCGCTCGATCCCCAGCCCCTCGAAGACCGGCTCCCCGGGCACATCGTAGCCCCCCGCCACTTTGTAGAAGAAGACGTTGCAGGAATTGGCCAGGGCATCCACCACATCCTGCCAGCCATGTCCGGAGCGCAGCCAGCAGAAGAAGCGCTGGGCCATCCCGGGATCGTTGGGGTAATACCGGTTGGGGATGAGGATCTCCCCGGGATCGAACAGGCGGGTCCGCGGGGTGATCACTCCCTCCTGGAGGGCGGCTGCCGCCACAATGGGCTTGAAGGAGGATCCCGGCGCGAACTGGGAGGCGACGGCGTGGTTGAGCAGCGGCCCGAAGGGATCCTCCAGCAAGCGAGGATAGGCCTGGGGCAGATCCGGGCTGACGAACACGTTGTTGTCGTAGTCCGGGAGGCTGACCATGGCCAGGATCTCCCCGGTGGCCGGCCGCATCACCAGGGCCACCCCCCGCCGCGTGATCTCTCGCCCGGCGATGCGGTTCAGCTCGTCCAGCTTGGCCTGCAACGCAGCCCGGGCCGCCGCCTGCAGGTCGAGATCCAGGGTCAGCGTGACCTGAGCGCCCGGCTGCGGCGGGATCTCCGCCCGCACCCGCACCGGACGCCCTCGGGCGTCCTCCTCGACATAGCGGGCGCCCTTCACGCCCCGCAGCCAGGGCTCCAGCGCATACTCCAGGCCGCTGAGGCCCACCCGGTCCGTGGCCGGATCATACCCTTCCGCCTGATAGCGCCCGACCTGCTCCGCCGGGATCCGTCCGATGAAGCCCACGACATGGGCGGTCAGCGCCCCGCTGGGATAGCGGCGCTCGAGGAAGGGTTCCACCCGGACGCCGGGCATTCGGACGGATTCCTCCATCAGCCGGAAGGCGAGCTCCCGGTCCACCGGCTCCTTCAGAACCAACGGGCGGAAGGGCGCCTCCCGGGCGGCGGCCTCGATCCGCTCCCGTAGCCCTTCGCGGCGCTGTCCGCGGGCGGAGGCCTCCTCGCGTTCCAGCGGTATGCCCAGCCAGGCGCTCAGCCGGCGGAGGATGGCCTCCCGCTCCTCCGGCTCCTCCGGGAGATCGCCGGGGACCACCAGGATCCGGAAGGCAGGCTCGTTCCGCACCAGCGGACGGCCCTGGCGATCCCGCAGGATCCCCCGGGGGGCCTCCAGGGGGATCACCCGCAGGCGGCTGCGCTCCCCCAGCGCCTGATAGCGAGGGGCCTCCCGGATCTGGAGCGCATACAGGCGATACCCCAGCCCCAGGAAGGCCAGAAAGAGGAAGAAGCCCCACAGGAGGAGACGGAGGGTGGGGGATGGACGAGGCGGCGGAGGCGGTCGGAACACCGCCACGCTGTCCAGCGCTTCCGGTTCCAGCCGGGATGGATAGGGCTCGGACATGGCGAAACCCTTCGGGATTCGAAAGCCCTCTTCATCCGCCCAGCACCGGGCGCTCCGGACGCGGCCGGAGCCGGCGCAGGGCCGGATAAAGCGCCAGCATCCCCAGGGTGTTCCAGAGGATCTCCGGGCCGATCACCTGGCGGAGGGCGTAGCCCGGGTCCACCGGATATTGTAAAACCGCGAGCAGGATCCCTCGAACCCCTTCCATCAGCAAGGTGCCTCCGGCGGCCACCGCCGCCGGCATCACCAGACGGCCCCGGAAGACCGGGCGGCTCAATCCGTGGGCCAGCGGGACCACCGCGAGCAGCGCCAGGGCGCTCACGCCCAGAGGCCCTCCCGAGAACAGGTCCAGCCAGAGACCCCCGCCGACCGCCCATGCGAGCCCCTCCTCCAGGGAGCCCAGGAAGGCCACCGTGGCCACCACCAGGAAGACCAGGTTCGGCCGCCCCGGATCGGGGATCCCGAGAGGGATCCACGTGGCCTGAAGGAGCGCGGCCAGCCCCAGGACCATCGCGGCCCATCCGATTCGGTTCCGCATCGGTTGCCGTCCCTCATCCTCACGGAGCCGGTTCCATGCCCGGGAAGCTGGTGATCACCAGCACATAGGTGATGCGTCGGGGATCGACGGCCGGGCGGACCCGGGCGCGCTGGAAGGGCTCGCCGCCTCCGGCGCTCAGCCGCTCCGTCACCTGGCCGATCACCAGCGCCCGGGGGATCTGCCCTCCGATGCCGGAGGTCAGCACGGTGTCCCCCGGGGGGATCTCCTCATCGGGGTTCACGAAATCCAGCAGCAGGCTTCCATCCGGCTGGCCGATCACGATGCCGGTGGCCCGGCTGGTTTGCAACAGCGCGCCCACCTGGCTGCCCGCGTCGGTCAGCAGGCGCACCCGGGAGCGGTTCAGCCCGGCGTCCGCGATCCGGCCGATCAGGGCGGATCCCCGGGTGATCACCGGCATCCCCTCCCGGACCCCCTGACGGGTTCCCACATCCAGGATCAGATAGCGCAGATAGGGATCGGTCTCATATCCGATCACCGTCGCGGCCACAAAGGTGGTCTGCGGGTTCTCCCGGACGATCCCCAACAGCGCCCGGAGCTCGGCGTTCTCCGCCGCCAGTTCCTGCAGCCGCAGGTTCTCCGTCCGGAGCTCCTCCACCTGATCCCTCAGGCGCTGGGCCTCCTGGCGGAGGTCGCGGATCTCCCGCAGGAAGGCAAAGGCTTCCACAGCCCCTCGCCCGATCCCGGAGAGGAGCTGCTGCAACGGCGTGAGGGGGATCATCACGATCTCCTCCACCGGCTGGAGCCATCCCAGGCCGTGGAGGAAGAGGAGGGCGAGGGAGAGCCCGATCGCCAGCCCGGCGTTCCATGGCCGTCGGCTGCCGGGACGCATGCCCTCACCTCGTGTGGCCGAGAAGGGAGTGGGATGAAGGTCGCTGCAATGGCGTGCCGCTCATCTCGAGGCCGCCGCTCGCTTATCGGGCGATCGGCTGGCCGATGCGCACCGGCGATCGGGCCGGCCGGCCCCGATCCAGCGAGGTCAGCACCTGATGCCAGGTATCCAGGTCCTCCAGCACGCGGGCGGCCCCCATGGCCACCGCGCTGACCGGATCCGGAGGCACCCAGCACCGGATGCGGGTCTCCTCGGTCAGCCGTTGGGCGAGCCCCTTCAGCTGGGCGCCGCCGCCGACCACCGCGATGCCGGTCTCCATGATGTCCGCCACCAGCTCCGGAGGGGTCTCGTCCAGGACGGACTTCACCGCGTCCACGATGATGGAAATCACCTCCCGCAGGGCCTCCCGGATCTCGATGCTGGAGACCTCCAAGGCGTCGGGGAGGCCGGTCACCAGGTTCCGTCCGCGCACCACCATTGTCCGCTCCTCAGGCAGCGGGTAAGCGGAGCCGATCTCGATCTTCACCCGCTCCGCCATCCGCTCCCCGATGAGCAGGTTGTAGCGCTGACGCATATAGTTGATGATCGCCTCGTCCATCTCATCCCCGGCCACCCGGACCGATCGGCCGACCACGATCCCGCCCAGGGCGAAGACGGCCACCTCGGTGGTGCCCCCGCCGATGTCCACCACCATGCTGCCCCGGGCCTCGGCGACCGGGAGGCCGATCCCGATGGCCGCCGCCAGGGGCTCCTCGATCAGGAAGGCCGCCCGGGCTCCGGCGGCCAGACAGGCGTCGTGGACCGCCCGACGCTCCACCTCCGTGACCCCGCTGGGGATCCCGACGACCACCCGGGGGCGGGGAACCGGGACGGGCACCTGCTGGTGGGCCTTGCGGATGAACTCCCCGATCATCTCCCGGGTGACCTCGAATTCGGAGATCACCCCATCCCGCAGGGGGCGGATGGCCACGATGTGGGCCGGGGTGCGGCCCACCATCTCCTTGGCCGCTTCCCCCACCGCCAGCACCCGACGGGTCCGTCGATCGATCGCCACCCACGACGGCTCATGGATGACAATCCCCTTCCCCCGCACGCATACCAGGGTTGTCGCCGTCCCCAGATCGATGCCGATGTCCAGGGAGAACAACCCCAACAGCGCATCGATCGGATTCCACACGGATCGTTCGCTCCCTCGTTTGGAATGCTTTCCGGAACCCCCCGGCTGCTCCGGGCGGCCGGGCTGAATTATAGGTGTGCCCGGCGGGCCCAGCAACCGCCTTCCATTCAGGGGGCGACGTCCGGAAAGCCCAGGCGTTCCAGGATCGCCCGCTGGCGGGCCCACATCCGGCGCCGGGCAGCGGGCGTATCGTGGTCGTAGCCCAAAAGATGCAGGGCGCCGTGCACCACCAGCAGCGCCAGCTCCCCCTCCAGGGGATGCCCCTCCCGCTCCGCTTGGCGGGCCGCATACGGGAACGCGATCACGATGTCGCCCAGGTGCCGGACTCCGGGCCGGAGCTCCAGATCCATCGGGAAGGCCAGCACATCCGTGGGCCCGTCCACACCCCGGTAACGCCGGTTGAGCGCCCGGATGCGCTCCTCATCGGTGAGGACCACGGTCAGCGTTGCCTTCCCCTCCAGGCCATGGTCCTGAAGGACCGCCCGGGCGGCCCGCCGGATCCCGGCCAGACGTCCCGGGGCCTGATAGGCCCGTGGGGCCCGGACCACGATCTCCGCGCGCGTGGATTCCATCCCGGCGGATCGAAGGCGCTTCACGATGCCGATCCCTCCTCGCGCCGTCCCGGGACCTCCGGATAGATCAGGCGAGGATGGAACATCCCCTGGAAAACCTGCAGGAAGGCCTCCCGGATCCCCTGCAGCTCCTGCATGGTCAGGGGAGCGTCATCCAGCTGGCCCGACTGGATGCGCTCCTGGAACACCCGGTCCAGGATGCGCGCCAGCTCCTGGGGATCCTTCGGCCGCGCGGCCCGGACGGCGGCCTCGCAGCCGTCGGCCAGCATCACGATGGCGGTCTCCTTGCTCTGCGGGCGCGGTCCGCGGTAGCAGAAGGCCGCTCGATCCACCTTCTCCGGATCCCCCGCCTCCTGAACCGCCCGGTGATAGGGGATGGTCACGCAGAGGGTGCCGTGATGCTCCTGGATGAAGGCCCGGATCCGCCGGGGAAGCCGGTGTCGTCGGGCCAGGGCCAGGCCGTCCTCCACGTGACGCATAATCGCCCGGGCGCTCTCGTGGGGGTCCATCCGCTCATGGGGGTTGTCCCCATCCACCTGGTTTTCGACAAAAAGGTAGGGGCGAACCATCTTCCCGATGTCGTGATACAGGGCGCCCACGCGCGCCAGCAACGGGTCCGCCCCGATGCGCAAAGCGGCCTGCTCCGCCAGGTTGGCGACCATCAGGGTGTGATGATAGGTGCCGGGGGCGCGGATCATCAGCTGGTGTAGCAGCGGGTGGGTGGGGCGGGCCAGCTCCAGCAGATGGAGCGGGGTGGTGACGTCGAAGAGAACCCCCAGGACGATGAACCCCAGCAGGGCCAGGGTGGTGGAGAGCGCTCCCGCCAGCAACCCCATCCCCCCTACCCGCAACGCGTCGAGCGGTGGGACGATGCCGTCCTCCGCCATGGCGGCGATCCCGATCAGCCCGGTGATCACCCCCGCGCTCAGCCCGGCGGCCAGCAGGGTCTGGAAGCGCTCCAGGCGGTGGAGGATCAGGATCGTCGTCCAGTTGGCCAGCAGCGAGGCGATCAGGAAAGCCGGCGTCCGGTCGGCGATCAGGCCGAACCATACCGAGCCGATGGCGCTGAACATCATGGCCGGCACCGTCCCCACGCCGGCGGCCAGCAGCATCCCCAGCGTGGCGGTGGGGAAGGCCCAGATCCAGTCCGGTGCGGAGGCCCGCAGCAGCCGGGCCCCGCCGAGGAACAGAAGGAAGAGCCCCGCCAGACCCAGCAGGCGCCGGGGGCGCTCGGCGATCTCCGGCGTGACCCGTCCCAGGGTCAGCCACAACCCGCCGGCCCCCAGGGCCGCGAGGATCCCTCGAGCGAGGGGCAGGGGCCATGGCGTTGGGTTGGGGATCAGCCCATACTGTCGGAGGGCCTCCATGGTCAGCGCGTCCAGGACGTCTCCCTGCCGGACGATGGCCTCCCCGGCGCGGATCCGCCGGATTTGAGGGGGGATGGCCTCCCGGGCCTGGCGGCGCGCGGCCTCCGTGGCCTCGACATCCAGCGTGCTGTTGGGCACGATGAGCGGGGCGACCAGGGCGGCTACCAGTTCCGCCTCCTCCTCGTTCAGGCGCGCGCTGATACGGCGGGGCAGCTGCCGGATCACTCCGGCCACTTCGTCCTCCCGAATGGGCTCCCGCATCACCTGGTCCAGCAGCGCCAGGGCCTCCCCGGCGATCATCTCCCAGCGGGTGGCCTCCAGGGTCAACAGGCGCTGGCGCTGGGCCGGCGAGAGCCCATGGCCCCGAAGGGCCTCCTCCAGCCGGCGGGCCCGCTCCTCCGGGGGCTGCGCCTCCTCCCGAATCCGGCGGATGGCCTCCAGGGTTTGCCGAAGGGCCTCCACCTGCCGGCGGGCGATCCGCGGATCCGGGCCGGTGTAGATCGGGGCGATGCGCGCGGCCGCCTCCTCGCGGGCTCGCTCGGTGAGGATGGCGCTGGGGTAGCTCAGCTCATAAGGGGCGAAGAGGGTCTGGGGGGCTGCTTGCCCGACCTGCCATGCCTGCGCCGCCCGGGTCTCCACCGGCCAGGCGACCAGCGCCACGATCAGGGCGGTGAAGATCAGCGCCCCGGAGATCCGTCCGAGCACCCGAATCCATCGGCGAAAGTCCATCGCGCGAAACCCGTTCCCCCTTGCCTATATGTGCTCTACGTTCTCGGCCCAGAGCAACACCGCCGGGCGCTCGCTCTCCCAGCGCCCGCGCGTGCCGGGAGGGAGGACTGCCAGCTCGCCGGGCGCCAGGATGCCCCGGGCCGGCTCCGGGAAGCCGGGCCCCTCGCCTTCCAGGGCCAGCTCACCGCGCAACAGCAGCAGGAGCGCCGGGCCCCGGGCCTCCCACTCCGTGGAGCCCTCCCGGGTCCGAACCGCCAGATACCGCACCCCGCTGGCCTCCAGCAGGAACCGCGAGGAACCGGGCGGGGCGTCCTGGAGGGCCTCGTGGATGCGCACGATGACGGGCCGCTCCCCGGGCCCCTCCCGGATCCGGAAGTCCCCATTCCAGCGCAACGGCTCCTCATCCCGTCGGAACAGGAGGACCATGGAGGGCAGGCGGGAGCCGGACCAGTGCGCCATCCCCCGGGGGATCCAAAGCAGCTCATCGGGCCTCAGGGTGAACTCCTCCCCCCCGATCCCGAAGGTCACCAGCCCTTCATAGACCATGAAGACTTCGTCGAACTCCGGGTGGCGATGCTTCTGGACCTCCCCGTGGGAGCGGTAGACGTAAACCTGGACGCCACCCAGCCGGGCGACCGGGTAGACCTGGAAGGGTTTCTGCAAGAGCTCGCGGATCTCCGGGATCGAGGCCCTGAAGATCATCCTCCTCCCCCTGAGGGTTCTCCGCGGGCGCCCTCCAGAGGCGATCCGGCGGGTTCCACATGGATGATCACGTGCTGGAGCTCCGGGAAGCGCCCGCGCAGGAGGCTTTCCACTTCCTCGGCCCGTCGATGGGCCTCCACCACGGACATCTCTCCGCCGGTCTGGCAGGTGAGGGCCAGATCGTAACCGCCCTCATGGGCGTAAAGATACACCTCCCGGCACGATCCGGCTCCGAAGACCCGCTCGATGGCCTCCCGGGCGGCCGCCTCCAGCTCCGCCGGGATCTCCCGGCCGGCCTGCCGCGGCGGACGGGAGCGCGGTTCGATGTGGGTGGTCACCGAAAGCAGCCGGGGGAACCCTTCCCGGGCCCGCCGCTCCAGCTCCGTGACCCGCGCGTGCGCCTCCTCCACGGACAGGTCCTCATCCACCTCCACGTGGAGGCCGATGTGATAGCCCTCGGGCGTTTCCACGCCGTGAAGCTCATGCACGCCCAGGCCCAGCCCATCCGCCAGGCTCCGGATCCTCACGCTCAGGGCCTCCCACTCCGAGGCTGGAGGCAGGCGCCCCGGCTCGACGTGCACGACCGCGTCGACCACGCCGGGGATCTCCGCTTTCAGGCGCTCCTCCACCTCCGTGGCGATGGCATGGGCCTGCTCCGTGCTCATCGCCGGATCCACCTTCAGGTGCAGATCCACATACGTCGCGTCGGGAGTCCCCCGGCTGCGCACCTTATGGATCGCCCGCACGCCCGGAACGGAGCGGGCCACCCGCTCGACCTCCTCGGGATCGACGGCCGCGCTGTCGGTCAGCACCAGGGCGGTGGACCGGAGGATCCGAAGCCCGGCGGTCAGGATCACCCCTACCACCCCCAGCGCCACCAGAGGGTCCAGCCATGGGATCCCCAGGTGGGCGGCGGCCAGGCTGGCCAGGACGGAGAGGGTTACGAAGACGTCGGTGCGGGTGTGCAGCGCGTCGGCCATCAGGATGCTGCTGCGCAGCCGTTCCCCCTGGCGGGCTTCATAGCGCGAGATGGCCAGGTTCACCGGCAGCGTGGCCAGCATCAGGAGGAACAACGGCCCGCTGACCTCCGGCTGCCCGCCGGTCAGCAGCCGCTCGACCACCCCCTGGATCACCTCCAGCGAGGCGAGGAGCAGGAAGAGGCCCAGGATCATCGCCGCGATGGCCTCGTATTTCCGATGGCCGTAGGGATGATTGCGGTCCGGCGGGCGGGAAGCGATGGCGATCCCCACCAGCCCGATGATGTTCGCCGAGGCGTCCAGGCCGCTGTGGAAGGCATCGGCCAGGGCGCTCAGCGCCCCCGCCCGCAGCCCGATGAACAGCTTCGCCGCGGCCACCAGCAAGTTTGCGGCCAGGACGATCCACAGCACCCGCTGCACCTGCCGCTGATACATCCCGCATCCTTCCCGAGCCCTCGGGGGTGAGGCGGTCGTGGAGGCTACCCCGATGCCGGCCGGTGGAGGTTGCCCAGGAAGAGCTGGAGCGTGTCCACCGGGACCGGGAAGATAATGGTGGAGTTCTTCTCCACGGAGATCTCCATAAGGGTTTGCAGGTAGCGGAGCTGGAGGGCGGCGGGTTCGGAGGCGATCATGCGGGCGGCCTCCACCAGGGTCTTGGCCGCCTGATACTCCCCCTCCGCGTGGATGATCTTCGCCCGCTTCTCCCGCTCCGCCTCCGCCTGGCGGGCCATCGCCCGTTGCATCCCCTGCGGGAGCTCCACGTCCTTCACCTCCACCATCACCACCTTGATCCCCCACGAGTCCGTCGCCTCGTCGAGGATCTGTCGCAGGTGCGCGTTCACCTTGTCCCGATGGGCAAGCAGTTCGTCCAGCTCCGATTGGCCCAGGACGCTGCGCAGCGTGGTCTGGGCCAGGTTCCAGGTGGCCGCCTTGAAGTCCTCCACCTGGGTGATGGCCTTCGCCGGATCGATGACCCGGTAGAAGACCACCGCGTTCACTTTCACCGTGACGTTGTCCCGGGTGATGGCCTCCTGGGGCGGCACGTCGAAGGTCATCAGACGCAGGTTCACCCGGATCACCCGGTCGATGATCGGGATGACGAAGAACAGGCCCGGACCTTTGGTCGCGTGATAGCGCCCCAACCGGAGGATCACGCCCCGCTCCCATTCAGGCAGGATGCGAATGGCGGAGGCCAGCAGGGTCAGGGCGGCGACCAGGATGGGGACGCCAATGGTGATCCATTCCATTGAAGGACCTCCTTTCCGCAGGAGCCACCGTTCGAATTCCCATGTCGCGCTGATCCTGATCTCATTGTAACACATCGGGGGGCTCATCCCCAGAGGTCCGGCCTCCGATCCGGCGACTTTGCGGCCTGAAGCAACCCGGGTTACGCTTCCCCCCGGTGATCTCAGGGGATGGGGGAAGATGTTGATCGAGTGGGTCGGCAACTTCCATAGCCATACGCGGTTCTCCGATGGGACGGCCACCCATCGCCGGATCGCGGAGGCGGCGGCGCAAGCCGGCCTGGATGGGGTGGCTGTGACGGATCACAACGTCTGGGTGAAGGGGCTCCAGGGATACTATGGGGAAGTCCTGCTCCTGGTCGGCGAGGAGGTCCACGATCCTTGCCGCCAGCCCCAGGTCAATCACGCCCTGATCCTGGGCCTCGGACGGGAGTTGGCTCCCCTGGCCGCTTCCCCTCAGGCCCTCATCGACGCCGCCCGGGAGCAGGGCGCTCTGGTCTTCTTAGCGCATCCGGTGGAACGTTCCCCGGGATGGCTCCAGCGTCGGATGGGAGAACCTCCTCTGCCATGGGTGGATCGGGAGGTCTCGGGGTTCACAGGCCTGGAAGTGTGGAACACGATGAGCGAATTCAAGGCTCGTCTCCGCACCCCCCTGCATGCGCTCTACTACGCCTTCTTCCCTGCGCGCTTCCTGCGGGGGCCGTTCCCCGAGACCCTGCGCTGGTGGGAGCAGCTCTGGCTCCAGGGGATCCCGGCGGTGGCCATCGGCGGGGCGGACGCCCACGGCCATACCTATGCGTTAGGTCCTCTGCGCCGTGTGCTTTTCCCTTACGAATGGCTGTTCCGGGCGGTCAACACCCATCTGTTGCTGGATCAGCCCCTTGCGCGCGAGCCGGAGGCGGACTGGGCGGTGATCCGGGCGGCCCTGCAGGCCGGCCGGGCCTGGGTGGCCAACGACCTTCTGGGGTCCTCCCGGGGTTTCCGCTTCGAGGCCCGCAGCGGCCATCGCCAGGCCACCATGGGGGAGGCCTTGCGGCGAGCGGGGGCGGTCCGGTTCGAGGCCAGCGCCCCGCTGCCGGGGGAGTTCCGCCTGATCCGCTTCGGGAGCGGGGTGGTGGCCCGCGGGCGCGGGCGACGCTTCCAGCATCTCACCGCCGAGCCCGGGATCTACCGGATGGAGGTCTATCGCCGCGGCCGCCTCTGGATCCTGACCAATCCCATCCGGGTGGAGTGATATGCGGATCCTGGTGACCGGCGGCGCGGGCTTCATCGGCTCCCATCTTGTGGAGCGTCTCCTTCAGGAGGGTTATGCTGTCACCGTCCTGGACGATCTGAGCGGGGGGCGCCTGGAGAACCTGGAGGCGGTTCGGGATCATCCCCGCCTTCGCATCCTCATCGGAGACGTCACGGACCCCGTCGCCCTTCGCCGGGCTCTCGAAGGCGTGGAGTGGGTGTTCCATCTGGCAGCGGTGGTGGGGGTGCCGCGGGTGCTGGCGGATCCCCTGCGAACGATGCGGGTGAACGTCCGGGGGACGGAGATGGTCCTCGAGGCTTGCGCCGAGCGAGGTCTCCCGGTCTGTCTCGCTTCTTCCTCGGAGGTCTACGGGAAAGGCATCCGCTGGCCGGCGGCGGAGGAGGATGATCTGCGGCTGGGCCCGCCGACGGCTTCCCGATGGATCTATGCCGTGAGCAAGCTGTTGGACGAGCACATGGCGATGATATGGGCAGGCCGGGGCCTGCGAGTCAGCGTGGTCCGCTATTTCAACGTCTACGGCCCTCGGGCGGACCCGGAGGGCTACGGCTATGTGATCGCCCGTTTCATGGATCAGGCCTTACGGGGGGAGCCGCTGACGGTGTATGGGGACGGACGCCAGACCCGCTCCTTCATTTACGTGGAGGACGCAGTGGAGGGGACCCTGCGGGCGGGGTTCCTCCCGGAAGCGTTCGGGCGGATCTTCAACATCGGGCGTGCAGAGGAGATCTCCATCCGGGAGCTGGCGGAGAAAGTGCGCGCCATCACGGGGCGCCCGGTGCCGGTCCGGTTTGTGCCGTTCTCGGAAGTCTACGGCCCCGGTTTTGAGGAGACCCCTCGACGGGTTCCGGAGGTCTCGCGGGCGCGGGTTTTGCTGGGCTTCGAGGCCCGTGTTACCCTGGATGAAGGTCTGCGACGAACCTGGGAGTGGTGGCGGGAATGTCGACGCGGCTGAGCCGATGGTGCGATCGGGTTCTGGAAGCCGGGTGGCTGATGGCGGCGGTCATCGCCCCCCTGTTCTTCAACATCTACACCAGTCGGGTCTTCGAGCCGGACAAGCTCACCCTGGTGCGCTCCATCGCCCTGGTGATGGCGGCTGCCTGGATGATCAAGCTGGTCGAGGCCTGGGGGCAGCGGATCCCGCTCACCCAGGCCCTCGGCTTCTCCGGGCGAACCCCTCTGGTTCTTCCGGCCCTGGCCTCAGCGGTCGTCTATCTCATCTCCAGCGTTCTTTCCCTCGTTCCCTACACCAGCTTCTTCGGCTCCTATCAGCGGTTGCAGGGAGCATACAGCTGGCTGGCCTATCTGGTGATCTTCTTCAGCCTCCTGGGAGCGCTGCGCACCCGGGCCCAGTTTGAGCGGCTGGCCCTCACGATGGTGCTCACCAGCCTGCCCGTGGCGGTCTACGGCCTGATCCAGCGCTACCGGCTGGATCCCCTGCCCTGGGGCGGCGATGTCACCAGCCGGGTAGCCTCCCATATGGGGAACGCCATCTTCGTGGCTGCTTATCTCATCATGGCCTTCATGTTCACCCTGGGACGGCTGGCCGAGACTTTCCATTCCATTCTGACCGCTGAGCCTCCTCGCAACAGCGATGTGGCCCGGGGGGCGCTCTATGTCTTCATCGCCACGGTGCAGGCCGCTACCATCTACTTCAGCTTCAGCCGGGGCCCCTGGCTGGGGCTGATGGGTGGTTTGTTCCTCTTCTTGGTGCTCTGGCTGGTGATCCGGCGCCAGCGGAAAGGGCTGTTCGCCGTCCTCGGTCTCTCCGCGCTCGGGTTTCTTTTTCTCATCCTCCTCAATATCCCGAACGGGCCGCTGGAGCCCCTCCGCGGATCCCCCTATATCGGCCGGCTGGGCCATATCTTTGAGACCGAGACCGGCACGGGCAAGGTCCGTGTGCTGATCTGGCAGGGCGCGCTCCGGCTGGTGCTTCCCCACGAGCCGATTCAGGATCCCCAGGGCCGCCCCGATCCGTTTCACCTCCTCCGGCCGTTCATCGGCTATGGGCCGGAGTCCATGTATGTCGCCTACAATCGGTTCTATCCCCCGGAGCTGGCGCATTACGAGGCCCGCAACGCCTCGCCGGATCGTTCTCACAACGAAACTTTCGATGCACTGGTCCACACAGGCCTTCTGGGCTTCCTGGTTTATCAGTGGCTGTTCTTCTCGCTGTTCGCCTATGGGTTGCGGAGCCTGAACCTGATCCACGGAGGCCGGGATCGGATCCTGCTTCTGAGCCTCTGGGCCCTCGGGGCCGCGGCGACAGGGCTTTTCTTCGCCCTTCGATTCGGCTGGCACTTCATCGGGGTGGCGATCCCCGCGGGGACGGTGCTGGGGCTTCTGGTCTACCTGGTGTTTGCCACCCTGCGGGCTTCCGGGGAGCCTCCCATCCAGCATCCCCATCGCTTCATGCTGATCGCCCTGCTCGGGGCGGTCCTGGCCCATTACATCGAGATCAACTTCGGCATCGCCATCGCCTCCACCCGAACCTGGTTCTGGGCTTTCGCGGCGATGATCGTCGTTCTCGGGGAGAGCTGGCTGGCGGAGCCGGCTCCGGCGCGCGCTTCCTCTGCGCAACCGGCGATCCCGGCGCGCAAAGGGAAAGGAGCCACGCGTCGGCCTCGCCGCGAGGAGCCGCTTCCCTCCCCGACCCGCCCGTGGCCGCCGATGATCGCCTCCCTCGGCTTGTTGATGGCCCTGATGCTGAGCCTGCTTTCCTATGAGTTCATCACCAACCAGGGCCAGCGGCTGGATCTTCTCTCTTTGATCGTCACCAGCCTGACCCGCCTTCCTCTGCAGGGCAACCGGTTCTCTCCGTTCATCCTGGTGATGTTCCTGTTGACCGCCGGCCTGGGCGCGGCGCTGGTGCTGGCCGAAGGGATCCGGCGCGAGTGGCTTCCGGTCGGGAAGTGGTCGGAGGCGCTGGCGCTGTATGGGCTGGTGGCGCTGGGGGGCTGGCTGGGATACACCCTGATCCATGCCGGTCTGCTGGCGGCCCTGATCGCCCGCGCGCCCCAGACCGTGGAGGATGTCCTGCGCCTGGCGGAGGGCGTGGCGGGCCTGTTCGACGGGCTGGTTCTCTTTCTCTTCGTGGTGCTGGTCCTGCTGGTTTTCCTGATCTCCCGGGAGGAGCCGGAGGCGGGAGATCCATCAACTGGATTGGGATTGCTGATGGCCCCTCCGGCATGGATCGCGGTGGCGATCCTGGTCTGGGCGGTCAACCTGAACCCTATCCGGGCCGATGCGATCTACAAGCAGGGCGATCCTTGGGATAAGCAGGGGCAGTGGGAGGTGGCCATCCTGCTTTATCGGCGGGCCATCGAGTATGCGCCTCGGGAGGATTTCTACCACCTCTGGCTGGGACGGGCTTTGCTGGAGAAGGCTTCCCGGGCACCGGAATCGGCCTCCCGGCAGATCCCGGAGGGCGTCTCTTTCGAGCGAGCTTTTCAAGCGCTCACCCTGGAGCAGCTGGTGCGCTTGTCCCGGGGGGATCTTCTGGAGATCACCCGAGCGGTCCTGGAGCGGGCGCGCGATCTGAATCCACTTAACACGGATCATACCGCCAACCTGGCGCGAATGCATCGGCGATGGGCGGATCTCCTGCTGGATCCCCGCTATTGTCGGACGCGCATCCATCTTCCGGAGATGCCGCCGGAGTTCGTCCGGCACGTGGAGCAGGCCAGCCGGTATTACGAGGAGGCGACCCGGCTCAGCCCGAACAACGCGGTTCTGTGGAACGAATGGGCCAGCGTGGACCTGTATCAGCGAAACGATCTGGATTCCGCCGAGCGCAAGCTGCAGCGCTCTCTGCAGCTGGACGATCGTTTCGATCAGACCTATCAGCTCTATGGGGATCTCCTGATGGTGCGCAGTGAGGTGGTGGCGGATCCCCAGGTCCAGCGGATGTCCATGGAGCGGGCGGAGGGTTTCTATCGTCGTCTGGTGGAGCTGCAGCCTGACCATGCGACGGGCTGGGCGGCTCTGGCTTACCTGCGGGATCAGCTGGGGAGGGTGGCGGAGGCTCAGGCGGCGCGGGCCCGTTTGGCGGCGCTGCTCCAGACCCGGCCGGATGGATGGCAGTCTATCGGAGACTTTTTCCTGAGCCATGCGGATTGCGCGCTGGAGCGCTCGCGGGCGCAGCCGCTTTACCGGGAGGCGGCGGAGGCTTACGGGCAGGCTCTAACGGCCAACCCCGGCGCCCTCACAGCGGCCTTGCGGCGAGGGTATGCGTTGCGAGGAGCGGGGGATCTGGAGGGAGCGGTGGGGGTGTTCCGCCAGGCGCTGCAGGTCGCGGGGGAGCATCCGGATGTCTGGCTGTTCTATCGGGAGCTGGCGGTGACGTTGGCGATGCTGGGCCGGAAGGCGGAGGCGGAGGAGGCGGCGGTTCAGGCCTGGCGCCGTGCCCCCGCGGTTGAGCAGCCGGGCCTTCAGGCGCTCTTTACCCAGCTGGGCCTTTCGATCCGCCCGTAGTCGGGGCGACCCGTCGGTTGCTCCTACCTTTCATCCCGGGAAATCGTTCCCCCCGCTGCGCCCGGAGGGTCTCCGGTGGTCTTAACTCCTCAGAGCTCACCTTGCGGTAAAGCTTCCACCCGGGCCAGGTGATCTCCAGCCGGAATCCGGTGGGAGGGCGCTGGCGGTAGCGGGCCTCCAGAGGCGTGGGGAATCCATCCCCCGTGTCCGGGACGAGAACGTACGCGACGAACCGGGCGGGCTGGCTCACGGCCAGGTCGAAGATCGGATCAGGGGGAAGGATGAAGGGGCATGCGGTGCCGGCCAGGGCGATGATCCGATAGGCATGTCGATCATCCGTGAGCACGCTGCCGCAGGTCTGCGATCGCAGATAGGTTGCGATCTCTCGTTCCATGGCTTCCACCTCAGGTGCTTGTTTCTCAAACACGACGGTCCACCAGCGTTCCATCTCCCCCTGGCGTGTTGCGAACCATCCGGTGGGGATCTGGAGCAGTGCCAGGAGAAGCAAGGGGAGCCCCCAGCGCCGGGGGGTTCGGGCGGGGATCCCGGAGAGGGCGAAGAGGATCCAGAGGCTCAGGCTCAGTTCGCGGGGAAAGGCCCAGCCCAGGTTCCAGGCCAGCCAGTTCAGGGCAAGGGGGATGAGGTAGGCAGGCAGGCGTCGGGGTTGCTGCCATGCGATCAGCAGTCCGGCCCCGATATATAAAGGGGCGCTGATCAGCCTTTGAAGGAGCTCCCGGATCATTGGGGTGGGAGAAAGGAACGCTTCCTCCGGACGCAGGGCGGCCAGCAGGCTGGAGCCCGGCTCATATAGGAATCCCAGCGGCGCGCCGGTGAACAGCCATGCCAGATACATCCATGCGCCGATGGATAAAGCGGAGGGGAAGAGCATGACCAGCAGGATGGCGATCGCATGTCGGATCCCGCACAGGCGCGTGAAGAGGGGGGTGGAGAGGGCGAAGGCGATGGCGAAGGCGGGGGCGTAGAAGCTGGCGTAGAAGCTGAAGCCGATTAGTAAAGCGGAGAGGAAGGCGGCGTCGGTTCGCCCATGCCGGGTGAACGCCAAATACAGACGCCAGGACCAGAAAAAGAGAAGCAAGGCGCAGATCATCCCCAGCCGCTGGGTGGCCAGGAACAGGCTGGTGGGGGTGGCGATGGCGCTCAACAGGAGCCCCGCTCGGATCCAGGTGGGGAAGGGCAGGATCTCGAGGCGTTTCCACACGCTCCAGGCCAGCAGGCCTCCGAGGAGGCTGGCCAGGATGGTGGCGGTTGTCGGGGAGGGGTGGATGAGAAGCATCAGGGCGGGTAATGGCGGGTAGGCGAATCCGATCCATTCCACCCGTCCCCGATCCCGGATCAGCAAGGCTTTCTCGATCAGATGAGCATGTTCGTTGCTCAGGAACCCGGCCTGGAGCGCTGTCAGCCCGGTGGTGAGAAAGGGCGTGCTCAGGACCCCGATGGTGAGCCCCTCTCGGAGTCTCTCCATCCAGGGATGCGCGCGGCTGTTCATGCTCAGGGTTCTATCGCCGTAGCCAGTGGCTGATCCCATGGCGGGTTTTCTCCCAGTAGAAGGGCCGGGTGAAGAGCTGCCAGAGCGCCTTGTAGGCGGCGATGCTGTGCAGAACCCAGTATACAGGCGTCAGCAAGGCCCATGGGATCAGGTCATAATACCCTCGTTTGAAGCCGGCCAGCATGTTCAGGTAAATTGCGATGGCGTTGCCAAACAGTAGATTAAAGAGACTGATGTAAAGAACCGGGGGTGGGAAGAAGGGATCCAGGGCGCGGGTTTGTGTGATGACCCACCACAGGAACATGGCCCACATCCACGGCGCGGACAGGAAGGTCAGTGGGGTTCCGCCCACCAGCAGAAGGAAGCCGGCAGCTTTCCGGAGCCCCACGCGTCGGATCAGCTGCCATGGGTTGCGGGTGTGAACCAGGGTGGTTTGCATGTAGCCTTTGATCCATCGGGAGCGCTGGCGGATCCAGTTTCCGACCTGAGTGTTGGCCTCTTCGTAGGTTGTGCTGTGGATGACTCCGACTTCCCAGCCCTCCACGGCAGCGCGGATCCCCAGGTCGGCGTCTTCGGTGACGTTGAAAGGATCCCAGCCGCCCAGCATGCGCAATCGTTCGGTGGGGAAATGATTGCTGGTCCCGCCAAGGGGGATCGGCAAACCCAGCCGGTGCAGGCCGGGGAGCATGTAGTCGAACCAGTAGGAATACTCCAGGGTGAACATGCGGGTCAGGAAGTTCTCCCTTGCGTTGAAATAGTTCAGGGCGGCCTGGACGCATGCGAGCCGTTCTCCACCCTTCCGGAAGGCCAGCACGGCTTTCTTCAGCTGGTCAGGTTCCGGCTGATCCTCCGCGTCGTAGATCACCAGGTAATCCCCTGTGGCGAAGAACAGGCCGATGTTGCAGGCTTTTGGTTTCGTCCGGGGCATCGCGTTTGGGATCCGGATGAAGTAGACGTTTCCGGGAGGGCGCGCGGCTTTGGCCGCCTCCAGGGTTTCCTGGTCGTCTTCCTCCAGCAGGAGGAGGATCTCCAGCTTTTCCCTCGGGTAATCCAGGCGGGCCAGATTGGCCAGCAGCGTCTGGATGACCTCGGCCTCCCGATATACCGGAACCAGGATCGTGTAGCGAGGAAGCTCTTCATCTTTCAAGGCCCGGATTTCTTCTTCCCGGATTGCGACCTCACGCTCGTAGCGAGCGCCTACCATTGAGACGGCGAATTTGAAGAGGATGCTTGCGAGGAAGAAGATGTTGATGGCGGCGTTGATGGCGATCAGGGTTGCCCGGGGGGTGATGCCCAGGGCGAGGAGGGTTCCGATGAGGAGCAGCGTCATGACCAGGAATTGGCCGGGGGTGAAAACCGTGTGGGCGGACTCCTCCGGCCGGCGGTAGTAAAGGCCATAGGTGGCGGTGGTGAGGATCTCCGTTCGGAAGGCTCGAAGCAGGATCTGCCGGATATCCCATTCAGTGGTGGCTCGGATCCGGGCGATGGGTTGTCCGAACAAGCGTTGGGCTTCTTCCAGGACGATGGGGTCTGGCCGGCGGGCAGTGGCGATCTCCAGGCCTTCTTCCAGCTGGCGGAGGGGGATCAACTGACGAGCCAGCATCTGCTCCGGGGGGAACCGGCGGAGCAGTTCTGTATCGGGAGGCTCCTGGAGGAGATCCACAAAGGGGATTCCACAGAGCTCGGCCAGCGTGCGGTAGAGGTCGTAGCGGCGCACCAGGCCGCGGGACAGGAGGATCTGTCCCAGCGGCTCCCGGGTGCGGGCCTGGATCTCCAGCGCCCATTCCAGATCTTCCGGGCGGAGCAGGCCGCGGGCGATGAGTGCCTCCCCCAGTCGAAGCGGGCGATGAGAGGTCTGCTCCAGGATGCCTTCCATGGGCTGGAGATCGTTGCCTCGGGATTGCGAGGATTTGGAATGCTGGGATCGAAGGCCATCGATCGGCTCTATATGGCTATGCGAACCCATTCCGGGCTTGCCCTTCGGCCCTCTTTATCCAGATTCCGGCTTATGACTATGCGAATCCGCGGGGCGCCCGGACCCCTCTAAACCCGCCGGCCGCCTCCGCACGACCCGCGGATACGCCCAGATCAAAAACCCCAGCACCCCCACCAGCACCACCCCCAGCGCCCACGGCCAGAGCCGCTCCCACACCCCTCCCCCCACCGGCGGCAGCGGCTCCACCCGCCACCCGCTCCCCCGCACCTGCCACGCCACCGGCTCGCCCCCCACCGGCCACAGCCACACATCCCCCTGCAACCCAAACCACCCCAGCTCCCGGTCCATCCCCTCCACCCATCGACCGAGATCCACCTCCCGCCCCCATCGCGTCAGCACCAGCACCCCCCTCCCCCGATCCTCGAAGGCCTCCAGAACCAGAAACGCGCGCCCCGGATCCACCCGGAACCCCTCCCGCCCATCTACATCCACCAACCGAAACGGACGGGGATCCAGCGGCAGATCCAGGCCCGCCAGCCCCTCTGCCTCCTCCGTGATCAGCACCAGCCCCCCGGAGGTCCGCACCGCCTCCTCCCATGGACGCACCTCCGGACGCAGGGGACGATGCGTCGCCTGCTGCAACAGCACCACCAGGTCCGCCGCCGCCTGAAGGGTCGACGCGTTCAGCGGACGCAGGCCCACCCCAAACGCCGGCATCAGGCTCTGCGGAAAGCGTTCGAAGCCCGGCGGCAGATTCTGCCCCCGCTGGAACTCCAGGCTCGAGCGCCCATCGATGAACACCGTGATCGGATGCACCCCCACGCGACACTCCCCTCCCGGCGGCGTGTAATCCACCCGGACGATCACCGTGTTGTCTCGCCGCCACAACCCATCCGGAAACGCGATCCGCCGATCGAAGGCGCCACCCGGCAGCGGTTCCGCCGCCACCAGCCCTCCGTTCAGGAAGACCAGCAGGCTCGCCGTCCCACCCTCCGGAACCGGGGTGGCGCGGCCGACGAGGCGCAGGCGCACCCCTCGAACCGGGCCGCCGAGATCCGCCTGGGAGAGGAACAGCCGGGCCTCCATCGGCCCCGAACCCCGCATCTGAATCTGAGGCCAGCCGAGCTCGGCCAGGGTCACCGGCCCGGATATGCCCTCCTCAGCGGGAGCGATCCGTTGCGGGATCACCTCCGGAAACGCCATCATCTCCCCATACCGGATCACCCCCTCCGCCAGCTCCACCACCCGCTCCGGCGGGGCCTGGATCTCCAGAGCCGGGAAAAGGCCTTCCGCATCGAAACGCAGACGAAGGCGAGCCTCCCCCCGGCGGATCTCGATCCGACGACGCCAGGGATCCGCTGCGCCCGCAAAGGACCCCTCCCCCAACCGGATGGAGACCGTCAGGGGATGCCGGCCGGCCAAACGCGCGCCGAGGGCGACCAAGCGCAAGGCCGCCGTCGCCTCTTCCGGCCCGGGATCTGCGGGAAGGTTGACCTCCAGCGCGCGCAGATCCGACGGCCAGAACCCGGCGATCGTCCGGGGCGGCTCCGGGGATCCTTCCAGACGCACCCGCAGGTCCTCCAGCTCCACCCGCTCGCTGGAGCCCGCCGCGCAGATGTCCAGCTGCGGCGGGGGGATCAGCCGCCACACCAGCGTCAGCCGCCCCCGGGTCACCGATGCCCCCTGCAAGGAGGCCGTCCACATCTGCTCGGCCAGCCCCAGCGGGACCCAGGTCAACGTGCGCACGCCATCCCCGATCTCCAGCCGCCCCCCGTTCAGGCCGGGCGTGCTGCGCAGGCGACCGGTCAGCTCGACCGGCCGCAGGCCCTGCGGCACCGGGATCGTCACCCACTGCTCCCCGGAAGGCGCGCTCAGCACCAGAGGCTCCGAAACCCCCAGCTCCCGGAGGGAGATCTCCCATGCCGCCGGCGAACCCTCCTGAAGGGGACTCGTCGGAATCGAAAGGGAAGGGAACCGCACGAAGCCCGCCAGGGACAGCGCGAGGATCCACCGTTTGGCCGATCGCCTCCATGCGCTCATGGAATCCACCGTTCTGGAAGATGAATGCGGGCTCAGCATCCCTATTATAGCCAAACTTTCAGGCCGGACGCTGCTCTCCTCTTGTGGCGAGGGAGAAAGGCCGTCCACGCATGGGGCACGAATACACGAATGTGGATAAGCGGAGGCTCCGATTCAGCCTCGACCTTTGCGCCATCGAAGGTGGAGGTTCGGGACTAAAGCCCCTCCTACAGAAACCGTCTTTTTGCAGGAGCGGCTTCAGCCGCGACCCTTTGCGTCATCGAGAACCAGGGTTCCGGGTTACCGAAGCGGCTTTCACTGCAACCCTTGCGTCATCGAAGACGGAGGTTCGGGGCGAAAGCCCCTCCTACAGAAACCATCTTTTCGTAGGAGCGGCTTCAGCCGCGACCCCTGCGTCATCGAGAACCAGGAGCTCGGGGTTGCCGGAGCAGCCTTCATCGCAACCCTTGCGTCATCGAGGATGAGAGTTCGGGGCTAAAGCCCCTCCTACAAAAACCGCCTTTCCGTAGGAGCGGCTTCAGCCGCGACCCCTGCGTCATCGAGAACTAGGAGCTCGGGGTTGCCGGAGCAGCTTTCATCGCAACCCTTGTGTCATCGAGGACAGAGAGTTCGGGGCTAAAGCCCCTCCTACAGAACCCATCTTTTTGTAGGAGCGGCTTCAGCCGCGACCCTTGCGTCATCGAGAACCAGAGGCTCAGGATTGCCGGAGCAGCCTTCACCGCAACCCTTGCGTCATCGAGAACCAGGGGTTCCGGGTTACCGAAGCGGCTTTCACTGCAACCCTTGCGTCATCCAGGATGATGGCGGGCAGTCGCCCTGCTTGAACCCCCATGGGGCGCTGTAGGACAACGACTCGCAGCGGAGCGCCCGCTTGCCCGTTTGGATTATCATGAGAGTGCGAGTCCCATTCTCAAGCATCAGGAGACCGGCCGATGCGGTTCGCGGAGCTGGTAGAGTATTTCGAGCGGTTGGAGGCCACGACCAAGCGCCTGGAGATGTTCGATATCCTCAGCGAGCTCTTCCGGGCGTGCGATCGGGAGGAGATCGACAAGGTGGTCTACTTCTGCCAGGAGCAGCTGCTGCCGCCCTTCCGCGGGATCGAGATCGGCATGGCGGAGAAGCTGATCCTGCGGGCGATCGCCCGGGCCACCGGAACAACGGAGGATCAGGTCAGCCGGCTGAACAAGGAGCGCGGGGATCCGGGGCTGGTGGTGGAGGAGCTGCTCCGACAGCGGAAAGCCCGCTCCGCCGGCCTGCGCGTCTCAGAGGTCTACAAGGCCCTCCTGCGCATCGCCGAGACCACCGGAGAGGGCAGCGTGGAGCGCAAGGTGGGGATGCTGGCGGAGCTCCTCCAGGCCTCCTCCCCCAAAGAGGCCCGCTACATCGCCCGCTTCGTCCTGGGGCGCCTGCGCCTGGGCGTGGGCGACCCCACCATCCTGGACGCCCTGTCGAAGGCGGTGGCCGGCGATCGCAGCCTGCGCCCGGAGCTGGAGCGGGCGTATAACCTGTGCTCCGACCTCGGCCTGGTGGCCCGCACCCTCTTCGAGCAGGGCATCGAGGGGATCCGCGCCTTCCGCATCCGCGTCGGGCATCCGATCCGCCCTGCCCTGGCCGAGCGGCTCCCCAGCGCCGAGGAGATCGTCCAGAAGCTGGGCCGGTGCGCCGTCGAGGTGAAGCTGGATGGGTTCCGCTGTCAGATCCACAAGGACGGGGATCGGGTGGAGATCTTCTCCCGAAACCTGGAGCGCACCACCCCCATGTTCCCCGAGCTCATCGAAGCGGTCCGCCAGCAGATCGACGCCCGGGAGGCCATCCTGGAGGGCGAGGCGGTGGCCGTCAACGAGGAGACCGGCGAGATCTATCCTTTCCAGGTGACGGTCCAGCGCAAGCGCAAGCACGGCGTGGAGGAGATGATGCGGGAATACCCGCTGGTCCTGTTCGCCTTCGATCTCCTCTACGCCGACGGCCACGATTACACCCCGGAGCCCTACGCCGCGCGCTTCGAGGCCCTCTCCCGGCGGATCCGTCCCGACGGCCGCATCCGCCTGGTGGATCGCATCGTCACGGACGACCCGCGGGCGATCCAGCGGTTTTTCGACGAGGCCATCGCCCGGGGCATGGAGGGGATCGTGGCCAAGCGCCTGGACGCCCCCTATCAGGCGGGGGCCCGCGGGTTCCACTGGATCAAGCTCAAGCGCTCCTACAAAGGCGAGCTGACGGACACCATCGACGTCGTGGTGGTGGGTTACTTCCGGGGTCGGGGGATGCGGGCGAAGCTCGGCATCGGGGCCCTGCTGGGCGCGGTTTACGATCCCGATTCGGACACCTTCAAGACGGTGGCCAAGATCGGCAGCGGCCTCACCGAGGAGGAATGGGTGCGGCTCCGGGAGATGCTGGATGCCATCCGCGTGGAGCACCGGCCGGCCCGCGTGGATTCGCTGCTGGAGCCCGACGTATGGGTGGAGCCCCGCTATGTGCTGACGGTGCTGGCGGACGAGATCACCCGCTCGCCGGTCCACACCTGTGGCCGGGCCGATGAGGAGCCCGGCTATGCCCTGCGCTTCCCACGGGTGGTGGGGTGGATCCGGGAGGACAAAGGCCCGGAGGACGCGACCACGGTGAAAGAGATCCTCTCCATGTTCCAGATGCAGAAGCGCGTGCAGCTGGGCGGATGATCCCGGAGCGATGCACCCTCTATGAGCGCTTCGGCTCAGTAGTCGTTCGGTGGTCGCGCGCCCAATCTCGCGATATGCTTTAAGAGGAATTCACCGGTGGAAACCGGCAGGGGGGCCATCGCAACGCGCCAGGGATCGGGCGGGATGGCGGATCCCATGGCCACGGAGGCGGATTCCCGATGGAATATCCGGTCTGGGTGGTTCCCTTCCTCACGGCCCCCATGCTGATCCCCCTGGTGGCGATCCCCCATGTGATCGTTGCGCAGTTCGCCGTCGGGGGCGGCTTCCTCCTGGCGGACGGCGTGACGTGGGCCTACCGGCATCGTCGGGCGGACGTCCTGGCTTACCTGCGGGATCTCGCCCGCTTCTTCGTGCTGCTCACGATTGTCTTCGGGGCCGTCACCGGGGTGGGCATCTGGTGGACCATCGGGCTCACCGCGCCGGAGAGCACCAGCGCCCTCATCCACGTCTTCGTCTTCGGCTGGGCGACCGAATGGGTAGTCTTCGTCCTGGAGATCGTCTCCGCCTTCGCCTTTTATTACCTCTGGGATCGGCTGCGGCCCCGGGAGCATATGGCGATGGGCTGGATCTACGCCGCATCGGCCTGGCTCAGCCTGGTGCTCATCACCGGGATCACCTCCTTCATGCTCACGACGGGCCGCTGGACCCCAGAGCGGGATTTCTTCACGGCCTTCTTCAACCCGTCGTTCCTGCCCCAGGTGCTGATCCGGACCGGTGGGTCGCTGGCCATCGCCGCCTTGTGGATTGGGGTGCACCTCTCCCTTCGGGCCCCGGAGCCCTTGCGGGAGGAGATGATCCCCCGCTTCTCCCGCTGGGCCATGGCGGGCATGGCGCTCATCCTGATCGGCGGGCTCGGCTACTTCGCCGTGCTGCCGGATCACGCGCGGCTGAACATGGTCCGGGCGCCGCTGCTGCTGATCATGACCGCTTTGAATTTCGGAGCCACGCTGATCGCCCTGGCCGCCTTCGGCCTGGGCCACCTGCGGGGCGGCCGCTGGATCAACCCGCCGGAGGCGTTGCTGATGCTCCTCATCGGGGCGGTGGCCATCACCAGCGGGGAGTTCCTCCGGGAAGGAGCGCGCAAACCGTATCGCATTGAGGGCTATATTTTCTCCCCGGGCGTCCGCGTCGCAGAGGTCCCCACGCTGCAACGGGATGGCCTCATCGCCCATTCCCCCTGGCTGCAACAGTATCTGCAGGAGAACCTGGGGTTGCCGGAGGAGGCCCTGCGGGATCCGGCCCGCCTTCCGGAGCCCCAGAAGGTTCAGGTCGGGGAGGCCCTTTACAACTATCATTGCGCCGCGTGTCACGCCCTGGATGGCTACAACGGGATGCGCCCGCTGATCCAGCCCTGGACCCCGGAGATCATCGCCGATGCCGTCCGGCATCTGCATCGGACCAACCCGGCCATGCCGCCGTGGCTGGGGAACGAAGCGGAGCGGGAGGCCCTGATCGCTTATCTTGTCGCGTTGCAGAAAGGAGGGCCGTGATGCCCCCCATCCCGAAGCCTGATCCCCTGGGGATGCCGATCCCGGCGGTTTACCTGTTCGCCCTCAAGGTCTTCGGCTTTTTCCTGCACATGGCCTTCATGCAGCTCTGGCTCGCCGGGTTGCCGGTCGCGGTAGCCCTCTGGCGGTTCCGCCCCTATGTCGCGGAGCGCCTGATCGCCGCCATGCCCTTCGCCATGGCCTTCGGGATCAACGCTGGGATCGTCCCGTTGCTCTTCCTGCAGACCCTCTATCCTCAGTTCTTCTACCCGGCCACCATCCTGCAGGCCTGGTTCTGGTTCCTGATCATCCCGCTGCTCCTCATCGCTTACACCGCGGTTTACCTGGCGGCCTTCGGGCGCTGGCGGGTGCTCGCCAGCCTGATCGCTGCCCTCCTGCTGACGTGGATTGGCGCCCAGTTCGCCGCAGCCATGACGCTGACCGCCCGGCCCGAAGGATGGATGGGGATCTTCCGCGCCACGGCGACGGGGGGCGCCGTCCATGGATTTGCCCTCGCCCTGGATCGGGAGGCGCTCCTCCGGCTGGGGCTGATGGCGGGGATGGCCTTCGGCACGGTGGCGGCCTTCCTGGCCGGGCTCGCCGGGTTCGGACGTCGGGATCCGGAGCTCGCGGCCCAGGTCCGGCCGCTGGTTCCCTTGTTGTATATCATCGGCCTGGGGCTCTTCGGCCTGGCCGGGAGCCTTTACGCGCCGACGGTGGCGGATCGGCTGCCGGCGGCATTGCAGCGGGCGGCGGCCTTCAGCATGCCCCTTGCGACCCTGCTCGCCGGGCTCTATGGGGTCCGTCCGGGTCGTGGGACAGCAGGGGCCCTGGTCCTTGCGCAGCTCGGCGTGCTCCTGAGCAACGCCATCGCTCGGCAAGTTGTCCAGGCTACGGAGATCGGCCGGTGGGTGGATTTGGGGCAGGTTCCCGTGCGGGGGGAGTGGGGGAGCGTGGCCCTCTTCCTGATCACCCTCCTCCTGGGGCTCGGCGTCCTGGCCTGGATCCTCCGCACGGCCTGGGTTCGGACGCGGGAGGCTCCTTAATCCAGACCTCGTCAATGTGTTCATCATAGAAGACCACGAGGCCCACGTAGGGGTGACCGTCTCCATCCGGCTGGCCGTATTGCACGGCCGCAACGGGGGCCGCGCGGAGCAGCCCCACCATCCCCAGGATCAGCGTTAGGATCAACAGGATCCGGAACCGCATGGGAACCTCCTTCGACAGGGTTTGGAAACGGCAGGCATGGACGGAAGCCGGACGGTCCTTCGCGGCGGGCTCCGCCGCGACGCTTCCCTGCCTCTTATGGGGCGATGGCCTTGAAACGCTCCCAGGGGATCAGCACCCAGGTCTCGGTGGTGGCGTGGCCCAGGGTGCGGATCACCGCGCTGGCCCGGGCCGCCACCTCCTCGTTGGGCGCCTCGATGATGTCCAGGTAATCGCACGGCCCGAGGACGGCGTAGCTGGCCACCCATCGGGCCTCCGGGACCTGAGCCTGGAGGGCCTCGCTCACCTTCGCCCCCAGCTCCTGGATCGCCCCCGGGCGGGCGAGGGCTTCCGGCGAGAGCCGCGCGAGAATGGCATAAAGGGTCATCCCGCGCCTCCTCCCAAAGGGGGGGGAGGAGCGATCCCCTCCCCTCCCCTGGCACGCGACAGGCCTCACGGCCCCACGATCGCGAAGAAGATGTCCGAATCCGTCTTGCCCGGCCGCACACCGGTCCAGACCGGGAAGGAGAAGCCGCGGAAGTCGATGGCCAAGCCGTTGTAATCCCCGATGAAGCGGCCGGTCCCGAAGAAGGCATCATCGAAGTTCGAGGGGAAGTCCGAAACCCGGATCTCCGTCCAGGTCTGGCCGCCGTCCCATGAGCGGGCCAGGAAGGTGTGAGCGAGCTTGTTGCCCGGGTCGTCCCGCCGGTCGTAGAACACCACGTCCACCCGGCCGTCGGGCGCCACCGCCACCCACGGGAACCACTGGTCCCGGTTGTTGCCCTCCGAGTCCTGGTTCACCCGGACCGGCGGGCTCCAGGTGCGGCCGCCGTCGATGGACTTGCTGAGGAAAACATCGGTGTCCGTAGCCTTGCCTGCCGGGCATGGATACCCGTCCTCCCGGCTGCCGACGAAGGTCGGGAAGGGGAACTCCCCGGCATGGCGGCGGTTGTCCGACCAGACCAGATAGAGATGGCCTGTGCGGGGATCGACCGCGATGTTGCCCGCGGAGTTCACGCGGAAGTTGCTGTTGCACAGGGTCTGGCGACCGTCCTGGTTGATGGGGTAATCGTTCAGCCCGTCGAAGAGATCCGCCACCTTAAAGGGACCTTCGATCTGGAAGGTGTCGGGGTTCACCCGGACCACCAGATACTGGTTGCGGAAGCCGTCGGCGGCGCCCCGGAATTGCTCGTTCTCAAAGGCGACCACCAGGGTGCCGTCGGGCATCACCACCGGGATGGAGAACTGGTTCTCATCACACTCCCCGGGCGGCCCGGAGACCTGGGTGCGGCAGAGCTCGGGATTGGACCCGCTGATCTCGATGGGGTCGGAGAAGGTGAGGCCGTTGTCGTCCGAGTAGGCCATCATAATGGGGGACTCTTTATACTGGCCGTTGGCGAAGAAGAACCGCGTCCAGGTCACATAGATCCGCCCGTCGTGGGGGCCGCCGGTGTTGTCCACCGTGATGAACTCCTTGTCGTGGAACACCGTGCAGTTCTGAGCGCTGTCGGAGTAGACCACGGTGAAGAGTCCCTTCGGGGGGAAGAGGGGCGGGACGACGGGGCGGGTCCAGGTGCGGCCGTTGTCCAGGGAGCGGTAGACGAAGACCCCGTTCTCGCAGAAGGTGCTGCTGAAGCCGAGGGAGGCCATGTAGACCACCGGCTGCCGCCTCGGGCCGCGGGTGAAGCCGTAGGCGAGGGCCGGGTCCCCGGTCCCGATGGGCGCTTCGAGGAGGAACTGGGAGCCGGAGCCGCCCTTGCCGAAGAGGAGCGGGAAGGGCGGGAAGTAGTTCACGCCCTCGCTGCTGTAAACGCCGGTGCCGATGGGAACGCCGATGCCGTAATCGTTGGCGCCGATCACCCAGGTGTTGGGGAGGGTGGGATGGGTGGCGATCGTGGTTTCATTCTGCGGGCGGCGATTCCAGTCGGCGTTGGCCTGGAGGGCGGCAGGGGAGAGGGCTTCGAGGGCTGCCTGTTGCGCCTCCCAGCGGATCAGCTCCGCACGCCCGCCGGATCCGGGAGGCCGGGCAGGCTCAGATAGAAGGCGCTCAGGGTCAGCAGATCCAGGTAATACTTGAACCCCCACCCCAGGTCCGGAAGGCCCCAGGGGAAGGAAACCCCATACGCCCAGTAGAAGAGCAACACCTGGAAGGCGAAGAGCAGGGCGATCCCCCCATACGCCCGCAGGATCCCTTCCCAGGCCTCCCCCCAGCGACGTCCTTTCCAGATCCCAAGAAGCAACGCCACCGCCATCAGGCCCAGCAGGGCATCCAGCACCCGGGCCATGAAGAAGGCCTCGATCTGGGCCTCGGTGTTGAACACCGAGAGGGACCATCGGTATCCGCGCCCGAAGTAGAGCCCCCACACGATCCCCAGGAAGAGCAGCGCCCCTGTTAGGATCCCGGCGCGATGGGGCGGTCGGAACAGAAGGGCCGCCCCGATGGCGATCAGCGCCAGGCCGAGGAGGGCCACGGGAGCCCGCCTCAGGCGATCTCGCGCCAACTGCTCCCCATACGCCTGAGCCAGCGCCCGGGCCGCCGCCTCATCGAAAGCGCGGAGATCCGCCGCCGCGACCACCTCCGGGAAGGAGGTCGGCGGCCGTCCCAGGACCGCCTCCACCCGATGGATCAGGGCGGCCCGCTGTCCCGCGGAGGCCCGAGCGATGGCGTCCAGGGCTTCTGAAGGCCCTTCCAGCGCTTCCAGCAGCGGACGCCCCATCGCATGCGTCGGGATCGGAACGCCCAGCAGGGCCGCCACCGTGGGCGCGATGTCCGCCTGGGTCCCCTGCCCTTCCACGCCCGCCCGGATCCCTTTCCCGACCATCACCAGGGGCACCTCTTTGACGATGGGCTCCCAGCCGCCGTGGCCGCCCGTGTCGATATGGCCGTGATCGGTGGTCACGATCAGGGTCTCGCGGCTCAGGTCCATCGCCGCCGCCACCCGGGCCAGCCGCTCATCCGTCCGCCGGACCATCTCCCGGTAGGCGGGGGAAGCGCCCCCGAAGGCGTGGCCGTATTCGTCCGGTCCGGCGAAGTAGATGAGGACCAGACGGGCTTGCGGGTCCCGCAGCAGGTCCAGCCCGCGGGCCAGGAGCGCTTCATCCAGGCGATCGACCTCCTCGGGGCGATCCAGGGGCACATCGGGCACCTCCAGGCGATCGAACCAGGGGCCGAAGAGCTCCTTCCATCCACCCGCGCCGGCCCCCACCACCCGAAGGCCCGCCCCGTGAGCCTCCCGGAAGATGGAGTCCACCGGGACCGGGCCCTGGAACCAGTTCGTGGTGACCCCGCTGAGTCCCTGCCAGGCCCCGCTGCCGATGACCGTCCACCCCGGATACGAGAGGGAGGGCTCGCCGGTCCAGACGATGTAGCGAGCCCCCTGCGCGGCCAGCCGGTTCAGGGTCGGCATGGCCGCGGCCGCCGTGTCCTGGCGCAGGCCATCGATGACCACCAGGACCACCCGTTCGGTCAGGGGTGGCGTGGAGGGCGGCGCGGGAAGGTCCGCCGCGAGGTAGGGGCTTCGATACGCCACCACGCTGTTCCAGGAGAACAACGCCAACCGAACGCTGCCCCAGCCCATCAGGCTCAGGATCAGGATGAGGGAAAGCCACCCAAGCGCCCGCCGGCCCATGACCATCCTCCTCGTGGCGGATCTCCTTCGACGTCATCTCCTTCTATGACGTCATCTCCTTCTATAATAGAGGCGATCTTTCGACATTGCGGATCCGCAGGATACGAAACCCGAAGGGAGCGTGTCCCGCTTTTGAAAGGAGGCGGCCCATGGTGTTCGATGTGGTGCTGGTGCTGGGCGCGCTGGCCAGCGGTTACATGGGAGGGCATAGAGGGCTGATCAAGCAGGCCCTCAGCCTGGCTTTCGTCTACTTCTCGCTTCTGTTCGCCGTGAGCCTTCAGGAGACGCTGGTGGGCGCCTTCGCGCGCGCCGTGGGAGTGGTCACCGTCGAGACCGCCATTTTCTTCTACATCGTCCTCTTCCTGATCTCCTACATCCTCCTGGAGATCGTAAGCTTCATCTCCTACCGTGCGACGCGGATCCTCTTCCTGGGGTTTCTGGATCCCGTCCTGGGAGGCCTGCTGGGGGTCATCTGGTGGCTGGTCTTCGTGGGGGCGGTCCTGACGATGATCTTTTACAGCCTGACGGTGCCGTGGACCTGGCGGCTGGCCCCGATCGCGGCTGCCCTGCGGGGGGACTTCGAGGCTTCCAGCACGCTGCCGATCCTGGCGACGCTGTTTAAGACCTACGCCATCGCCCCGCTCCGGCTGGCCATGAACCCGCCGCCGGCGATCCTGACCGGATGGCCTTGAAGGAGAAGCCGGAGCGGATCTGGAGGAGCGATGTGGGCCGTCGAGCTCCGCTGGGTGGTTGTGTTCCTGGCCCTCTATACTGCCGCAGTCTTCTTCCTCGGCCGATGGCACGCCCGCCGCTCCGGATTTCGCTTTCCCCTGGATCCTGCCCCTCTGGGCGTCCTCCGATTGAGCCCGGATCTCCGCTACACGGAGGCCAACCCGGCCGCCCGGCAGATCCTGGGGCTGAACGCCCCCCAGGGGAGGCTCCCCGAAGCCGGCTGGCGCGCTTTGCTGGAGGAGGACCTTCAAGCCGCGCGGGCCACGGGAGTCGGCCGATCCCGCCTGGTCTCCCTGGCCGGGGAGCGCGCCCTGCGCTGGTGGGTGGTGCCGGAACCGTCCGGCGCGTGGCTGTTTGTAATAGAAGACCGGGGGGCCTATTCCGGATTTCAGTCGATGCGGCGGCTCCTGGCCGGGCTGGCCCATGAGCTCCGCACGCCTCTGGCCACCCTGCTCACCCACCTGCAGGTCCTCCAGCTCCCAGCCGTCGCTCCAGAAATCCGATCCCAGTCCCTTCGCATCCTCGAGGAAGAGACCCGCCGGATGATCCGGATGGTCCACGCCGTCCTGGACCTGGGTCAGCTGAGCAGCGGGGAACCCCTGGCTCTCCGCCCCCTCTCCATCGCCGCGGTGGCCGAAGCGGCCGTGGCGGAGAAGCTCCCCGAGGCCCAGGCCCGCCAGCAATCTCTGAGCCTGGAGATTGAAGAAGAGTTGCCCGAAGTCTGGGGGGATGCGGATCGCTTGAAGCAGGTTTTCCTGAATCTGCTGGATAACGCCATCCGCTACAGCCGCCCCGGAGATCGCATCGCGGTGATCCTCCGACCCGTCCCCGAAGGGGTGCAGTGCGAGGTGATCGACACCGGTCCCGGGATCCCCCCGGAGCATCTTCCCTACATCACCGAGCCGTTCTATCGCGGGGAGGCCCCGGAGGCGACAGGGGCCGGGCTGGGACTGGCCATCGTGGCCGAGATCCTGCGCCATCACCAAGCCCATCTGGAGATCGAGAGCCGGACGGAAGGAGAGACCGGGACATGCGTTCGCTTCGTCCTGCCCGCAACGAAAGCGGTCTGAGAACGAAGTGGGCGCCTTCTCTTCGCCGCCTGGGAGGAGCCGTGCTCCTGCTCGGCCTGCTGCTGGCCCTGGGGATCGTGGCCCCTTCCGGCCAGGTGATCCTCCGCCTGGGCCCGGCCTCCGACGCGCCCTGGCCTCGCTTCTCCGTTTACCCTCCCTCCCCGCGCCCCGACGATGTGGTCCGGGTGGAGGTGATCGATCGCATCCCGTGGGGTTACATCCTGCTCACCGTGAACGGCGAGCCGGCGGCCCTGGAGCAGATCGAAGCGATGCCGGCATCCGGGATCTGGCGCTGGCGCTGGCGGTTCCGGATGCCGGCGGAAGCGGTGGAGCTCGCCTTTTATCGAGACTGCCACGAAGGATGCCGACTGCGGGGGCGCCTGGCGCTGGGCGATCTGGAGCCCACCCCGGCATCTCCTCCCCTGCCCACCAAACTGGGACTGGTCTTCCCCCATCCCGAGCGGGACTGGAAAGGGCGCGCCGGGTGGGCGGTGGAGCTGACCTATGCGCAGCGGGCGGAAGATCCCGATTGGGGGATTGATGCCCTGGCCGCCCGGGTGGCGCGGGATCAGCGACACGGCCTGCGGGTCCTGGTGCGAGTGGATTACGACCGGGGACAAACCCTTCCCCCTCCCGGGGATCTGGAAGGGCTGGCGCGCTATCTGCGCTATCTGGAGCGCCTGGGCCGGGACGAACGGCTTCAAGGGGTCTACGCCTATTTTCTGGGGAGCGGCCCCAACGAGGCCCTGAGCAACCGCCTGAGCCCGGATCGCCCGATCTCCCCGGCCTGGTATGCTCGGGTCTTCAACGGCTACGGCGAATCGCCCACCCGCATCGATCACGCGGTGGCGGTCCTCCGGGCGGCAAATCCCCGGGCGCGCCTCCTGGTGGGGCCAGTGCGGCCCTATGTTCGGGATCAGGATGGCGAGCGGCGGAGCCGGGTGGACGTCCCCTGGCTGAACTATTTCAACACCCTGGTGGCTTTCATCGATGAGGCCGCACGGGCGAGGGCGGCGATGGGGCAGTGGAACCCTGGCCCGGACGGTTTCGCGCTCCACGTGCCGGGACGGCCGGAGGCGGCCCGCGCCGCGGGCTATCCAGAGGCAGAGGAGCCGCGTCTGGACCTTCGGGACGCCATGGGGGCGCGGGTCGGATTCCAGGCGCTGTATGACTGGCTGGAGATCATCAAC
>Ga0079996_121772_pt1 | contig 58730 bp, 57 predicted proteins | sample PerSpoAPS_AMetaG_FD_69199 | JGI IMG/M metagenome (GOLD analysis project Ga0079996, IMG submission 69199) | Thermal spring microbial communities from Yellowstone National Park, Wyoming, USA - Perpetual Spouter A (PS_A) MetaG (SPADES assembly)... | ecosystem: Environmental > Aquatic > Thermal... | reverse complement strand
GCATTGAAAAAGCTAAGGATAAATCCTCCCGGGGGAGTTCTGGCCCCCCTCACTGCCCCCCAGATGACAGATGTAAACCCGAATAGATGGGGGAACCTATGATCCGCCGGTAAGAGGGCTGGGGAACCCCCGCCCTTTCAAGGCGGGGAGGAGGTCAGAGCCCATTCTATATAGCATTTAACTTGTTTCCTCCATTTCTTAAACATCCTTCTAAGTCTCTTAGAAGATTTATAGCATAGCCTGATACTCAGAGATCTTGTTCCTCCAATAGAGGCTAATGGATTTTAAAGGCCTTTCATTAATCAATAGCGCAGATCCATCCTCAACATATACAGCTAATAGATTTTTGATCCCCACATCTATGCCGGTCTCTTTATTGCCTATAGGCTTTAAAGGTATCCTTAAAGCTATTATCCCTGATCACCTTCTTCTCAACCTCGTATGATATTTAGACATTTATTTAGAATCTGCTGCGCAGTTGCAGATCCTATCAGGGCCTTATACTTCTCGTAGAGCACCTTGTATGAGTTCTTTAAATCAACTATCTTCAACTCGAAAACTGTCTTCTCCTAACGTAGTTGACCTCGTTCCAAATCTTAGAAGCCAGGCTACGCAGGGCTTTTAGCCTTGCCTCAGCCTCTTCGTCTGGCAGCAGTCTCAGCATCACCGTTCTTATCAATGTATCACGCTCGGGGCTTTGGCGGGTGTAGAGATGGGAAGGGTCAGCGCTGTATTGCAACTGCTAGAGGTTAGTCCGATAAGAATCCAAAGAAATGGGGGACAAAATCTTATAAATCTCCATCCCCGCCTCGAAAGGCGAGGCTTTCAGGTTGTAATCCTATAGAATATCTATAGAATATTTATAAATCCTTTATAGCATCCTTTTCGGTGAGCCCATGGGTAAGAATATCTTTGCAGATGTCTCTGAGGCGGAGATAGCGACGGCGATTGTGGAGGAGTTCAATAACCTAATAAGGGAGTATTCGAGGAGTGATGTGATAATAGTTGGGGGAGGCCCGGCAGGTTTAACCGCTGCGTGGAAGTTGGCCCTCAGAGGGTTGAAGGTCCTCATAGTAGAGCAGAACAACTATCTGGGAGGCGGAATGTGGATGGGGGGATATCTAATGAATCCGGTCACCTTTAGATATCCGGCTAACAAGATCCTCGATGAGCTGGGGATACCTTATAAGGAGTATAGAAAGGGGCTATATGTGGCACACGGCCCGCTTGCTGCTTCTAAGCTAGCTAGCAAAGCCCTGGAGGCTGGTGCAAGGGCTCTAACCCTCACGGTGTTAGAGGATCTCATTGTAAGGAATGGAAGGGTGGAGGGTGTGGTGGTTAACTCTGCACCTGTCCAGGGTATGCCGAGGCAGATCACATGCCTAGATCCTATAGGTCTCGAGGCTAGGGTGGTTATAGATGCTACTGGGCATGAGGCCGCTGCCGTTAGAAAACTGGCCTCTAGAGGGCTTGTAAAGCCCTCTGTGCTCGGGCCTATGTGGGTTGACGTCTCCGAGGATCTCGTTGTGGAGAAAACCGGCGAGGTATTCCCAGGCCTTGTGCTGGCAGGGATAAGTGTTGCTGAGTACCACGGTCTCCCCAGGATGGGGCCCACGTTTGGCGCTATGCTGCTCTCTGGTGAGAAGGCTGCAGAGATAGCCTACGAGATCGTTGCTAAGAAGGGCTACTAGAGAATCAGTTTTACTTTTTTATGTTTAAAAAATGTTTTTTCTAGCCTAGTACTTAAATACCCTTTTAACCAGAGTGGTGTAGGGATATCTGGGGAAAATAGTCGGCTATGGTCTCTCCCTAGATGATGTGCTCCTCATACCAGAGTATTCAGATCTCACATCTAGATCAGAGGTATCTCTTAGAACCAGGTTCTCTAGAAGGCTATGGATAAACATACCGATATCGAGCGCCGCTATGGACACAGTTACTGAGCATAGAATGGCGATAGCACTTGCTAGGATGGGGGGTATAGGGGTTATCCACAGGTTCATGCCGATTGAGAGGCAGGTTGAGGAGGTTCTAAAGGTTAAGGAAGAGCCAGTTGGGATCTCAAGTAGCGAGGCTATGGGGAGGGATGGAAGGCTAGCTATAGCTGCAGCCGTGGGTGTTAGAGGTGATTATCTTGTGAGGGCTGAAAAGCTATATGAAGCTGGGGTCGACGCTGTAGTGGTGGATGTTGCACACGCCCATAGCAGGCTAGCTGTGGAGGCTGTTAAATCTATTAGAAAGGCTCTAGGAGATGACATAGATATAGTGGTTGGTAATATAGCTACTGCTGAGGCTGCAAGGGATCTGGTGGATATGGGGGTGGATGGAGTGAAGGTTGGGATAGGTCCTGGCCATGCTTGCACCACCAGGATAGTCGCTGGGGTCGGTGTACCCCAGCTCACAGCTATAATGGAGGTGTCTAGGGTTGCAAGGCAGTATGGGGTTCCGGTTATAGCTGATGGTGGCATAAGATCTTCTGGGGATATTGTTAAGGCGCTCGCTGCCGGGGCTTCAAGCGTTATGATAGGCTATCTATTTGCGGGAACCGATGAGGCGCCTGGGAAACCTGTTATAGTGGGGGGCTATAAATACAAGCTCTACAGGGGTATGGCTAGCAATTCCTCCTATATCCAGAGGCTATCTATCGATGGCCAGGATCCCGAGGATCTATCCTCCTATGCATCAGAGGGTATAGAGATGCTGATCCCATATAGAGGATCTGTGCTGGATGTTATAGCAAACCTTGTAAGCGGCATAAGATCCGGGTTCTCATATGTTGGTGCTAGAAACATTGAGGAGCTGTGGGAGAAGGCGAGGTTCATAGTATTGGCTCCAGGTGCTATCAGAGAGAGCTATCATAGAGAGCCATGGGTAGGTGGCAGGCAGTGATAACAGTTATATGCGGGGGCTTCTTCGGAGACGAGGGTAAGGGCAAGGTAGCAGGCTATCTAGGGTTGAAAGGGGGATATGCTGCTGCTATAAGAACTGGGAGCATCAATGCAGGCCACACAGTGGTATATGATGGGAAGGTGTGGAAGCTCAGAATAGTTCCATCAGCATTTATTAACAAGGATCTAAGGCTCTACATAGCTAGGGGATCTCTGGTAAAGGTAGATGTTCTTCTGAGAGAGATCTCGGAGACAGGGGTTGATAATAGGATCTGTATTGACAGATATGCTGGGGTTATAGAGGATAGGCATGTGGAGGCTGAGAGGAGGGACGATGTTCTAAGAGGAATAGGATCTACTTTCCAAGGTGTTGGAGCCGCAACAGCTGAGAGGGTTTTGAGAAGGCTTAGACTTGCATGGGAATTCAAAGAGCTAAAGCCGTTTCTATGCGATAGCGTCTCAGGGGTTTTGGAATTGATTGATAAGGGTTTGAGGGCTATGATAGAGGGAACCCAGGGGCTCTACCTAAGCCTATACCACGGGACATACCCATATGTAACCTCTAGAGATGTGTCGGCATCAGGTATTCTATCAGAGGCGGGCTTGGGACCTAAATATGTTGATGATGTCATAGTTGTTTTCAAATCATATATCACAAGAGTTGGCGAGGGCCCGCTGGAGGGTGAGCTAAGCTTGGAGGAGATAGAGAGGCTAGGCCTCATAGAAAGGGGCACAGTTACGGGGAGACTTAGAAGAGTAGCGCCATTCAACATAGAGCTTGCCAGAAGAGCTGTCAAGATCAACTCAGCCACACAGATAGCCATAACAAAAATAGATGCTCTATTTAAAGAGGCAAGGGGTGTCAGAGAATGGGAGAAACTCCCATTAGAAACAAGGAAATTTATTGAGAATCTCGAGAATCAGCTAGGGGTTCCAATAACTCTGATAAGCACTGGAGAGGATCTCAGAGAGATGGTGGATCTAAGAAGGGAGAAAGGGTTTGAGACTAGCTAGTCTTTTCACAAATAAACCATATATATGGCTATCTCTATAGTATACACAACTTTGTATATGAGAACGAGGATCTAGCATCCTATTTGTTCTAGAAGGTTTAGACTTATAATTGTGAAAGCTAGGGGATATAGATATAGAGATATAGAAATTAATAATGAAATAATGAACAGATCAGTGATTTAAGAGTGTGAACTCACTAATAATAGTAGATCCATGTGAGGTATATAGGATCAAAACATGATTCAATCTAAGATGAAACAATATATAGAGGGCTTAAACGTGCTAAATAGAATTCAACCCTATATATTCGTATTCAGCTAGCTCCAATACTAAAATAATATGAGACTTGTAATGAGAAGCATAGCCTTTATAAGTGGTGGTTAATTAGATCAGATCTTTGTTGTTAGAATTACTAGATCTATTATGAGTATAGCGAGGATCGCTGCTGAAACATATAATCTTATTACGTCGCCTATCAGGATATTGCTGGCCGAGAGGATGAGGCATAGTATTAATGTGAATGTAACCGATAGTCTAGGTTCTATATAGGTTAAAGCTATATTGAAAGCTGAGAAGAGAACTATAGCTATTAACATGGCTAGAGCTAGGAGGTTTTGTGGTATCGAGATTAAGCTGGAGGCGCCTAGAAAAATAATAGATGCGGAAAAACCTAGAGCGATTCTTCTCAGAGGAGATATAGCTTCTCTAGCGATTCTTAAACATTCCTCTAGACGATCTATGGCCCTTTTAATTCCGAAATATATCTGGCCATATAGCTCTTCTCTCACATGCTCTGGGGCTTCATGTAAGGCTTTGCAGATCTCTGAGGATCTTTTTACCTCTGAGAGAGCCTCTAGAATCTCTTGCTCAGCATTTTTCCAAACCCTCCACGATCTACACGCCTCTGATAAGAGGCCATAGTCGATCCTTATGTATCTCAGACATCCAGAGCTCTCTACATATGCTAGCTCTCTAGCTAGGGTCTCGCATATCTCCTTCTGCATCATCCTGGCTAGCCAACCAACCTCTTTTTCCTTGGAAAGCTAATAGGTAGCTGTTCTGATTGTAACTTAGCTGTAGGGATCCGCTGGGGTTCGGGCTTCATAGGGCTTGATATAGCTTGATGCCAAGCCCTCTTTCCTTGACCTCATCGCCCTTAGGATCCTCTTTCATCGGGATCCATATCGCTGGGTTCCACCCGCTTTGTGGGGCTTCACATAGAAATCTGCTAACAAAATAAATCAGCATGAAAGCTGGAACTCTTCATGAAGGCTCTGTAGAAACCCGAACCTCTGACAAGATGCAAGCTAATGAGGAGGTGAGTAAGGAGTTCGCGCCCTTTACTCTAATTAATTATTTTATGGTTAAAAGCATCTAGATAACTAGGTAGTGAAATTCTCGGCCCATCGGAGTGGAGGAGTTGGTGTGATCTGAAGATGTCTTTTTCATAGGAGTTAAAGGGTGGATACGCTTTCCTTGATAACCTTTATCAGATCCTTCTCTGTAATGATTCCCAGGAGGTTCTCCATATCTCCAACTAGAACGCACTTAGATCTTGTGTTTAGAAGTTTCCTTGCAAGTGAAACCACACTTGTATCCTCTGACACAAACACGGGTTCCTCATAGCCTATTGCGGAGACCCCGCTTCCTATCAATATGGCCTCGGGATCGCCCTTGATATGGGCTTCTGATACCTTGTGAATTATATCTAGCATTGTCACAACACCAACGATCTTATTTCCGCCTGTTATAACAAGCCTCCTAAAGCCCTTCTGGATCATGATCCCTATGGCCTCAAGAAGCGGGGCCTCAAGATCTATGACCTCGACGGGCTTAGAGGCTATCTCAGAGGCCCTTAGATTCTGTGGTATAGCCTTCAGCATGAGCCTTATCAGACTGTCCTCTGAGATAATCCCAAGAGGATCTCCCCTCTCGCTTACAACAGCTATACATTCACCGCTATAGACACCTTCTGCAACATCGATAAATCCTGAGGAAATCTTCACGGTAGGTATCTTCATAGATATATCAGAAGCCATTCTATCCAACGCCCAGGAGATCTTCCCCCTCTCAACGAGAACTATATTCTCCTCAGATAACTCGAAGATCTCTCTCGCTATTCTCTTAACGGTAACATATAAACCCACATCCCCAGAGGGATCCTTGCTAAATAATGTAGCACAGTACCTTCTAACCCTGCTCATCTTAATAGCCACCTCCCACACCTTTGTCTCAATGCTAACAGCTGGTACAAAGGGGTCTATAAGATCTAGTAGGTCTATAGCGTAATCTGCCAAACCATCACCACCATTCGGCCCAAATTTAGTTATGATCTAGAAAATATATATAGAAACGTAAGCAGAGTTAGCTGGGAAAACCGGGAAGAGACCTAGGTTTAAGTTTTGAAGCCTGTCTTACGATAGCTAAGTCATTTAGCGATAAAGAGAACACATAACATGATCTAGATAGTGTGTGAAAGAGCTAAGGTTAGCAATTGTTTTAAGTAGCAGACTATTAGGTGTGAAAGTTCTATTAACTATTTGGTGTAGAATCGCGGGCAAATCCTAGGTGAAATGGCTATAAAAAAGAATTAAAGCTATACATATGTTAGCCACTCCCTATACCTCTCGATCTTCCCCCTTACAATGTCTTCATATAGCGACTGGAGCTTCCTTGTTAGGGGCCCGGGTCTTCCATTCCCTATTTTTATACCATCAACCTCCACTATAGGTGTTATCTCAGCAGCGGTTCCTGTGAAAAACGCCTCATCAGCTGTTAAGAGCTCTCCTAACGCTATGTCCCTCTCGGTTACTTCTACCTCTAGCTCGTCTTCAAGGATCTTCATTATAGTTTCTCTAGTAACCCCTGGAAGTACTGATGCGTATAGCGGTGGTGTATATACGCTTCCATTTTTAACTATAAAGATATTCTCCCCAGGGCCCTCGCTTACAAAGCCCCTTGTATCTAGCATTATAGCCTCATCAAAGCCCTTGATATCTGCATCTGAAGCTGCCAAATAGCTGTTGAGATACTGACCAACGGCTTTAGCGTTTAGTGGGAGAGCGTTTGGAGGGATCCTTCTCCAGGGGCTAACAGTGACCCTTGCACCCTCGTAATATGCTTTGCCAAGATACTTGCCCCACCTCACAAGACCTATGGCTACAGATGCTCTTCTAGTTGTTGGTTTTACACCTAGCTTCCTTATATTTATAAAAGCTATTGGCCGTATATAGGCTTCGTCAAAACCGCTTCTCCTAACAAGCTCCTTTATAGCCTCTACTAGCTCATCCTCTGTAAAGGGTATCTCTAGCTTGTAGATCTTTGCTGAGTCAAAGAATCTCCTAATATGTTCCCTAAGCCTGAAAATAGCTGTTCTTCCATCATAGGTTCTATAAGCCCTTATCCCCTCAAAAACGCCCACACCATAGTGTAGGGAATAGGTCATCACATGGATCTTCGCGTCCTCGAAAGGCACGAACTTCCCATCAAACCATATTAGGGGGGACCATTCAGACAATATATTCCCTAGAATAATGCGTATAAAGTCTAAAAAGCACTTAGCAGGGGCGATTGATAAGCGTTTATACAGCTAAAAATGTGTTTTGGAACTTTAATAAAAAGATCATCTCTTGGGCACGGGATATGGATAGATATCAGGAGAGCCGAAGAACAGAACCATGTAGCTGTTAGCATTTCTAACCATCTCAGGAGATGCAATGCCTGGTATAACCACCTGGGTTCCAGGCTTCCCAAGGGCTAGCCATATCGGGTTGTTGGAGCCAGTTAGCTGCACAGAGAAAGACGCAGTGGTCATCGCCCTTTTAAGGACATCAACGCTGTTTAGACGGGTTCCCAGTAGGGTTACTCAGATTGGAGGGAACTATGGCTCAACATCTCGTTAATCCAGCACCGCAGTGGGTATAGATTACAACTGAAAGCCTCGCCCCCTTCAGGGAGGGGAGAGGTCAGATATAGGAGCTTAATGCTTATATAGAGAAATGGTGCCAGCTTAAATATGAGCCTTAACCATTAACCGTCTGCGCAGAGTCCCTGGGATGCTATGATTCTCAGAGCTCTCGAGACCGGAGCCCTGTATGAGGGCAATGCCCAGAGGGGCTTCGGGGTTTCAATTCTAGATGGGAGCCCGGTGCCTCTGGGCTCAACAGCCACCAGTGAGCCCATAGAGATCCCAAGATCTCTTTGGGGGAGATAACACAGCAATCTCAAACAAAAGAAAATCAATAACCATCAATAACCATCGGGGGACAAGCGGCTCCGCAGCAGCCTCTATTGGTATGTAGGCGAACTACCTTCTAGCTTTATAAATGATCTCTAGTCCTCCTTGTTTACTTCCTACCTAATCCCACCAACATATCCTATTCTTAGATCAAAGTCTTTAAGAACCAGATAGCCCTTGTTCTTGCTGATAGGCTAGACACAATATCTTCTTCAGCTTTGCTAGAGCTAAGAAGGAGTTCTAAGTCCCATTATTCTTAGTAATAACTGTCTGTGCATTAACACCAAGAACTTCTTTATACTTGATACATGTGATAGTACTTCTTGTTAGTCTCATCCTCTTCTCTATTGTTAGCTCTCTATCGAAGAATGCCTGTCCCTTCTCATAGTCAAGCTCGTTCCATAGCCTAGCAGACGCTATTCCATGTCAAAGAGGATCTCCTCCTCAAATCTGTTTGGAATAGTGCTACTTTATTGGTTCCCAGCTTACTCTTCTTCCTCTTCTCTACCAGCTTTCTGAATTCTTTCAGGGGGTTGGGTTTCTGGTGGGCACGGTTCGGGGCATCCCCTTTAGGGTTATCACTCTACTAGCGCCTCTGCCCACCAAGATCCGATCCTCACAAAATAACACGATAATAACCTTATAAAAACTGCCCCGCCTTAAAGAGCGAAGATTGCCCCTTATTTTCAAAGCCTGAAGAAGTGCCGTGGTTATATAAGGAACTCTTCACGGGGCCCGTGCTCTGAATAAAATGTATTATTAAGAAGCTGGGTTAGCCTTGCCCTCTTGTTAGTATTATGAGTTTATTTATATATAGTTAATTAATATTTATTTTAGTCTTGCGAGGAACTATTGGTGGTGAAGAGGTGCATGCCTACTAGAAGAGATTTCTTAAAGATAGTCGCACTCGGGGTAGGGGCTTTCATAGTTGGTATTGGCTCTGGATATTACCTTGGATCGATTCCTTCTCAGCAACAGAGTAGAGCTCCGAGCATCTCCACAATCTCGGCCTTGGGGAGAGATGCAGAGCACCAGGATATAAATACTGCCGTGATTGACTTCTTCTCTAGAGAGAACCTTGGTTATAGGGTTGACTATTCGCCCCTCGCCTATAGCCCTCTCTATGATAAGATGGTACTAGCTCTTCAGCAGGGATCTTCCGCATATGATCTAGTATATATGGACGATCCATGGATACCGCAGTTTGGGGAGAGGAAGTGGCTAACAGATCTTGAGGATCTATCTAGGCAGGAGGGCATCACCCTAGATCTTGGGGATTTCCCAAGCGTTCTAATCGATGTTGCTAGGCACCCGTATAAAAGTGGTAAGATCATTGCGTTTCCGCAGATGGGCAACGTCCAGATCTTCGCATATAGGAGAGATATATTCGATAAGCTAGGGCTACCCGAGCCAAAAACATGGAGCGATGTCCTTAACGCATGTGAGAGGATAAAGGCTTCACAACTAGTGGAGTATCCAATAGCCTTTAGGGGTGTTAAGGGGAATCCTGTTGCAACCTCTTTCCAACCAATACTATATGCATTCGGCGGCAAGATAGTGAGTGATGATCTCAAGAAAAGCGCTCTAGATTCAAAGGCTATCGAGGCCCTCGAATATCTGTTACAGCTAAAGAAATACGCACCTCCAGGGGTGGAGAACTTTAACACACCCGATGTAAGGGATAGACTGGTAGGAGGGAGAATAGCTATGAGCACAGAGACATGGCCAGGATGGATAAAGGACGCAGATAATCCTGCAGTGAGCAAAGTTCCAGGACTCCTAGCATATACAACCACACCTGGCGAGAGGACTAAACCCTCACCCCTTCTAGGGGTATGGTACTGGGGCATACCAGCAGGTTCTAAGAATAAGGAGGCTGCGCTGAGATACATACTCTATACGACAAGCGCCAGGATGCAGAAGATAATGGCGATTCTTAAGGGCCTCCCACCCGTTAGATCCAGCGTGGGCAAGGACCCTGATGTATCGGCTCTGAGAAGATGGGTGCCAATACAGGTTCAGAGCCTCGAAGTTGCGGTTCCAAGGCCGAGAACACCTTACTGGCCCAAGATAGAGGATATATTCGGCAGCTATGTCAACCAGGTCTTGGCAGGCGTTATAAAGCCTTCCGATGCCGTGTCCAAGATGTCTGAGGAGATAGATAAGGTGCTTGCTGGGGGATAATCCTCTAGATGAGGGTAGGATATATATCCCTTTTTTTGATCCTACCTGCCATAGCTATGATGCTCTTCACAACAGTATACCCTATCATAGGCGTTCTATACTATTCCCTATATAGCTATAACATTATCACGGGCGAGTTCAGATTTAGTGGTGTGAATGAATATGTAGAGCTTTTCAAAGACCCCGTGTTTCTGATCAGCATTAGGAATACCATCATATTCTCGGTAGTGGCTACGGTGGTGCAAACATTTCTCGGCCTATCGATCGCTGTGCTGATTAACCAGAGGATCAGGGGTAAAAGGTATATCATACCAATTCTAGTGCTTCCGAACATGTTCTCGGTCGTTGTTGTCAGCTCTATGTGGAAACTAATGCTGGACTACGACACGGGATTGATTAATAATATAATGAGATTTCTAGGGCTACAACCTCTTCCATGGCTGACAAGCGTTGATCTGGCTCTTTTTAGCATAGTCATTATAGATACGTGGCAGTGGACGCCGATCTGCTTCCTAATATTCTATGCAGGGCTACAGTCAATCCCGAGGGAGCTATACGATGCGGCATTAGTTGATGGGGCCTCACCTTTCAGGACATTTATAAGCATAACTCTGCCCATGCTAAAACCCTATCTAGCTCTTGTCCTTCTGCTAAGAAGCATAGATACGTTCAGGCTCTTTGATAAGGTATATCTATTAACAGGAGGAGGTCCAGCTAATTCTACGGAGACTATCTCTCTATATATATTCAAGACTGGACTCGTATTCTGGGATATTGGCAAGGCTTCGGCCGCGTCCTTTATAATGTTAACCTTGATCCTTGCGATCGGTATTCTATATATTAGGAGGTCGATACTGGCTTGAGGATCTTTGAGAGATCCCTATTGTACATAGCTGTGGGGGTTATACTCACATGGACGCTCATGCCTATATACTGGACGATAAATGTCTCGCTGAAAACGGGGTTAGATGTATACGAGGTGTTCTCAACAAGATTCTCGATTGATAACTATTTCAGGCTATTTGGAGAGGGTTTTCTGAGATACCTTTTAAACACGATCTATCTCGCATCGATCACGACAGCGATATCCATGATCCTCGCGATCCCAGCAGCTTATAGCCTTTCTAAGCTCCCCATGAGCGATAAGCTGAGAAGGAGTTTCTTGGTGTGGACCCTCTTTTCAAGAACAATGCCTCCTATAGTGTTTATAATCCCGCTATATGTTATGTTCTCCCAACTAAGGATCATCGATAACCTCGTTGCAGTGGCCATAGCATATCAGGTCTATACGCTTCCATTTGCAATATGGATGCTAATGAGTTTCTATAAGGGGGCTCCGAGGGAGGTTGAGGAAGCTGCGATGATCGATGGTGCTGGTGCTCTAACTATAATGACTAGGATCTTGATCCCGATCATAATGCCCGGCATAATAGTCACGGCAATATTCTCTATGCTGATGTCCTGGAACGAGTTCCTCTATGCGGTAATACTTCTGCAGAGCCTTAAGAACTATACAGCCCCACTCATAATAGCTAGCTATATATCCGAGTGGGGTGTTAAGTGGGGGGAGATGGCGGCTGCAGGGATCATATCTTCACTGCCCATGCTACTCTTCACGACATATGTGCAGAAGTATATGGTGCTAGGCTTTATGAAGAGGGAGTAGACTCATTATTATTTACCGACCTCCTTTCCTGCCTTCAGATCGTCATCTTGATCGTCGTTCCTTTCAGACAGATCATAGGTTCCACTATCTATTCAGGTTTACATCTATCATCTGGGGGGCAGAGAGGGGTGGCCAGAGATCCCCAGGATATTCCCAGGGATCTTCAGCGCCCTCTTCCTAATGTTCAGCCTCCCAATAGCGTCTCTATCTCCTTCGAATCCACATCTAGGGCATCTAAGCCTCCTATAGCCAAACCCCTTCAATCCCTTGGAATCGCATATAGAACACTTAGATGATATTCCATTTGGCTTTACTATGGCTACCGGCACCCCATGTTTCTCAGCCTACCCATCAATCCACTTCCCTATTCTCTTGTACCCCATTATGGTGAGCTTTGTTCTGCGATCCTTATTCTTGATCTTTCTCAGGGAGCTTATCAGCCCAGTTAGATCCTCTTTAGCAACTGCGTATCCGAGCCTCTTAGCAAGCCTCACGATCTTCAGCGATGCCTTCCTAGCCCAGTCCTCCAATATATTCCTAGCCTTTCTGTAATTAGGATCTTATTCTTCTCAGGATCCCTTTTCTTCTCTTTCAGGTAGGATATCTAGTAGATGAGATTTCTTCTGGAAATTCTCAGCAAGGAGTTTCCATCTATGGGCCCTATCAATGGCTGTGTCCTTCTTCTTGTTTATCACGTGATCTCCATAGATCATCTTTCTTCATTAACATCAACAGCAACAACATCCCTAGGCTAATAAGGCTTTAGCCTGTGTATCTTCTTAGATATCCACAGCATCATCTTATTATCTCTATACACGAGCTTAGCCTCTCTATTATCATATTCATCGTATCTCCTACCCCAGCCAATGATCCTCAGCCTAACCCCGCCAATGATCTCTACGTAGCCCTCTTCAATCCTATACCCTGATCCTTGGTGTAGTAGCATGCTTAGCTTCGCTTCCTAACCCTAGGCTTTTTCCCTATCTCTAGGATTATTCCTCCAGGCATTGGCCTTTGCAAGGGCATCCCTGTAGCAATCAATAGCAATCCTAGATAGGAGGCCAAACCATTCACTCAGCTCTCTCTACAGAGCGTTGTGAACATTCCCAATGTTCCTCAAATTCAGGCTCAGGATCCTGTTCATAGCGTAGTTCAGAGCTACATTATATCTCCTGAGGAGCTCTATAGCCCTAGGCTCGGGACTAACCCTCATTCCGATCGAGAGGGTTAGAACCCCTCATCGCTATGAGGCTATAGAGCCCCTCCAAACACTATTAAGATCTTAAAAGCTAATAAAAACTATTCCCTCTAAAAGGCAAGGTTTTAGTTTTTTGTAAGTTTATTTCATAAGATCAGTTAATGCGCGTCTCTCATAAACAATGTATCTTAACTTCACAGACTATAAGATATTGGGAAATGATACGCTCATAGAATTTATCCTAGTTGAGCTTAATCACTGTGGGGGCCGCATTTGGTTAAAGTTGCTGTTAAGAATTTATTCAAGAGATTTGGGAATGTGGTAGCTGTTGATCGTGTCTCTTTCTATGTTGATTCTGGGGAGTTCCTGGCCCTCTTAGGGCCGAGTGGATGTGGAAAGACCACGACGCTTCGGTTAATAGCTGGCTTAGAGAGACCGGATGGGGGTGAGATCTATATTGATGAGAGGCTTGTGAACGATCTACCTCCTCGTGATAGAGATGTGGCTATGGTGTTCCAGAACTATGCTCTATATCCACATATGAGGGTTTATGATAATATTGCGTTTCCGCTAAAGATAAGGGGTGTGGGTAAGGATGAGATAGACAGAAGGGTGAAGGAGGTTGCTAAGATGCTTGGGATAGAGGATCTCCTCGATAGATATCCCAAGCAGCTGAGTGGTGGGCAACAGCAGAGAGTAGCCCTTGGAAGAGCTCTTGTGAGGAGACCCAAGGTATTTTTGATGGATGAGCCTCTCAGCAACCTGGATGCGAAGCTGAGGGTATATATGAGGGCAGAGCTTAAGAGGCTTCAGAGGGAGCTCAAGATAACAACGATCTATGTAACGCATGATCAGGCAGAAGCCATGACCATGGCGGATCGCGTGGCAGTGATGAACAAGGGTAAGATACTGCAGATAGCGGAGCCCTCTGAAATCTATAATAGACCAGCTAACACGTTTGTAGCAGAGTTCATAGGATCCCCGCCCATGAACCTCATCGATGCAAGCATACTATGGGAAGATTCAGAGGCGATGCTCGACACTGGATATCTGAGGATCAAGCTCCCAAAGGATATATCCCAGATACTGGCCAAGCTAGGCCATAAGAGCGAAGTGATCTTGGGTATAAGACCTGAACACATAGTGGTTTCCAAAGAATATATCCCAGATAGCTACCCCGTAGAAGTATATGTTGTTGAGCCACTGGGCTCAGAAACAATAGTGGACATAAGGCATGGAGATAAGATAATCAAAGCAAGATACCCAGGCTACTTAAGCGCAAAGCCAGGCGAGAGGATCTATATAAGTTTTCAGAAGGAGCGTCTACATATATTTAGCAAGGAAACAGGCTTAGCAATAATATAAATATACTCACTCTCTTTCAATTCTATAGTAGATCATCTGCATGAGGGCCCTGCCCAGAAGGGCTTCGGGTTCTTAAGCATAGATGGGAGCCCAATGCCTCTGGGCTTAAAAGCCACCAATGAAACCACAGGGATATCCAAAACCCTGTGGGGGAGGTGGAAGCCCCTGATGCCACAGGATCAAACCCTGTGGGTCAGAAGCAAAGCAACACAAACAAATTAATATCAGCGATAATCAACAACCATCGGGGGATAAGCGGAAACACAGCACCTGGGATCTAGATATCTGTATAAATCCAGTTTGAGTTCTATCCCCACCCGCATCTTAGGATCCACGAAAACCGCTGGTAAACCTTTAAATCATCATGAAACCTGAAACAGCTTATGAATGCATGGCCACAGTCTCTACGACTCCAAAGGCTGTGGGGAGAGCACATTTTCCAAGGTGTTTGGGTAGATAGAGCCCTCATCGCAGTTGTATCGACGAAATCGAAAAGATCATATGATCAAAGATCAAAACAGATCTGAGGAGAGAAAGTTCCCAAGGGATCATCCATTAAGATCCAAGAACAATCTAGATCAAAAAGATTTTGGTGCTAATAAGCGTTGCAGCCATCAAAAACAAGGATCAAAAGCTAGATCTTCGCTTAAATACCCCCAAACAAATTAATGTTTAGAGCAAAAATCTGATCTACTATAGAACTAAACAAGATCAAAAAGAGACCACGTGGATCTGATGATCTACTATAGAATTGAAAGTAGAATTGAAAGTAAACATAATAATAAACAGATCAGATCAGATCTACTATAGACTGGATAAAAACAGATAGATCCGAGGATCTACTATAGAGGTGAAGGTGCTCGTTGCTTAATGTCTCGCCGTTTTTGAGCTTATATATCCCATGTAGCCTGTGATAGCTGCTAAGACAAGCATGGTAGGTCCCGCTATGCTGTGGATTTCTGGGTATATAACTAGGATCCCGGTGACTATCTGGATCAAAGCTAGCATGAGAACTATAGTGGCGAGTATTCTGAAGATGGTGCTCTTGGATTTGTGGAAAGCCTCGTATGTTAGGTAGGCGACTAAAGCTATACCAGCTATTCCGAGAGATGTGTGGATCCTATAAATGACTGGGGATCCTCCTAGATAATAGCCTGTTGATACAGCTGCTACTAAGCCTATTGCTAGTAATATACATAGCACTAATATAGCTCTCATAGCTATACCAAATTAATTATTTATTATTTATAAGACAAATATATATCTATCCCTTTATATCGAGTATATCGAGTTTTTAGCTAATATGTACAGTGTTTGCTTATCTCTACCCTGTTCTCTTAAACTTCTCAGCGCTATTGTTATTAGGAGTCCCTCCTTGTCTGAGGATAGGGAAAGGCCTTTGACAGAGCATCTGGAGGAGCTGAGATCAAGGCTGTTTAAGATCTTAATAGCGCTTGGCATAGCAGTAGCTATATATATAGCCCCTATAAATATCGCCGATATGTTTGGTGGCGAGGGTTTTGTAGGGATGATCGTTAGTGTTATCAAGGATCCACATCTGTTGTTCTCAGCAAACTTCTCAGGCGGAGGAGGTTATGAGAGCTTGTCAACATTATTTATAAAGTATAGCAGGCAGTATATACTTCCACCGGAGGCAAAGCTCATAGCAGGTTCTGTGGGTTCTGTCTTCACCACGATTCTTCAGGTCTGCCTCATATTGGCTGTGATCACGGTGCTCCCCTATATAATATACCATGTAGTTGCCTTTGTATGGCCTGGGCTTTATGAGCATGAGAAGAGAATTGTTAGGAGGTACATAGCCCTCTCATCCCTCTATATAGCTGGTGGCATGTTAGCCGGGTTCTTCATAACCGCATACACAGTTATAAGGGCTGGTCTATATTGGAGTGCAGCTGCTGGCGCTGAGCCCTGGATAACTCTTCAGGGATTTGTAAGCGATCTTCTAACAGCTATGATGGGAACTGTAGCAATATTCGTCGTCCCAGTAGTGCTTCTCATGGGTACTGAGCTGGGCTTTATAGATCCGGACTCCGAGATTTTCAGGAATAAAAAGCTCATATATGCCTTGGCATGGGTTATAATAGCGTTCTTCTTCCCAGATCTAACCACCATTATACTCCTCCTACTCTTCGTTGCTGTTTACGAGCCCACTTTCAGATATATGAAGAGGATAAAGAGGAAGAGATCTCTAAACATATCATCCTAAAACCCGCTGGATAGATTTATTACCCCATGCGAATGATATGTGGGAGGCTATATGTCGATATTAGAGGACTATGAGAGGCTTCTTGAGAGGGCTTACTCTAAGCTTCAGTTTAATAGAGAGGCAAGGCCGATCGATCTACCAGATCTCGATGTAGACTATGTTGGGAACAAAACAGTCATCAAGAATCTCCAGCATATATCCCAGAGAATCAATAGAAACCCCAGGATTATAGCTAGATACCTATTAAAAGGCTCTGCACTCTCAGGAGCTATAAACCCCTCAGGGGCCCTAGAGATCTACGGTAAAGTCTCTAAGAGAAGCCTTCAAGACCTATATAGGAGATTTATACAGACATACGTTAGATGCCCAACCTGTGGCTCTATAGATACTGATATGAGTAAAAAGGGCAAGATTTGGATCATAAAGTGCCTGGCATGTGGAGCTGAATCAACTGTTGAGGCGATATAGATGGCTGGCCTCTTCAGAGTAAAGATCTTCGAGGTTGCTGGAGAAGTTATTGTGAGCATATGTGATGAGGAGCTGCTCGGCAAAATCATAACCGATCCCGAGAGGGGTGTGAGGATAAAGATCGACGAGCCATTCTACGGAGGAGAGCTGATGGATCTAGAAGAGGCGATGAACACAATAGCAAGCTCCACACAGGCCAACCTAATGGGTAACAGAATAGTTGAGGCTGCAATAGAAAGGGGTCTCACAACCAGGGAGAGCGTTATAGAGTTTGGAGGGATCAAACACGCCCAAATAGTTCTATATAACTCTCCCTAGCTCTAATAGATGGAAAAGATCTAGTCCATTGATCGTCCTTCTAATGCGCAATTTCATACACGGCATCAATGTTCTCAGCAAACCTAGCCTCTCAAGGCCGGGGTCTCAGGCTTTAAACTCTGGAGATCCTAGTTTTAAGGCTCACCTCTATAAGGATTATGAAATAGATAGGAGATATTACCCATAGATATAAAGATGTTCTAAAGGTTAATGCCAACCAGGCTATAAGGCTGAACAATAGCAGTTGGAGATCATTCTTCGAGCTATTGAATCTGAAAAGGCAGGCAGGGAAGAGCTGTCATCAAGGGTCTTGCTTAAATTTTCTTCTTGTTATTATAGGTGAGGGGCTTATACATAGAAAGGCCAGCTGCTGCAATAGTTATTCTAAATAAGAACAACGCGGAGGGTCTCGAAAGGGTTCTGGAAAGTCTTCATATGCAGAGCTGCCCTCCATGTGGGTGCTTCGACATATATATAGTTGATGGTGGTAGCATTGACTCCTCATTCTCTGTAGCCTCTAGGGCTAGTTTGAAGATGCCTTGCATATATTGGTTGGGGCAGAGAATTAAAGGAGGTACTGGCCCTGCGAGGATAGAGATTATAGAGATCCTCAAATCTATTGGATATAGATATGTGATCTGGGGTGATTCTGAAAACATATATTCTAAAGATTATGTGGATCGGCTTCTCAGGATGCTTGAAAGGGGGTGTGACGTGGCCTCAGGAAGATCAGTGGTTATGAGGAGAAGCCTATGGGCGGAGACATTCTACTGGTACCACTCCTTTCACAATCTTTTTCCAAGATTTGTGGGATCTAAACATGCTCCTGGTAACAACATGGCTGTAAAAATCGAGATCTATGATCTGGCTTCTTACCCTCCATCTAAGAGGTCTGATGACTATATATTCACATTCCAGCTGATAAGAAGATCTGGGAAGGGGGGGTCGAGACCTAGGTATTGTATAGATGATGAGGCCATTGTATATGTAGATATGCCTAGAAGCTTTAGAGAGGTCATAGCCTGGCAAAGGGCTAGGGTCGAGGGCCTTATCCAAGGATCTATATATATTGGTCTTCTAATCCCACCAGATCTTCTCAGTTGGAGTGTTCCTCTAGCCCTCCTAATACTGAGCATAGCGATCGCTATCAAGGATCTAAACTTTCTATTTCTTTTACCAGCACTTATATCTTCGATCTCACTAGCAGCGTATCTACAGGCCAGATCCTATAGGTATCTAGATAAGGCTTCAAGAACATCCGGATTCCTAGGACTTATAGGGATGATCCTTCACGCAATATTCACAACATCATATAGCTTTAAAGAGCTCATAAGAATATACCTCCTCATAGGCCGCGGAAAACTATTGGAAGATATGAGAAAAGCTGAGATGCTAGCTAGGAGAGCATCGCCGGAAAACCTGATCCTCCTTAGATCGGGGGTCTAATATAGAGCGCTATATATTCAACAGATTATAAGAGAGGTTTCACAGCATGTTAGAAGATGGTGCGGGGGGTGGGATTTGAACCCACGCAGGCCTACGCCATCGGGTCCTAAGCCCGACCCCTTTGACCTGGCTCGGGCACCCCCGCCCAATAAATATATCTATATATCGAGCTTATAGAGGTTATGCTCCGATTTCCAACGGGGTTACTGGGCTTCAATATTATTTAGGTGAAAGCTCTAAGCATCGTTCTCTATATCTCTTCTCGCGTATATGCTCCAAAGATCACCTTGATTTTTCTCGCTACTATGCAGTTTCTTTTTAATCACATCATAAAGAGGTATTTTAACCACACCCCTGGTATGAGACCCTGGGGTCTAAAGCCTATTATCAGGATCATCACTAGCCCCATTATTGCATGTCTTATGAAGCTTATGTCGAATGACACTGTGACCCCTAGAAGGGCTAGGAACGATGCCTGTATGAACCTATCTAAGAGGCGAGGAATATCGCTCGCACCAAGGATTGTGCCCACGTTATTTCCAACCCTCCTAGGAGAACCATTGATATCACGTAGAATGTTACTGAGGGTACATAGCTATCTGGGAAGATCGATTGTGTATAGAATGTGAAGAGAGAACCCGCAGCCCCGTGGCACCCCTCCTATATAAAGGCTTATATATCCCCGTCAACAGCAATAACCAGCCTCCCACGGCTATAGATGCTATCAAAAGCAATATATAGATCTAAACCATATATAGTGCCGAGGGCAGCTGTATAAGCCCAGTAGTTATATATTCACCAATAACAAAATTAGCGATCCTAGCAACGCTATATCTAAGCGTTAAGGAGAGCGCGCCCAAAGCATAGAGACGTGAAACAAGCAGACCCTGAACAGCATTTCTAACAGTCTCAAAATATATGATATGGGGCTTAACAACTTATTTGCTGTTACAATTTCGGACGGATCAGCAATGCTTATCAAAGGAGGAACGATCAAATCCGAATACTATTGGTGGAAGAGGGAGATAGCTAAATATCAGTCTATAAGGGATGTGCTGAGGAGGCTTAGCATATCAACATGGATATATTATCACGAGAAATATCTAGATGCTATGTATAAAAGGGATGAGAGGCTCAGACATCTCTACATAACAGCAATTAGATTCCTAGCAGATGAGCTACATAGAAGAGGTGTTAGAAAGCTATACATAGGCTACCCGATTATGCTATCACAAAACAATGGAAACGAGTATAACACTAACATATGGTGGTTTAGAAAGATAGTTCTTTGGATTGTGGATATATTCATGGAGTATAATATAGACGTGGAGATAGTTCCTGAGGACTACACAAGCAAGGAGTGCTCAATATGTGGAAACAAACATAAAAACGGAAGAAAACATAGAGGATTATATATATGCAGTAAGACAGGGAAGAAGATCAACGCAGATATAAATGCTGCTCTAAACATAGCAAGAAGGCTGGGACACAGGGTAAGAGTATCGAGGAAGATTGAGAGCTACTTGTTAACGCACAATGGTGTTAAGCCATTAAACCCTCTCCAGGGGGCTAACACCCGAGACCCCAGCATAGAAACCCCGCCCCTTAAGGGCGGGGAGGGGTCATAGCAGTTGTCTCTCCAGAAAAGACTTAAATTCCATCGGGCTCTACTATGTTTCAAGCCTTCTTACCATCAGCTTCGCAGGCGATAAAACCCAGCAAACCTAATCCCTTAAGGCGGCTATGTTTTTAAGTGGTTGCCTGTCTCTCTGACCTCCTCCCTGCCCTGAAGGATTGTACTTTCAGTTATGACCCTATATACTGGGTATTTCTCTGGCATATTGACAACCCTTATAAACATATTAGGTGTATCAAAACATCAGATAAAGGGTGTAGGCAATCGCCATAGATATCATTCCTTTCTCTGTATATTTGGCACTTGTTTGCCAAGGCTGGTAAACGGATCATAGAATGTGCTTTGTAAATGCAGCTGAAGCTCTGTCCTCTTAAATATGTGGGGATATATCTCCGAGAATATCCTATTAGTTTCAGCCTATGGTTCTTCTATCTAGCGGGGATATTTTTTCTAAGAAGTTATTATAGGGAGCTATAGTGGATAGAGGTGTGTGGCTATGTCGCAGCATCTAAGATCTACTGAGAGGCTGGCTTCCGTGTTTCTGGTTGCCTCTATATTTATATCGATAGGATCTTTTCCGAATTTTCTACCTGGGTTCCAGGGCTATGGAGGTCTCTTAATAACAGCGGGGGTTTTCCTCATATTATTATCTCTTTCTATGATGGGCTATGCTCTCTATGCTGTGAACATGGTTATGAGGGTAGAGATCTATAGCAGCGGTGGGAGAGGGTTTGAAGGGGATGAGATTGAGATCGGCTATACAATATGCAATAGAGGTCTCTACCCACTTCTATTTATAGAGCTCTTACTAACATATCCCATCCATCTGAGACTTGTAAAAGGATCTAGGAGAGCCCTAGTATTGGTACCGCCTAGAGGGTGTGTAAAATACGCAGCTGTTTTTGAGGGGAGGACTGGGAGTCACGTTATAGGCCCTCTAAAATTTGTTGTGAGGGATCCTCTAGGTCTTTTCAGGAGTGAAGAAACAGAGATCGGAGGGCCTGTAGAGCTCAAAGTGCTTCCTAGATATATACCTACCGGCTATAGGGAGAACATAGCTCTTGCAAGGGCCGTTGGGATTGCTAGGTCTAGAATAGCTGGGGGAGGCACGGAATTCCTAAGCGTGAGGGAATATAGAGAGGGTGACGAACCTAGGAGAATCGTGTGGAGACATACAGCTAGGTGGAGGAAGCTCATAGTGAAGGAGACAGAGAAGGAGGCTTCAGCAGGCATCATATACATACTACCAGTTGATGGATCAGCATTCAGGGGCCCATATAGAGAAACACCATTCGAAATATCAGCAAGAATCATAGCAACCCTGGCTAAGAGCTCCTCGCAGAGAGGCGATAGCATGGCTTTAATAGCGTTTGGAAGGGGTTTCCTAGATATAGTGCCTCCTATAAGGGGTGTTGATGCTTATAGAAAAATTATATCATCCCTTTCCAGAATAGCTTTTTCCCCTGACATGGGGAGGTCTATAGACGAGGATCATATGAAGCTTGTAAGAGCCATAGCTAGATATGTGGGTGAGGGGAGCTTTGCCCTCCTATTCCTCCACCCAACAATGGATCCCGAGTATGCCTCTAGCCTAGCAGAACTCGTGGGGAGAGCCGTGAGGATCTCTGGAGGATCTATATATGCTGTGATCCCAACCCCAGATGTTTATGCCACAGGCAAGAAAGACCTTGCTTCGAGGTTAGAGGCTCTACGCATGATCAAGGGCAGTATGGATATTGTGAGATCCTCCTTTAGAAGGGGGGTTCCCGCAACTAGCGTGTCGTATAGAGATATAGCTAAGATCTCGAGGATGATTGAGCTATCAAGAACACCTTAGTCGTGGGGAGTTTAGAATTTCATTAAAACATTCATAACCATTAGAGTAGGGGCTGATATTGTGAGAACCATTGAGAGGATATATATAGCTATGAGGAGTGAGTAGAAAAGCTTTAACCCCCTATAGATATCCCTATAGCTTGGGAGCTCACCCTCACCTAACGAGTAACTACCGATCTTCTCCAGCCTAACACCTAGAGCTCCAGCAGCTGCAGACATAGGGTGTCCTGCATTGATGCTCTCGGTCTTACCCCTATATATTTTATAAATCCTATATGCCTTATCTACTTTCCCACCAGCTATTGGTGCTAATATAACAATCAATATAGCGGTGATCCTTGCTGGGATGAAGTTCACAATACTATCAGCCTTTGCAGAGAGCCACCCGGCATAGATATATTCAGGTGTTTTATATCCCAGGGCACTGTCGAGAGTATTTATAATCCTCTGTGCGAGACCGCCGAGGGGGCCGAAGAGGGCTGTATAGAATAGCGGGGAGGCGATCCCGTCTACAGCGCTTTCGAAGAGGGATTCTATTGCTGCAGATGCTATGTGGCCCTCACCTAAATTCTTTGTGTCTCTCCTAACTATTAAAGAGGTTCTCTCTCTAGCACATGGGAGATCTCTCTTCTCAAGGCATCTAGCTATTGAGATTACAATATCTCTTAGAAGCCTAATGGGGGTTGAGATTTTAACTATATATGATGCCACGAACATCCATAAAACCTCGCTAACTAGGTATGATATGTATAGGGCATAAGCATATAGGGCTAAATGTGTTGCCATAGTGATTATCCATGTTATAGCCCCCCTCAGCCTTGTAGATCCTGGGGGAACCAGCTTTCTCGCCATTATATAGCTTGTATATACTGGGTGTATCTTTAGCATTATCCCGCTGTGATATGGGTATAGAAGATCCATTATAAGGCCGATCAGGATTGGGGCTATTCTGTAGAGGGGGTTGGATGGGACTAGATATTCAATCATAGGAATACCCATGAGGCTATAAATACTAGGTAGCATAGCTCACCTGAGAATCCTATTACATCTCCACTCACATACCCGGGGATCCTATTAGCTATAGTTGAGATAGCTATTGAAGATAGCATGCTTATTATAAGTGGATAGATGTTCCACCACATGCCTATCTGATATAAGGCGGCTATATAAATGGTAGATGTGATGATGAGAGAGGTTATAGCGCCTCCTGCTCTAAGCCTCTCCTTAAAGATCCTTCCTAGCCCTTTATAAGGCTCCGCACCTCCAAGCCAGAGTGTGACCACCATTGAGGCTCCCTCAACAATCTCTCCGAGCAATAGGATCGTTGGTAAGAGCTCTGACCGTGTTGAAGATATTGATGAATATAGGAGGACTAGATAGAGGGCTGCTATAGAAATCCCATAGGATCCTCTATATCTATCCTTCATAACCTCCCCAGCATCCCTGCCGAATCTGTGGGCGAGGAGGGCCTCGCCATAGTCTATAAAGCCGTCGATATGTATAAACCCCTGGATAATCATGTGGAAAGCTATGGAGATACCCGCTACAAAGCCCTCTGGATAGTGTTTTACAAGCACATAGGATAGCAGGAATATCGGGGCCCCTCTGAGGAGACCAGCTATAGGTGCTAATGGGAAGTATTGTGCAGCATCATATATAGATCTATATCTCCTTGGCACAGGATATACCGTTAGGAAGGAGAGCAAGGCTAGGAGACCCCCTATAAGCCTCAACGAGAACCCTTAATAGAGTATTGATGAAGGAAATATCTATGATATTTGCTATTATATTAAACCAGCTTATATCCCCCTTTAAAGATAACATTGATTGGCGTTTCTATGGGGGAGAAGGGGTTTAGATATGTAGGCAAGCCCATACCAAGATTCGATGTTGACAAGGTATATGGTGGAGCTTTATTTGCAAGCGATATAGAGTTGCCGGGGATGCTATATATAAAGCTCGTGTCAGCCCCATATGCCCATGCCAGGATAAAGAGAATAGATTATTCAGAGGCCCTCAAGATACCAGGGGTTGTGGCTATCTTTACAGGCGAGGATTTCCCGTATAAGGTTGGGATATATGCTGCGGATAGAGATGTGCTTGCAAGAGAGAAGATCCTATATTATGGACATCCATTCGCAGCGGTTGTTGCGGAGAGCCTAGATATTGCTGAGAAGGCTGCAGAGCATATAGATATAGAGGTGGAGCCTCTCCCAGCTGTCTTCACAATTGAAGAGGCCCTGGCCCCTGGAGCCCCTGTGATACATGAGAGGCTCGGGGAATATAGGAGGGCTCCCTTCATCAACCCGGTTCCGGGGAGCAATATAGCTAATAGAGTTAAGCTGAGGAAGGGAGATGCTGTCAAAGCTATGGAGGAGGCTGATGTGGTTGTGGAGGAAACATATAGATCTGATCCTCAGTCCCACGCGTATATGGAGACATGGGCTGGGGCGGCTAGAGTTAGAAGCGATGGTACGATAGAGGTTTGGTCCTCACATCAATCGCCATTTGCGGTTAGGAATCTTCTTGCAATGTCCCTCAGCATACCTGTTAGCAGGATTGTTGTTCACCACCTCTATACAGGGGGTGGATTTGGGGGGAAGGCGGGTCTTCTCCTAGAGCATATACCTGTTCTCATATCTATGAAGCTAGGCGGCAGGCCCGTCTATCTCTCGCTGAATAGGGAGGAGAATTTCTACTATATGGCGCAGAAGCCTGGCTTTATGTTCAAGATGAGGACAGGTGCTTCGAGGGATGGGAAGCTTGTTGCACATATAGGTGAATACTACCTCGATGCGGGTGCATATGCTGATTACACGGTTAATGTCATAAGATCCTCAACGTTTATGGCTACGGGCCCCTATGAGATACCCCATATAAGTGTTGATGGATACGCTGTATACACGAACAAGGTGCCCACAACAGCTTTCAGAGGCTTTGGCGTTCTCGAGCTAACCTCCGCTTTCGAGCAGCAGATGGATATTCTGGCCGAGAAGCTTGGAATCGATCCCATAGAGTTTAGGCTGATAAACACCCTCAAACCAGGATCCTCGATAACCCCAACCCAGGAGATCCTGGCTGAAGACGCTGGAGACCCGGCAGGGGTTATTAGAAGGGCTGCGAAGCTTATAGAATACCACAAACCCCCAGAAAAGCCTGGAGAGCCTTGGAAGGTGAGGGGTAAGGGGATAGCTGCTGCGTGGAAAGGGCCTGTACAGCCTCCTAATGCTGCTTCATCTGCAATTGTTAAGCTCAACGAGGATGGATCTGTAGATGTGCTTGTGGGAACCGGGGAGTTTGGTCAGGGGACGATAGTGGCTCTAGCCCAGATCGTTTCTGAGGAGCTAGGGATACCCATTGAGAAGGTAAGGATCTCTCCACACAGATCTACAGATCTTGTTCCATATACATGGCAAACAGTAGGTAGTAGGGGTCTCTTCAGCGATGGACAGGCTCTTCTAAGAGCGATCCAAGATCTGAAGGAGCAGATAAGGGAAGTCGCTGCGAGGGCTTTCAACGTGTTTAAGGATGAGATAGAGATTAAAGATGGCAAAGCATGTGTTGCAGGAAAGCCTAAGGAATGCCTATCCCTCGAGCAGATAGCCCTTGGATATACCTTCCCAAATGGGGAGACCATACATGGTCCGCTAATAGGAAGGGGATCCCATGTGCCTTCAGGAACAACATATCTAGATCCGGAGACTGGGAAGGGGAGTCCAAAGCCCTTTGTAACATTTGTTGCGGGGGGTGTTGAGGTGGAGGTCGATCTTATAACTATGCAGGTGAGGGTTCTAAAAGCGGCTTTCGTAGCAGACACACCGTTTATAAATCCAGGGCTGGTAGCTGGCCAGATATATGGGGGTGTTTTAATGGGTATAGGGCTAGCGCTTAAAGAGGCTATATCTTTCGACGAGACTGGGGCTCTGAGAAACCCCAGCTTCCTAGAATATAGGCTTCCAAGGGTTGAGGACATGCCTCCCGAGATAGTCTTCGACAGCCTAGGTGTTCCACAGAGAAACGCTCCATATGGTGCAAAGGGTGTTGGAGAACTCACAGCACTTCCGTGGCATGCTGCTATAGCTAATGCAATTTACAGAGCTATAGGTGTGAGGGTTAGAGAATACCCTATAACGCCTGAGAGGTTGTTAAAAGCTATTAAGGAGCAGAGGCCTGAGCTTCTAGAGATGCTTAGGAAATCCATGATCGGGTGATCCAATGGCTCTGGTATTCAGAACGACTCTCCCGGACTTCGAATATCTATCACCGGAGAGTCTTGACGAGCTTCTAGCCTTGAAGTCGAGGTATGGTGATAGGGCAGCTATACTAGCTGGTGGAACCGTGCTTATAAATCTCATGAGAACCGGGTTTAGATATGAATATGTGATAGATATTAAAAGGGTTAAGGAGCTGACATCCCTTGAATATCTCGAGGGGAGGGGATTAACTATAGGAACTGCTGTGACCCTCAGGGAGCTTGAGAGAGCCGATGTTGTTAAGAGCAAGTACAGTGTGCTTTGGGATGCTGTAAGACAGATCGGGGATTTCCATCTAAGAAGCAGGGCCACGATAGGGGGGAATATATGTAATCCAACGCTTCAGGCAGATACTATACCGCCCCTAATGGTTTTAGAGGCTAGGGTTGAGATCTCGTCTATGAGGGGGACCAGGGTGATCCCGATATGGGAGCTTATTAAAAGGGGAGGTGGCTTCTCTCTAGAGCCTGACGAGGTGATCACAAGGATCTATGTTCCAGAGCCTCCCCAGGGATCTAGGGGGGCTTATTTTAAGGTCTGGTGGATCCTCGGGATCGCTGCTCTAGCCGCTAAGATCGATAACCCTGGTGAGAGGATTGTGAGGATAGCCTACTCCTCTGCAGCCCTCCAGCCAATTCTTGTAGAGAATACCGAGAAGATCTTTAGACAGGATAAGCCTATTACAACTTTGATCAGCGAGGCGGTTAGATATGTGAAATCAATAGTAGATCCTCCAGCTGATACGAGGGCTTCTAGGGAATATAGATTGCATCTAATAGAGTTCGGAACAGCGTATCTCCTCAGAAAGCTATTAGGAGGCGAAAGCCTATGAAGATCAGCCTCACAGTTAATGGGGTTAAAAGAACTATTGATGTAAGGCCTAGCGAGAGGCTTATAGATGTTCTTAGAAACAGGCTTGGGATCAAAAGCGTTAGAGCAGGATGCCTGGTAGGTGATTGCGGTATCTGCACAGTGATCATGGATGGTAAGCTTGTGAAATCATGCACAGTGCTAGCGGTTGAGGCCAATGGCTCGAATATAATTACCTTAGAAGGGCTTTCAGAGGGTATGAAGCCTTCCTCTGTACAGAGGGCCTTTGTAGAGTCCTTTGGATATCAATGTGGCTACTGCACGCCAGCCTTTGTGCTCACGGCATATTGGATCTCTGAGAACATGGTTAACGCTTCTGATAAGGAGATCTCAGAGGTTCTTAACAGCATAGTATGTAGATGTACAGGATATAAGCAGATCCTAGACTCGGTGAGACTAGCCCTTAGATGGAAGAGAGGTGGGGAACACGGCTAGGGGTGTGCAGTCTATCAAGGAGGAGGTTGAGAAGGCTAATAGGGATGCTGTTGAGCGGATGATGGAGTCTGAGCCGTATTGGATCGACATGGATCTAGCTATAAAAGCCATCCCCGGTATGAGGGATTACATGCTGCTCCACGCCGGGCCACCCATAACATATGAGAGGGCCTCGGGCCCCTTGAAAGGGGCTCTCATAGGTGCAGCCATCTATGAGGGGTGGGCCAGCTCTCCTGAGGAGGCTGATAGAATGCTTAGAAGGGGGGAAATTGTTATCGAGCCTGCTCATCACCTCAGCTCTGTAGGCCCCATGGCAGGTGTGATCTCTCCCAGAATGCCGGTTTATATAGTCAGGGATCGGAGGAATCCTGGGAGATATGCCTACTCAAATATGAATGAGGGCATTGGGAGGGTTCTCAGATATGGTGTCTATGACAGAGATGTTATAGATAGGCTTAGGTGGATGGAGAGGGTTCTCTACCCAGTGCTTAGAGAGGCTATAAGGGCTATGAGGAGGGATGGTAGAGAGGGCCTTGACATCAAGTCCCTCATAGCACAGGCTATACACATGGGTGATGACTGCCACAACAGGCTTGTAGCCGCTACTACCCTCTTTATAAAGGAGATGGCTCCCTACATCTTCTCAACAGATTTCGAGAGATCCTTGGTTAGGGAGGCATATAGCTTCGTATATGGAAACCCGTTCACAACCCTCAACATAGTTATGGCGGGGGCTAAGGTGATGACCATGGCAGCCCATGGGATAAGATATAGCACGATAGTAACGGTTATGGCTAGGAATGGAACGGAGTTTGGGATAAGGGTGAGCGGGCTTGGGGATGAGTGGTTCACAGCGCCAGCGCCTATACCTAAGGGCGTGTGGTTCCCGGGATATTCAGAGAGGGATGCCAATCCAGATATAGGGGACTCTGCTATAACGGAGACAGCGGGTTTCGGGGGCTTTGCAATGGCTGCGGCCCCGGCTATCGTCAGCTGGGTTGGAGGGTCTGTGGAATTCGCTGTGGAGAATACGAGGAGGATGTACCAGATCACATATGCGAAGCATAGATACTTCACAATACCATATCTAGAGATGCAGGGCACACCAACAGGGATAGATGTTAGGAAAGTGGTAGCGACCGGGATAACGCCTACGATAAACACTGGCATAGCCCATAGAGAGCCTAACAAAGGGCAGATAGGGGCTGGGATAGTTACGATGCCTATAGAGCCTTTCAAAACTGCTCTCAGGAGGTTCGCAGATGTATATGGGCTGTAAGGGCTATGAAAAGGGTCCCAGTATACTCCATTGGCTGGATCGCTAGAGATATTCTCTCAAGGGAAAGAGGCTTCAGAGTTCACAGTGTTTTTCCTAAGAGTATATATGTAGAGTTGCAGGGCATCATTGTATACGATATCTTCGTCTCCAGAATCAGATCCGAGGCGGGTGTAACTATAGATGATACGGATCTCTTTTCAACAGGAATCAGAGATCTAACTAGATATGTCTCCAAAGGAGATCATGTGATATTCCATGGAGATCTATTAAAGTTAGGAGAAAACCTGGAACTAGATCTGGGGAAGGCATCAATATATATTCCTAGCATGAGAAAGAAGGTAGAAATATGTAGAAATATATATAGCTGGGGCGATCTCGATACACTAATAAAGAAGATATTTAATATAGCTATACTAATAGATAAGCTCCATTCAGAGGAAATCGAAATCCTAGACAACATGCTTAAAACCATATATCAATTAGCAAGGATAAGAGGAGATTCAGAGAAACTAAAGGAAATATTGAGAAAATGCATAGGATTAGGGAGAGGACTAACGCCATCATGTGACGATCTGGTATCAGGCATCGTAACAATATATAATAATATAGCGACCGCCTGTAGGGAGGAAAAACCGATAGAAATAGATCCAGAAGATCTTAGAAGAACCACAGATATATCTGCATATATATTAAGAAACGCCGTCAGAGGAGTCCTATACGAGCCGGTAGAGAAGATCATAGAAGTTAGAGAAAGCCAGGATGCGATAAACCCCATAATGGATCTAATAAGCATAGGCCACAGCTCGGGAGTCATGTTCAGCTTAGGAGTACTAGTAGGTCTCTCATATATAAGATCAGCTATTCTATAATATATGATTCCCTCCCCTTTCAATTCTATCGTAGATCATCTATTTATGCAGGGGTCTCGGGTGTTACCTCTTCTTGAAGAGCGAGGTTTGCCCTATTATCAAACGTGTAATTTTAATTATAAAAACTTTCTCAGCGATATCACATACTTTAAATACAAAAAAGTGCTATATTGATGGTTAAAGTTATTGTGCAGATATCAGCTTCATTTATTAAAATGGCATTTATTATATATAAACCTGAACGATATTATATGACCTGAGGGTATTAAATTGGGTAAGGGGCTTGTTGAGATAAAGATACCAATTGCACAGGATCACCCGGATCTACACCCGACCCCTATCTCTAAAAGAACCATAGGATCGTTTACATATACAATAATAATACTGTCCATGGCTATAACTACATCGATCTTTTTCTTAGGATGGCTCTCCCAGATCCTGGGGCTCTCTCTTATTCAGGCTCTAGTAGCTGCTCTTATAGGTAATGGTGTTGTTGCTATAATCATGACTCTCAATGGCTGGGTTGGGGTTAAATATGGTATCCCGTTTCCCATTCAACTTAGATCTGCTTTTGGTGTAAGAGGCTCTATCATTCCTCTTCTGGTGAGGGCAATAGTATCGATCTTCTGGTATGGAGTTGATGGATATATAGCTGCGTGGGCTATTACTTCAGCTGCTATGCTGGTAGCTGGTGTATCTCCAGATGTTATAGTATCTGAGTCACTTAGATACACGCCAGTAACCTTCATAATATACTTAGCTATAGTAGGCTTGGTTGGATATAAGAAAATTACCGGGATCAAATACCTAGATCTGGTAGCTGGCCCCCTACTAATAGCATTCTTTACATGGTACGTGATCTATCTCTACACGGCTCCCGAGGTGCCTAAAAACCCTGTGCCTGTGTATGAGGCTAAGGTTGGGTGGATAAGTACCGAGTTCTTTCTCATGGTCGCTGTTCAAACAGCTTGGTGGAGCACGATAGCTCTAAACGTGTCTGATATATGTAGATATAATAGATCTTTCAAAACGCTATATTACGGACATGCTTTAGGCTTAGTAGTGCCTCAGGTAGTGGGAACTCTTCTAGGCTTCATAGCTACATCTATAACAGGAGGGATCTATAGCCCGATCGATATAATAGCCAAGTATTCACCAATACCGATTCTGGGTCTCCTCGGGCTTGTGTTCGCCTTTCTCGCGACTGCTAGCACAAATGTTACTGGTGATGTGCCTGCCGCTACTAACGCTATTATAAGGATTGCTAGGATAAGGTGGGAGAGGGCTATTATAATAGCTACTATCTTCGCCTGGCTTGTTATTGGACCCTATTCCATAGTATTTTGGAAGGTTTCTCTGGACGTTGCTAACTATCTATTGCTATATAACTGGTACTACTCCATGTGGCTCGGACCCATAGCCGGTGTTATGGTAGTGGACTACTGGGTTCTTAGAAGAAAGCTATTGAAGGCTGAGGAGTTGTATAACCATGGAGGTATCTATAGATATTATAAGGGCGTTAGTGTTGCTGGGTTAGCGGCGTTCGCTATAAGCATATTGATCGAGTATATATTGAGCGCAGCACAAGGTAGTGTAAGAATATATTTTGGCTTCATACCGGTACCAGGTATTGAGCTTGCTTGGTACTATGGCTTTATATCGGCTGCATTGATATACCTACTACTCTCAAGGATATTGAGACACCATGTATTGCCGGAGACCGTGGAGGTAGGTAGGGTTGGTTGAGATATATGATCTAGTTATTAGAAGGGCCAGACTGAGAGATAGGCCCAGGGAGAGGCTATACGATATAGGAATTGAAAAGGGGAGAATCACAGAGATCTCTGAAAAGATAGTGGGAAAGGGATCGGAGGAGATAGATGCCGGAGGCAACCTCGTGACGCCCAGCTTCATCAATATGCATTTCCATCTAGACTCGGTTCTAACCCTTGGGAGACCTAGGTATAATGAGAGTGGGACGTTATGGGAGGGGATTGAGATATGGGGTGAACTTAAGGAGAAGCTCTCTATCGAAGAGATATTATCAAGGGTAGAGAAGGCGGCAAAGCTTATGGCAGCATATGGAACCCTTCTGGTCAGGACCCACGCTGATACATCTGTGAGAAGTTTGAACACCGTTAAGGCCCTTATAAGGGCTAGGGAGATGCTCAGAGATATAATAGAGATCCAGGTCACAGCATTCCCCCAGGACGGAATACTAACGGATCCGGGGAATGCAGAGCTCCTGGAAAAGGCTGTAGAGCTTGGGGCTGATAATGTTGGTATGATTCCCCATAATGAGTGGACCAGAGAGGATGGAGTCAGATCTATAGAGATTGCTTTTGAAATAGCTAAGAGATATAACAGAGACGTTGATGGACACATAGATGAGACAGATGATCCTATGTCTAGGTATCTGGAGGTAGTCGCAGCAAAAGCTATTAGATATGGCTGGCAGGGAAGAGTTACGGCCGGGCATGTAACGGCTAGCCATAGCTGGGATCCAGCGTATAGATTCAGGATCTCATCCCTAATAAGAAAGGCAGGGATAACTATAATAGCTAACCCGCTGATAAACATACATCTCCAAGGTAGATTCGATCCATATCCCAAGAGAAGGGGTATGGCCCCCATAAAGTTCTTCCTAAGCAGAGGTATTAACGTGGCTCTGGGACACGACTGCATAATGGATCCATGGTATCCTCTCGGAGTAGGCGACATGCTCCAGACCCTATTCATGGCGGTTCATGTAGACCATATTATGGGGGTCACGGAGTTGAGGCAATCACTTGATCTCATAACATATAACGGAGCCAGAGCAGCAAGAATCATCGATAAATATGGTGTTGAAAAGGGTAAGGAGGCTAACTTTCTAGTCCTCAACGCAAGAGACGAACTAGATGCGCTCAGAATCCTTGGACCCCCTCTATACGTTGTTAAAGGTGGTAAGGTCATAGCTGACAATACCTCAAGAACGGAACCAAAGATCCTGTATAGAGGTAAGTGGGAGAGGATCGAGCAATATATAGACGACCTAGTAGGTAGAATCTAGAAAAACAATATCTACGAGCTTTTTAAGCACGCTTTTACCTGAAGCTGTGTAAAGAACGATTTCCACCGCAGACAAGACTTAGTAGGAAGATCTTGCTATCAATAGAACACATTTTTACTTCTCAAATCTATCAACACACATCTAAGGGTATTGAAGCACAAGACCTTGAAAATTCATTAGAAGAGATTTGCTTGAAGAACATCTAACTGATCTCTTCTCGATCTTCTGTTATGTTGGAAGTATCTTGATAGCTCTGACCTCCTCTCCCGCCTTCAGGTCGTCATCTTGATTCATTCCTTTCAGGCGGATCATAGGTTCCCCCCATCTATTCGGGCTTACATCTGTCATCTGGGGGGCAGTCGGGGTGGTCAGAACTCCCCCAGGAGCCCATCATCCCGGGCTCCATAAAAAATAAACCCTAGAAGGCTTATAAATTTCCATCCCCGCCATAAATGGCGAGGCTTTCAGTTGTAATTATTGAACTGAGCCCTAAACCGATTATTTTTAAAGAGAGCTTTGTACAAAACCAGAGAAAAAAGCTATGAAGAATTTCTAATAGGTGGTGCATGTTCCAATTTCTATAGGATCGGGGGAAGAGGGTTGCTTGGTTCTGAGGAACGCGAGGATCTACACCCCTTTTGAGGAAATATATAGGGGGATATGTGCGTATAGAGGGAGGCAAGATCCTGGATCTGGGTAGGGAGCCTGCGAGTTCCGCGCAAGTGTGTGTTGAGGAAGATCTTGAGGGCATGATGGTAGGTCCTGGTTTCATAGATACACATATACATGGAGCTCATGGCTTTGACGTCATGGAAGGGTCTCGTGAGGCTATACTGGAGATCTCGAAGGCCCTTGCTAGGCATGGGGTAACCTCTTTCATACCAACAAGTGTAACTGCATCTCAAGAAGATCTTCTAAGGGTCTCGAGGGCTGTATGCGATGCAATGAGGGCTCAGAAGGGGCATCTCAACGGCTCCAGGATCTTGGGTCTCCACATGGAGGAACCCTATATAAACCCTAGAAGGGCGGGAGCCCACGATGTTAGCTATATAAGGAAGAAGCCTGATCTCGAGGAGGTGCTTGAGATCATATCACTGTGTGGCGGTCTCAGGGGGATCACACTAGCTCCCGAGATCGAGGGCGCCCTGGATCTTGTAAAAAGTCTCTCCGAAAAGGGAGTGACTGTCCAGGCTGGGCACAGCAATGCCACTTACGAGGAGACTCTCAGAGCTATCTATGTAGGGGTTTCTAAGGCCACCCATCTCTATAATGCTATGAGGGAGATTCACCATAGGGAGCCAGGGATAGCGGTAGCTCTTCTAGAATCCGCTTGTCCCTCGATGGTTATTGATTGTCATTGATATTCATTTGCTTTGGATTGTTTTGCTTCTTGATCCACAGGGATGTTATAGCATCCCTGTGGTCATCGAGGGACTTCCACCTTCCCCATAGAGATCTTGGGATCTCTATGGGTTCATGGGTGGCGGTTGAGCCCAGCGGCATGGGGCTCCCATCTAGGCTTGGATCCCCGAAGCCCTTCTGGGCATAGCCCTCATACAGGGCTTCGGTCTCGGGAGCTCTGGGCATCATAGCATCCCGAGGTTTTTCCACACCCAGGTCTAGCAGGGATATCACCTCATCATCAAAACAATTATGGATTGGATACTTATAAGCTTAAGCTGGAGAACAAACCAATGAACATGAGCACTACAAATAATAATGAAAGCCGAAACAGCCTTCCATCCCCCTCCCAGGTCTATCTAGAACTGATTGCGGACATGATCCATGTATCCCCGGCCATGCTTAGACTAGCAGTACGATATGCAGGGGTAGAGAGAATAGCCCTGGTTTCTGACGCCATAGCAGCATCAGGACTTGGGGACGGGATACACCATCTCGGAAGGCTCAGAGTAAGGGTTGAAAGGGGCGTTGCAAAGCTAGAGGGGAGCGACGTAATAGCTGGAAGCACTATCCTCCTCGACAAGGCTTTCAAAAACATGGCATCTCTAGGCTACAAAGTAACAGAAATCTTCATGATGTCCAGCACAGCCCCAGCTAGATCTGCTGACGCCGATAGAGTAGAGAGAATAGGGATCCTTAGGCCCGGATATACCGCAGATCTAGTGATTCTCAACAGATCGCTCCAGGTTGTTAAAACTATTATAGGAGGTCGAATCATTTATAAAGATAAGGATTTTAATAAATTTCTAAGCCTATAGCATAAAAGCAGTTGAACCATAAAAATCTAGGACATCGTGGACCCGTTTCTCAGTAGACAATGGAAAATCACCATCAGACCAGAGTCCCACTTGTCCCCCGATGATTATTAATTGTTGCTGATGCTCTTTTGTTTGGCATTGCTCTGGTTCTCGATCTAGGGTTTTTAGCCCTGTGGCATCGGGGGCTCCCCCTACTCCACCTCCTGGGCTATATGTCCTGAGAGGCTTCTCGGAAGGGCTGTCGAGCCCAGTGGCATCGTGCTCCCATTTAGCATTGAAACCTCGAAGCCCTTCCGGGCATTGCCCCTATAAAGGGCTTCGGCCTCGGGTGCTCAAGCATCATAGCGTCCTGAGGATATCCATATGCCCAGCACACTGGAATATCGCAGCATCATCAAAATGGCTAGGAATTAGGGCTTATAAGCTCAAGCCAAAAATTCCTCCATATACACATTAGCTATGTCTCTTGTTCCGCAGGAATATCCCTATACTTTCCACTCTAATTATTATATTGATAGTAAAGGTTAAAGTAATATAAAACCCTTCTAATTGATGTAAAAAGGATATAGCTCGAATTTGTCTGGGATCTTCGGCTTGCTCTTCTTCGGTGAATAGTATCTCTACTCTTTACCATTAATATCTGAGGCATCTATATATAAGTTAATTAATATTCTTGATTTTGGGATTGCATCTAGAGCGACTGTGAATATATACCCATTAGACGCTCTTATGATTTAAATCGCTAGCTTACTAATTTTCCGATCTTATTATGACTTATTATCACGATTCAGCATTCCTGTGTTTGGAAAATTTTCTTATAGTCGTATAGAGACATGCAAGATCGTTACTTGATTTTGTTAATAATTCTAGTTGTGAGAATAATCTAGTAAATATTATTGTGTGATCCTTGGGTATCCTTTTTATAGATGTTTGATTCTATTTAAATATTTATTCTCAATGTATCTGTTGATCTCCCTGCTTCTCGGTAAGTTCACGCTAGCCCAGATTTCTGGTGCAATGTTTTTCTTCATGAGCATCTCTACTGCGAGGATCTCTAGGGAATGGGCTATAAAAGAGTTCACTATAGTGGATGCTGGGGCCATTTTCATCCCTTGCAGGCCTTTGATCTCGATGGCTGCGTCGCCTTCGGGCACCTTGTTGTCTATGGTTATGTCGGCTATTTCATAGAGTCTTTTGCCTAAACTGTTCCTAGGCTCGATCTTCCTAGAGTACTCTACTGAGGTTATCGCTATGGTAGCAACACCCCTTTTCTTGGCCTCGTGGGCAGCCTCAACTGGTACTGCGTTGACCCCCGAGTTTGAGATAACTATGAGGATATCACTGCTGGATATTCGATAGTAGTTAAACAGGATCTCAGCATATCCACTGAGCCTCTCGAGGGAGGAGCTCTTAAGAGCCCCTGAGAAGGGGCTTAGAGAGGTCTCGAGAATCGGGTAGATCCTTGCAAGGCCCCCAGCTCTATGGAACATCTCAGCGGCCACAAGCATGGAGTGCCCAGTGCCCAGCACATAGATCATTCCATCCCTCTCTAGAGCTCTCGAGATCTCCTCTGCAGCCCTCTCCATATTGAGTCTCTCCTCCTTCAGAACCCTCTCCAATATCCTTTGTACCTCATCCCTGTAAAGCTCCACATATGCCCAGGCCATCTAGGGTCTCCTCTTCCTCATTATAATTTCGCTCTCTCCCCTCACTAGTGCATCCCTTATCTCGCCCACAACCTCATAGCCTCGGGATCTGTAGAACCTCTGAGCATCCTTGTTAAAAGAGGAGACTAGGAGAAACACGTTCCTTCTATACTTAAAGATCTTCTCCTCGGCGACCTTAAGCAGGATGCTACCAACCCCCCTCCCTCTATAGGCCTTATCGACAGCTATAGCCCTCACGTATCCTCCCAAGGGGAAGCCGTCGAAGACCCTGAAGAGGACGAAGCCCACGATCTTTCCGCTAGAAACGGCTACCCAAGCCCACCCCTCCTCCAAGGCTGAGATAGCCGTGTCTAAGCAGGTGTCCTCGGTGTACCCCAACCTTGTATAGGGATCGGTATCCAGCATGATCGTGCAAATCTCCTCAAGATCCTCTGTGCCTGCTGGTCTCAACAATATATCCCAGCTTCCCAAAGATCCCCCTTTTAGTTATGAATTAGCCCTTTATATGGTTTCCGACTCTTCAGAGATTACGTAATTCTGGTTTTAAAACCTTCCTTAGACATATCTAAGGGGACGAATATATGGTCTCCTGGCTTCATATCCTAGGAATAGCTGTCTTAGCACTTATCATAGCTTCGCTCCTCATAATGCCCCACGCAGCACTCCAGAGACTCTCTAGCATGACTTTCTGTATACCATCCCCTGGCAAGCTTGCAGAATTTAACCCTTACTTCTACATAGCCTCGCCTCCTTTGACCCATGGAATGGTGATGAAATTCGTCTATGAGACGCTTGCAGAGGAAAGGGCTGATGGATCCATAGAACCTCTCCTAGCTACCCAGTGGTCGGCTTCACAGGATGGGAGGGCTGTAACAATAAAACTCAGGCCGAATGTGGTGTGGCATGATGGTCGACCCTTTACCTCTAGAGATGTGGCCTTCGTGATCTCGACTATAATGAAGTACCCACAGGGAGATGTCTACAATATAAGGGGCTATATAGAATCTGTCGAAACGCCTGACCAGCTCACCGTGGTTATAAAGCTCTCACAGCCCTTTAGCAGGTTCCTCTACTACCTGCTCACAGGCTACAGGATCTTCCCTGAGCACGTGTTCTCAGGTCAGGACATGTCGAATTTCCCTGCACGGGATCCTAGCTACATAGTGGGCACCGGTCCCTACAGGCTTGTTGAGGCTAACTTCGACACCCAGATCTTCAGGTTGAGAGCTTTCGACAAGTACTGGGGAGGAGCTCCTCAGATCGGGGAGATAGTCATCCAGATTGTAGACGAATCGGCCCCTATACCTGTGATGCTCAAGACAGGTCAGTGCAGCATAGCAGCAATAACCAACCCTGCCCTGGTATCTCCTCTCACTACAGAGCCGAGCCTGAGGGTTGCAACAGCGAAGGGGTGGCCTTACCAAGGCTCCTACTATACCCCGGCAGGCTTGCTGGTGCTTAACACAGCGTTATATCCATTCAACTCCACAGCTTTCAGGCAGGCCCTGGCCTATGCCATAGATAAGAACAGGATCGTACAGCTTGCTCTCCAGGGCTTTGGAGAGGTGGCTTCCTCTGGACAGCTTCCTATGTCCTCAAAGTGGAGACCTCCAGATCTTCCCGAGATAAGTTTCAATACAACCAAGGCGAGGGAGATCCTTAGATCTCTGGGGTTTGTTGAAGGGAGCGACGGGCTCTTCAGATACCCCAACGGCTCCCTCCTAAGCATTAAAATCATACACACAGGAGGGCTTGCAAGCAATGTGGTGCCCTTGATCATCCAGGATTGGAGAAGGGCCGGAATAGATGCAACCGAGGAGGTGATGACAAGACTGACCTATGTAAATAACCTAGCCTATGGATACTACCAGGTCGCGATGCTCCTCACCAACAGACCTTTGGACGTTGATTTCATACTAACAGTCTTCATGGACAGGAACCCCTCCCCAACCCCTATAGGCCAGTCCGTCCAGTACTGGGGTTGGACTAGGTATGTGAATCAAGAGTTCAATTCCCTCATAATGCAGGCTAGGCTAGCCACGAGAGAGGAGGATTCCTACAGATTCTATGCAGATGCTCAGAGAATAGCTGCGAGAGATCAATGGGTTATTCCGCTGTACTACTCTAAAGCCATTTGGATCTTCAATGTGAAGGACTATACAGGCTGGGATCCCCTCTACTCAGGTGAGGGCTTTCCATCCCGCCCATCCCTGATGAGTGTGAAGCCCTATACGCCCATTACCCAGGCTCCTCAGACCCTTACGACAATGGTTCAAGTGTCGACAATTATAGCTCCTGTGGGCCAGCAGACCGTGACCAGCGTAAGAGAGATCACCGTGACTCAGCCGGTACAGGCACAGGAGATCCCCTTGTGGGGGGTAGTCGTGGCAGCTGCAGTCATAATAGCTGTCATAGCCCTTGTGGGGCTCACATATATGAGAAGGAGGAGTTAAACATAAGCTGGGCACCATGTTCGGTGCAATAAGAGTCGTGGGAAAAAAGATCCTTTTTGCTTTCCTAACATATGTGATCATAAACCTTTTCATATTTATAGTACCCAGGCTTATGCCGGGTAACTATATTGACTACCTAGCATCAACCAGATTTCTCCCCAGGGAGGCGGTGGAGGAGCTTTACATAAGGTTCGGCCTCATGGATCCTCTTCACATCCAGCTTCTTAGATACGTTTCCAATGTGATGTTCTCTCTTCCCCCCGATTTTGGCTATTCTTACTCCTTCTACCCCCTCAGGGCATGGCAGGTTGTCCAGACATTTCTCCCCTGGACACTTCTTCTCCTATCCACAGCAACTCTGACCACCTTTGCTTTTGGTCTGCTCCTCGGCTTTGCAGCATCCTATTGGAGGGAAAGTGTTCTCGACAAGGTCATTAGGGGGTTTGCATTCTTTACCATGTCCACACCCTATTTCGTCCTCGCCATGCTATTTATCCTGCTCTTCTCCCAGACCCTTAGGATCTTTCCAGCTGGCGGCGCCTACTCTCCAGGCACAAGCCCTGGATCTCCTGGCTATGTGTCTGATGTTCTATGGCATATGGTCCTACCCTTAGCAGCCCTGACCATAGGCACCTCAGGACAGTATGTGATCCTTGCTAGGGAGATCATGATAGCAAATATATCTGAGGAGTTTTATAGAACTGCCCTCGCCATGGGTCTTAAAAGGTCTAGGCTACTCCTAAGCTATGCCTTGAGACCCGGGATCCTACCCCTTATAACCCTCTTCGGCATAAGGTTCGGCACAATGCTCAGCGGGGCTCTTCTGACGGAGATAGTCTTCTCATACCCTGGTCTTGGTTATATACTCTACCAGGCTATCCTCTCTAAGGACTTTCCGCTTCTCCAAGCCCTTTTCTACATGATCTCCATCATGGTCATAGCCACAAGCCTAGCTCTGGACACTATTTACGCTGTGCTAGACCCCAGGATCAGGAGGGCTGCCCTTGATAAGGGCTAGGCTCATAGCAATAACTATCTGGCTTGTCTTCCTAGCTGGGGCAGGGCCTCTCATAGCTCCTCACAGCCCTTTTGAAACAGTGGGGGCTCCTTATCAACCCCCCTCGTGGAGCCATTTCCTCGGAACCGATGGTCTTGGGAGGGATATACTCTCTCAGATCCTATCTGGCTCGAGAACAACTCTCCTCGTCTCCATATCCTCAGCACTGATCTCCCTGGCCCTCGGGGTTTTAATGGGTCTCGCCTCGTCCTACAGGGGCTGGGTATCACAGGCGCTCTCATCCCTCATAGATGTCTTCATAATTGTGCCTCCTCTGCTTGTGATGATATTCATAGCTGCTGTCATGGGTGCCTCGCTCTACTCTGAGGTCATAGCAATCTCTATATCCTACTGGCCCCAGACCGCTAAGACTGTGAGGGCTGAGGCCCTCTCGATCCTCGAGAGACCCTATGTAGAAATGTCTAGATCTCTCGGGGGTTCGACTCTGTGGATCTTGAAGAGACACGTGATCCCCAACATGGGTCATGTGGTCTTGGCAAATCTCGCTTACCTAGCAGCGGTCTCCATGGTCAGTGAGTCCGTGATCAGCTTCCTAGGCCTCGGGGATCAGAGATACTATAGCTGGGGCATGGTTTTTTACTATGCATTCACCCAGGGAGCCATCTATTACGGGATGTGGCAGTGGATCCTTGTGCCGGCTCTTCTAATAGCGATCACAGCTTACATACTTTTCGAGAGCAGCAGAGAGATCCTCTCTCCCTCGAAGTCATGAAAGATCTCCAATTGTGGTAAGATAAAAAGAATAAATAAGGCCCTGCCCTAGGATCATGGGGATATATGAGAATAGCCAGAAGGCATGTCGTTACAGTAGGCAAGAGATCCCTAGCTGTTATAATACCAAAGAGCTGGGCCTTAAGGCTTAAGATAAGCCAGGGTGATGAGGTTCTCCTAGAACTCAGCAAGGATGGATCTATAAAGGTGAGATTCCCCCCACGTGGTGAGCCCTCCGAAGAGACCGAGGAGATCTCTATAGAGATCCCTGAGGATTTAAGTGAGAGGTTCATGGCTAAGGAGGTTCTCACAGCTTATGCCATAGGGTATAGGAGGGTCTTTCTCAGAGGCTCCAGATCCTCAGGAATCCCCTCATCATTCGTATCTCTGCTGAAGAGCTTACGGGGTGGTGATGAAGAAGACATAATCTCTCGAGGATCTCTTAACTCCAGGAGGGTTCTAGAAGCTCTTTTAAGATTTGTTGAGGAGTGTGTGAAGGAGTTCTCTGAGTTCCTTAAGGATCCTGTTGAAGAGAGGGGAAAGAAGATCCACGTGATCGAGGAGAAGACAGATGCATCGTACTACATGTTTTACAGATCCGTTTTCAAAGAGCTCTCACAGATCTCGACAGTGGAAATACTCACGGAGTCCGCTGTAGACTACGTTGCCGGAATCATTGTAGTGAAAGCTGCCGAAGATCTCGTTGATGCCATAGACAGAATAGTCTGGAGGATCCAGGAGGTCGGAGCATTCTCAGAAGATCTCTTTAAGATCTTCTCGAAGATAAGAGACACTCTAGAAGATGCCATATCCTGTCTCGCTTATAGCTGTGAGGAAAAGAGTCTCGATGAGATTTTCAGAGAAATCCTCAGGATAAGAGCCTTGATAAAGGAAAACATGATCAGATCTCCACAGCCTATACAACCAATGCTTGCAGAACTTGAGGCTGTCATGAATAGCGTTGAAGTATTTGTCGAGGTTGCCCTTCTAAGAAGGCTAAGGCAGAACTTGACCCGGCAGAGAAGATCCTCCGAGACCAAGGCTAGCTAGGATATATAAACTCTGAGCCATGTATATTATCTCAGGCTTATAATCTGGAGAGATCGATTCGAAACTCTTAAGAAGATCCGCCCTGGAAATAAGGAATATCAAAGAACGATTAGAAAAATATGTTTCGAGCTAAAAGATAATGTTCTCAGTATATCTATAGAGCTATTTCACCCATAACTACTCTTTTAAAAGCCCCCGTAGCCCCTGGCACGTTATTTGGTATCCCACTGAGGGTTTCATGGGCCAAGATAGCCATTCCTAGGGCCTCCTTTACCTTGGAGTCTATCCCAAGATCTTCATGCCTCAGGATCCTGATGCTCATAGGGCTCAACTCCTTTTCTAGCATCTTCATGAGGGTCTTGTTCTTCACACCTCCTCCTCCGATTACAATTTCTTCGATTTTCATTCTGGGGAGCACGTGGAGTCTGTAGTTAGCCGCTATGCTCTTTGCTGTGAACATCGTGAGGGTGGCCACTATATCCTCTTTCGAGAGCCCCTTTCTCTGGGATCTTTCGATGATTTGTTCAGCCATACTTTTTCCAAATACTTCTCTCCCAGTTGTCTTAGGCGGTGGTTTGGCTATGAATGGGTGTGCCATGAGCTCCGAGAGGATCTCCTCGTCAGGAGATCCTTTAGCGGCTATCTCTCCCCCAGGATCGTGATCCATTCCTGGATATAGGATCGAGACAGCAAAATCGATCAAACTATTTCCCGGCCCGGTATCGAAGGCTATTACGTCGTCAACTCTTGGATCTGGGGGAAGGATCGTGACATTAGCTATACCACCTATGTTCTGAATAGCCCTCGCTATCCTCGGATGTGAGAGGAGAGCATAGTCAGTATATGCTATGATAGGGGCTCCCAGCCCACCAGCAGCTATATCTCTAGCTCTGAAGTTACCAATAGTTATAACCCCCGTTTCCTCGGCTATAACCTGCACAGATCCCAGTTGAAGGGAGCATCTAGTCTCGATGCCTCCACAGCTTACGAGCTCTGGGTAATGATATATAGTCTGACCATGTGACCCGATTAGATCCACATCACTGCCTCCAAGGCCAGAAGTCTCTATAGCATCTTTGAATGCTCTAGAGAAGAACTTGGCAATAAGGAAATTTAGCATGCAGACATCATGAACGCTGCCCGCCTCATAGCTTCTCAAGATCCTTTCCCTAAGATCCCTGGAATATGGTATCACAGAGCCCCCCAAGATCCTATGTCTAATCCCTTTCCCATGCCCCTCAAGCTCTACAAAAACCACGTCCACGCCATCCGCACTGGTTCCCGAGATCATGCCTGCTACGAGCCTCTTCTCAAGAGCAGCCTTCTCGAATAGCCTCTTTATAGGGTGCAAGGCTCTTCCCACCATCTCCTATACCTATATGCTTTTAATCAATGGATCTTCAAGGAAATGCCTCAAAGATACTGGTTCTCGAAGACCTCGGCTCTTAAGCTTCAGGCTCGAAAGGTGCATGAAAGCTCTAATCCACACAAATACATTGGCTTCAAATTTGTGTTGAATCCTTATGATAATAATATTATAACAGGAGTAATTATTAGTTAAAGAGGTATTATGAAATCCACGGGGTTAATATGAAGTTAAGGGAGATCAGGAAATAAATAAAAGCTTTTAGCTTTAGAGACCATATTTATTTCGAAATGATTCGATGTAAAAAATGATTTCTAGAACTTTTATAAGATCTCTTAAGAATCTTTAAATAGTTTTCAGCATTCTAAATAGATTGGGCTATGAACTCTGATCATAAGATCTCTGGCAACAAGTTTAAAACTTTATCTTATAACATCCTTAAGGTAGCGGGTATGGAGAGACTCAGGGCAGCAGTAATAGGGGTTGGAGACCATGGGAGGAATAGACACCTGGTTCATTATATGAGGATTTCGGGTGTAGAAGTGGTTGCGGTAGCCGATATAAATAAGGATCGGCTGAAGAAGATTTTGGATGAGTTTGGCATTAAGGGCTATACAGATTACATGGAAATGCTTGAAAGAGAGAGACCCGATGTTGTAAGCATAGTGACTCCAACGGGTCTCCATGCGAGAATAGCTGTGGACGCTATTAGATTAGGTGCCCATGTGCTGGTAGACAAACCCCTTGCAGGGAACCTCAAGGAAGCTGCTAGGGTGGTCTCTGAAGCGAGATATAGGAGAAGGATCCTCATGGTGGGCTACTGGTCGAGATTCTCACCAGCTCTTGACTATGCATTAGAGCTCAGGGAGCTAGGAGCCATAGGAGGCATCTACACAGCATATGCATATATTGTGAGGAGGAGGGGCATACCGGGAAAGCCGACCTTTGTGGATAAAAGCCTCAGCGGTGGGGGTGGAGCTCTTCTGGACATAGGTTGTTATGCTCTTGATAATGCTCTAGCTATTATGGGCTTTCCTAGACCTATATCAGCATCGGGAGCTGTGTACACAAAGTTCGGTAGAGATCCTGAGGAAATTATGTTTAACTGGGGATCTTGGGATCCCGGATCCTTTGAGTTAGAGGATTATGCAGCGGGTTTTGTGAGATTTGAGGGAGGGATCACCATGACCATAGAGGCAGGGTGGGCTGCCAATGTATCTCATCCAGGAGAAGTCCAGAGGATCAGGATCCTGGGCGATAGGGGAGGGCTTGAGGCTATGGGAAGAGAGGAGATCCTCAAGATTACCTTCCATAGCAGGAGCAAGAGACACCTATACGATACCAAACCTGTAATTAAGGGTTTCTCTCCAGAGGATCTGAGCCTTGAAATGGTAAGGAGCTTCATTGAGTCTGTCTTAAAAGGAAGAGACCCCCCAGTTACCGGGGAACAAAGTCTCGTGATCCATGCTATAATAGACGCTATATATGAATCCTCGAGAAAAGGAGAGGAGGTCAAAATCCAGATCCCTATAATATGAGAAAAGAGAGCATAAATAACCAAGGACCAACCAAAAGGATGAGATTCCCTAGCTAGGGTATAGTAAGTATTTCTTACCGGATCTTCTATATAACTATTAATAACAACAGGGTATATTCTAATCAAGCACGCATGATCATCTAGAAAAGTTTCTATAGAGGCTGAAACAGTAAGAATATCCCTATAGACTCCAGGTTCATAATCGTAATATTCTTCGTAACCTGGTGACCTATAACTTTAGGTAGTGGGAAAATAGCTAACGTCTAGAAACCTGTAACCTATATATCATATTGCCTTTGCAATACATAAAGCCTGCTCCTAACCAACGATTTCTATATTATTATATGCACCACAGATATCATATTTGATACACATAAATAATCCTTAGCTAATTTCCTAGCTATAACTAATACTCTAGGGCGATTATATAAATTTCTTAATATCGCTACAGCTAACCATTATAGAAGTGTTTTTATAATTAAAGAATGCACGTTTCACAGTGGTTAATAGCATGGTTTCAAGTGTTTAGGACATAATTTAATTCTTAAAAGCCTTCTTGTTATATTGAAGTTATAATTAATGTTCTGATCATGAAGATGTGGATTTGAAAGGCCTATTCTAGGGGAGAGGGCTAGCTATAGAGGCTCTGCATTCTAAGGCGTGAAAGAGGTTATGTCTCCCAACCCAGGCGATCTGAGATTATTTTGGGTACTTTAACCTCTATTTCTTTACCAAGGCTCGAGGATCTATATATAGCCTCAATAATTGTCATATATAGGGCAGCCTGTTCTGGGGTACAGAGTGGATAGGGAGGCCTTTCCATATTGCTTCTTACAGCATCGGAGAGAAGCCTCCAGACAGTGGTATATGGAGATTCTTTGAGCCTCTCTAGCAACACCTCCGATGATATGAATTCGCCTTCAACACTTGTCATAAAGCTCAGCCTATCACCCCCGCTGCTGAGCGCGATACCTCCATGATCCCCTAATATGGTTATCTCGAAGACCTCTTCCCTTGAATACGAAGCCCATCCCGCCTCTAGAAGCGCTGTGAAGTCTTCTGAAAACCTTATGAAGCCAGCCCCGAAATCCTCGACCTCAATCTCCCCTAAGTCCTTAGGAGGCTTAGGAAGAGGATAGCTGCTGAACATGTCATGCCTCTTAGAAAAGGCATTTACAGCTACTCCTGACACCCTTTCAGGCACAGGATGTCCTGAAATGAAGAGTAACGTATCGAGAGCATGGCTCCCAATATCGAGGAGAGCTCCTCCCTCTGCCAAGCTCTTCTTCAAGAAGCTTGGAGAGTTGGGGATACCCTTCCTCCTCACGTATAGAGATCTACCGTAATAGAGCCTTCCTACCCTCCCTGCTGAAATGAACTTCTTAGCCACGAGGAGAGAGTTGTATACTCTCATATGGTGCCCCACCACGAGGATCCTTCTCGCTTTCCCAGCCTGTTCCACGATCATCATAGCATCCTCAAGGTTGGTGGCCACAGGCTTTTCGAGATAGACGTTGGAGCCCGATCTTAGGGCCTCGACAGCTATTTCAGCGTGGAATTTGTGGGGAGCTGCGACTAGAACTATGTCGGGTTTCTCCTTCTCAAGCATCTCCCTATAATCTGTATAGCCTCTTTTACATCCATGCTTCTCTACAAAGAGTTTCACAAGATCTTCTCTAACGTCCACACATGCCGAGAGATTCAAGCCCTCTATAGCCCTAACCGCGGGGAGATGGACTGCTTGAGCCCACCCACCGAGCCCTATGAACGCGATGCTCAGAGCTCTAGACAATTCTTATTACCATGGTATAGTGTAAAAGAGACATATATATGGCCCTAGCTTCACACTCTCATGAAAGAGCCCCTTTAAACCCTTAGAGCGTTTCTAGCAAGTTGAGTAGGTTTTTGAGGCTTGCCCTTATACTATCTAAGGGGGATGAGGGGTAGTATTCCTGTTCTAGGATAAGCCATTCTGTCCCACCATGCCTCAGGATCCTTAGAAGATCTCTCCATGGAACATCGCCCTCCCCTAAAATTGTCTGTCTTCCCAGTCTTCTCGTGTAGTCCTTGACATGAACACTATGGAGTCTCTCTCTGAGAGACCTAGCCATGTCTAGAAGCTGGCTAGGCTCTACACCGCCCATGAGGGCGTTAGCTGTGTCTAGCTGCAGGATCACACTTCTCCTCGTAGATCTCAAGAGATAATGCCACGGGATCAGATCCCCAACGGCCTTGAAATCATAGTCGTGACTATGGTATCCGATCCTAAGCCCTTTGGAAGGCATCTGATCTGAGAGTGCATTTAGCATGTTAGAAAACTCGATCCAGGAGGTTCTCGTGGATCTCATCTCCTTTGGGAGAGAAGGTATGATCATGCTCTTCAGCCCAAGCTCAAGGGCATATTCGACAGTTCTGTGAAATTCCTCGCCAACCAGCTTCACATAGGGAATATGGGAGCTCACAGCCTTAAGACCTACTCCCTCGAGGATCTTCCTTAACTCTCCTGCTTCTCTCCCATAGAAGCCAGCAAACTCCACACCCTCAAAGCCCATGCTTCCCAGAGATCTCAGTGTAGCTTCGAGATCCCTGGAACACTCCTCTCTAACGGACCAGAGCTGAATGGCTATCCTGAATCCCAAACCTCACATACCCCTTATAGTAAAATCATTCCTTATATTAAATCTGAGGTAATGCTTATAGGGTGAGCACAGTGGATATCCTAGGCATCGGATTTATAGGGGCTGGTTTCTCCGCCAGGTTCCACCTTAGAGGGCTTGTAGGCGTGAGAGGGGCTGAGGTCGTTGCTGTCTATTCAAGGACTGAGAAGGGTGCTAAGGAGTTCTCAGCCCTTTCAGAGGAGCTGGGTCTTGGCAGGCCTCGAGTATATAGGGATCTCCATGAGATGCTCGCAGATCCTAGGGTCAACGCGGTTTGGATAACAACGCCAAACGATCTCAGAGTTGAGCATGTGAAAGCTGTTACAGAAGAGGCGAGGCAGGGGAAGGGGAACATAGTTGGTGTTGCTATTGAGAAGCCCCTTGCTAGGAACTACAAGGAGGCTAAGGAAGTGGTGGACATGGTAGAGAGGGCCGGGCTCCTCCACGGCTATCTCGAGAACCAGGTTTTCATGCCCTCCTTCACAAAAGGGAGAGAAGTTGTATGGTGCTATGGGGCTAAATACTCTGGGAGGCCTTATCTCGCTAGGGCTGCAGAGGAGCATTCGGGCCCCCACTCACCCTGGTTCTGGAGGCCCAGCATCTCAGGGGGAGGGGTTCTCCTTGACATGGCATGCCACAGCATAGAGGCCTCAAGGGTCATGCTATCCGATCCCTCGAAGCCTAAAGGGTCTCTAAGGCCTAAGAAGGTTCTGGGCAAGATAGCCTTCCTCAAATGGGCTAAAGAGAGATATGCTGAGGAGATTAAGAGGAGATTCAACGTCGACTTTAAGAAGGAGCCTGCGGAGGACTATGCCATTGTGATAATAAGCTATGAAGATGAGAACGGAGAGCTAGTGATAGGTGAGGCTAGAACGTCGTGGGCGTTTGTAGGTGTTGGGCTCAGACTAACATTCGAAGTGCTAGGGCCTGAGTACTCATTATATGTAACGACCCACCAGCCAGAGCTCTTCGCATTCATGAGTAGGAATGTAAAGATACCTCCGTCCGAGGCATTCATAGAGAAGCAAAACTCTGATCAAGGCCTCATGCCCGTAATACCGGATGAAGCAGTTACGTATGGCTACCAGGCAGAGGACAGGCACATGGTTGAGAGCTTCCTCAGGAAGAGAATGCCATGGGAAAATCTCAGAGACGGTCTCCTCGTGGTGGAGCTCATGATGCTAGCCTACCTCTCAGCAGAAAAGGGTCAGGAAATCAACTACGAGAGAACTCTAATTGAGGACTACATACCACGAATAGCAAAGCATTCTTCAACAGGATAAACATATACATTAGCACAGTAATCCGGGCAGAAATTTTAGGAAGATCCATGGCTACACTTTTCCTTATGATATAACTTGGATACCATGATATCGCGATACCTATAGTTATCATTATGTCCATGATGAACACCTTAATAGATCTATGAAATATTTTAGAGGCATTATCCGAGATCCTGGGTATCTTAATCCGCTTGTCCCCGATGGTTATTGATTATCACTGATATTAATTTGTTTTGGATTGCTTTGTCTCTTGATCCACAGGGTTTCTATGGCTTCCTTGTGGTCATCGGGGGACCTCCACCTCCCCAAAGAGACCTGGGGATCTCTATGGGCTCACTGGCGGCTTTTAAGCCCAGCGGCACCGGGCTCCCATCTAGACTTAAAACCCCGAGTCCTTCTGGGCATTGCCCTCATACAAGGCTTCGAGGCCCCTTAGATAAATATTTAATAATGCTACTACCTCTCTGTGCCATCTCTCACCACCCTTGCTACATATCCCTATCCTATCCTCCCCATACTCTATCAAGGCATTGTGTATCGAGCAGATCTTAGATGTATTCCCAGGATCTATCATCAATACCGGCACACCATATTCCCTGCCTTATCTATTATTGTATTGAGCTCTCCTTTCAATGCGCTCTGATATATCCTGTGCCTTAATTGCTTGTTCCTATACCTAGCGATCATAACCCTTATATCTTCCCCGGAGATTCTCTCGATAACTATTACTTCTCTTATCCTCATGGCTTCCCTGACTATAAGGCTTGCTGTCTTCCATCTATAGTTCCTCTTCTTTTTTCCCTCTCTAAGCTTCTCCATAGCCTTTCTAGCCTCCCTGCTACCGGATCCATTTCTCCTCTGAATACTCTCCTTCCTATAGCTATAGCCCAGGGTTGTCCTGGCAAGATCTGTTTCTAGGATTACTGCGAATGCCTCGTATAGAGTTGCTACAGAATTCTCATTAACATCAACAGGCTTAACAATATTCTCTGGCCTGTAGATCTCGACCTCCTTCTCTAGGGATAGGTGGAAAAGCACCCTCCTATTCCTCCTATCAAGCTTAATCTTAGAATGGGATGTCGGCTTAAAGCCTCTGGCCAATAGCTTGTAGAACTCCTTAGTAGGCTCTAGATCGAGGTGCGCCCAGCCCCTGTGGGTATTAATGGCAACACTTGTGAAGAAAATGTTCTCAACGCCATTTATATTGATCTTCGTAGCATCCATAGGTTTCAGGTTTCCATAGGTGGTCATCAACTAGCCATAGGCTAACACTATTGATCCTAGGCACTAGTATTCCATCGCTCATCTCTAGATCTACCTGATGCCGAGCTATCTCCCAAGATTTCTTCCAGAGATGTCTCACAACCCTCCTACTCCTAAGATCCCTTTTCCTCAGACCTAGATGCTTAACAAGCTCATCAAAGATCTCTCTAGAGTATTGCCTAGCCCTCTTCCTTCTTAGAGAGGAAACCCTTTCAACAGCATCCTGGCATACTCCATGTATATAGTGGGATGGGATATTTGGATAGATATTCCTTAGCTCTCGATACCTCTCATTCTCAAGCCTATAGTAATTCTCAATTACATTCCTAGATGCGTAGGATAGCACATCTCCAAAGCATCTTGCTATATATATTCACGATCTCTTCCAATGCCCTGAATTCTCTCTTAGATAACTGCTTTGAGGGTAGAACAGCGGTTCTACTAACAAAGATCCTATCTCCTGGCTTGACAACCAACTCCCACTTCTTATCACTCTTTTTCCTCCTCCTAGCCATTATCCCTGGACCTCTCTTTGTTCCTAAACCTCTACTCTGACCATTAATTGATAATGAAAGAATATAAAAAGATTTCTACTATCATGAAAAAGGGTTCAACCCCGCCCTTGACTAGCCCTAGAAGCTTCCTAACCTCCCTAGATACTTTGATCCTCAGTATAGATATGAACCCTCCACGGCTCACTGCCTTTCAATTTTATCTTTCAATTCTATAAAAGATCATCTTTTCATTCCCGGGATCTCGGGTATTACCCCTCCTATGGGGGTTGTTGCTTCTATGACCATCTGATTGGGGGTGATGGGGCGTTCCCCAGAAATCCTCAGGACATATAGCCTCGTATTTATCCCTAAACCCTTAAATGATCTCATAGATCTCATTATAGACATAAATGTATTCCCTTAGAAAAACTTAAAAGTTAAAGGTCTAACCCCGCCTTAAAGGACGAGATTTGCTGGACTTCTAGGCTCTATTAAATAACCCCTCTCAGCCCTAGAAAGACCGTGTTTTTAGACGTAAGACATTTAAGCCTCTAGGCATCTAAACATTATAGCGTCTATATGCCTATACGCACAACCATAATCCTGGACGATGATATATATGAGAAGCTTGTGGAGGAGAGCATAAGGAGGTATGGTAGTGTAAGAGCGATATTAAGGGTTGTTAATGAGCTCTTGAGGAAGAGCCTCGTTCCAGAAGATGAGCTAATAAAGCTCATATACTCGGAAAAGCTTGCTGAGATAGATATAAGGGATTTCGAAGAGTTCTGCAGTAAGCTGAGTAGGAGGTTTGAAGATCGTTGATAATAGATACTGCTTATCTCTTCCCACTTGCAGAAATAGCTGTTAAAACAGATCTGCTTAGAGCTATTGTAGAGGGAGGGGTTAGGATAAGGCATATCGCTACGTGATATAAAGATCAGTGTAATATCGATATTCGAGCTCCAGGCTAGAACAGCTGAGATAGGAATACCATTAGATCGCGTCGTAAGAGCTGTTAAAGCCGTCCAATCAAGCTTCCAATTAATCCCCTTCCACATAAATGAAATCATAAAATACTCATTCGAGCTACGAAAGATCATACAGGTCTATATAGATTGTGTAACCGTGGCAACAGCTTTATACCTTAAAGAAGAGCTCGCAGCAGAGGATAGCGTATTATTACTCCAGAGAGCTTCTTAGGAGGGAATATGGTGTTGAGATCTACAGCTATAAGGAAAAATAGTATATAGAGATCATTCGTAGTCTCTTTTTGTTGTTTCTTCGAAATGGAGGTACGAGACAAAAGCGCAGGCGACAGCAATATCACAAGCGCCATATACATATACATAACTAAGAATGAATACATTTCAGATCTTTAGGGCTGGTTAATCATTTCATTTTGACAGAAACGGTTTTATGTCTATTTATTTTTTATCTGGTTTTGTGGGAAGTTTGTTGATTTCATGGAGAGGTTATTGAGACCTTAGGAAGCTTCTTTTGTTTCGCAACTCCTTCCCTAATGAAGCTTATAAGAGTACAAGCCTTGTAGACATATTGGTAACCGCCGGTTACCGAGAACTAAGAACATCGGGATATTGCCTCATCATCAAAATAGCTTGGGATTAAAGTTCTATAAGCTTAAGACTAACATTTCCTCTCTATACACAGATCAAGCATCTATAGATGGCGAGAAGCACCAGATGAGAGCCTTTTTCGCTGAGCTCGGTGTTTTTTCAAGAAGCCTTCTAGGGCATGGTGCTCTGGAGGCAGGATAGGAGTTCCTCAATGAAGCTAGGATTAAAATCCTGTGGAGGAGAAAGACGATAGGCACGAGCCCGAGGTATGAGGATCAGATACAACTAATGTGTATCGAGGGATATGTGGATAGGGGTTATAGGGATCTATAGAAGTTCAGGATCTTTGCTGCAGCCTCCCTCACCGCCCTAGCTCTGTGGCTGATCATGTTCTTAACGGTATATCCTAGGCGGGCCAGGGTTTCTCCATAGCCCTCGGATATGAAGATCGGATCATAGCCGAAGCCCTCTGAGCTGTCTGGGCTATGGGCTATTGAGCCGCATAGTTCTCCTCTCTCAACGCCTATAGATCTTCCTAGGGTATATGCTAGAGCTGCTCTATAGCATGCCCTCCTATTAGATATTCCTTCAAGGAGTTTTAGAATACCCTTTAAACCTATCTTTTTAAGGACATAGCTTGAGTAGGAGCCTGGGAACCCTTCTAAGGCTTCTATGAATAGCCCGGAGTCCTCTACCCATATTGAGTGCCATTTAGAAGTATCAAGAGACTCTATGATGCTTTTGAGAGAAGTATATGCTATCTCCTCGAGGCTCTCTGACTTTATCTCCAATTTCTTTGCTCCTGGCTCGATCTCTATTGAGAAGGCGTCTGGGCGTAGATTATAGAGTATATCCCGGATCTCTTGGGCCTTGTGAATGTTACTAGTTATAAGGAGAATCTTTATTGCCTCTCCTCCCCCCTTTCCAGCCATATAGTTCTCACCCTTCTCTCGAGCACGTATCTTCCTCTCATTCTAATCTCCTTAACCTATCCCCTCACCCTATCTGCCCAGTCTTTTCCAACGATCTCCGTGTATCCCATGTAAACCTTTTCCTTTAGATCCTCTATATCTCCTAGGGGCAGGGTTTCTATGGATCTATATAGGAGATGCAGATCCACAGCGTAGTCCTCAACATCGCTGCTATACTCAGACAGCCCAAAATCTATTATCCATAGAGTGCCCTTGCTATCAACTATATAGTTGGAGATCGTTGGATCTCCGTGGCACACACCTTTATCATGAACCATGCCCAGGATTCTCCCAGCATCTATCAGAAGATCTGTAGAGCCTCCTGCCAATATGTAGTCCCTCAAGATCTTCCCTTCGATATATTCCATAACTATCAAGCCACGATCTAGATCCACATCTAGGAGAGCCGGGACAGGAACACCGCTTAGAGATAGCCTAAGCATTATCCGCGCCTCGTTGAGGGTTCTCTCAAATCTGAGCTTCTTATCTAGCTCCACAGATCTATATGGCTTGGGAGACCTGTACTTATATATAGCCCTGAAACCAAGGAATGATCCCATATATATTATGGCCTCCGCCCCCCTATGAAGCTCCACTAACTCCTCCAAGGAGTATCCACCTCATCCACCCTCCACCTAGGTCTAATATAGCTCTCACTAACAGGAATCCTGACCCCACTCGTATACGCAAGCAACCCTGTCCATGCTATCATAGCCCCGTTATCCACAGCATACTCTGGGGGACTACATAGAGATCAGATCTATGGTGTTTGGAGGCCAACTCCATCTTCTCCCTGAGATAGGGGCTCGCAGCCACACCCCCCACCACCAGGATCTCCCTCTTCCTAGTATGAGAGACGCATCACTCAGTAACCTCTATAACCATAGAGTACGCTATCTCCCTGAGGGTATAGCATATATCCTCCAAGCTATCCCCCTTCTCAAGGGCTCTGAGCGAGGCTGTTAATAGCCCTGCAAAAGATAGATCCTGTCCCTTCACTATATATGGTAACCGGGGGATGAACCTAGAGCCCCTCTCAGCGCACCTATCCACTACATGGACACCATTAACAACATAGGGAGGACCTAGACCGGCCTCCCTAGCGAAGGTATCTAGAAGATTTCCAAGAGCTATGTCAAGGGTCTCACCAAAGATCCTGTATCTCCTGCTATGATGCGCTATAACAGCCGTATTACCCCCCGATAGATAGACAACCACGGGGTCTCTAGCACCTGTGGTTATCAAGCCTATCTCTATGTGGGCCACAGCATGGTTAACAGGTATGAGGGGCTTCCCATGATATATAGCTAAGGCTCTGGCAACAGCTGCACCGACCCTCAGGCTGGGTCCAAGCCCAGGGCCCAGTGCAACAGCTATCCCATCCACCTCTTCCACAGATAACCCCGAGACTTCAAGCGCTCTTTTCAGCACCTCGGGGGCTTTCTCGGCCAGATATCTAGAGGATTCTCTAGGATGTATACCCCCTTCTCAGGCACATATGTGCTCTTTTCATTAGCCACTATATATGGGGCCTCGCCAATGGCTATACCAATGCCTATCGTATGTGCTGTAGACTCGATCCCAAGGATCTTTTTCAGAGTCCCCACAATCTATCCAATTATATATCCACACATAGCCTTATTAATCCACCAGACCGCAGGCTACAGAGCAGAGGCTTCAACTATAAATTCGTTTATAGATAATACCTCTGGGAGAATACTTGAGAAAGGTCATATCTATCGCGATCATAGTTCTAGTAATAGTTTATATAGCGTATAACATTAAGGATCTAGTAGGCAGAGCAGCACCGCAACTAGAAATTCCTGAGAACATAGTTATTGCGGTAAGGGCTGCTGCTATAGCAATAGGAATAGTGTGGGTTTCATTCGTAATTGCATCTACAGTAAGGGATAGACTCTCACAGTCCATGGGAGGTAAAGCTTATCAGATATCATCCCTCATCAAGGTGACGGGATATATCTTTGCAGCCCTAGCCATAATAGGAATAGCCGGCGCCGATCTCTCAGGGTTCCTGGCCGGCGGCATAGTTACAGGGCTCGTGCTTGGCATAGCCCTCCAGCCGATACTGAGCAACTTCTTCGCAGGCATTCTTATCATGGCTACTAGAATGATAGAAGTGGGTAGCAGGGCGAGATTAGTAACGAGCGGGATACCCTTCTCCCCAGCAATTCTCCCAGCATACAAATACTTCTCGGCAGACTTTATAGAGCCTGGATTTAAAGGTACTATAATAGATATAAACTTCTTCTACACTAGAATGGTCACCGATGAGGGTAGAGAGATAAAGATCCCAAACATAATATTTATGAACTCAGCTGTCGTGGACTACTCGCCAGAATTCTCTAAAAGGGAGGTCGTGAATCTAAGGGTTGAGATGCCGATCGGAAACACAGACCTAGAGTCGCTAGAGGAAAGGATAAGGGAAGCTTTAAGAGGCTTCCAGATAGAGGCTGGACCATTTTTCAACGAGCAATCCGACAAAGAGCACGTGATAATACTCGTCAAGCTAGCCGTACCGGTTGGTGAGGATTGGAGAAAAGTGAAATCCGAGGCGCTTAAGAGGCTATTAATGCTCAGGAAAAGAATTGTCGAGACGGCTGCGATGCAGCAGAAAGCTGTATAGGATTATCCCTATTAGAAGGTGGCTGAACTATCCACCAATCTATTAATAGATTAAGAGAGACGGTAATGAGATATCTAGGATTAAATGTTCCTATATAGCCCCCAAGATCTTCTAAAACCAGAAACATTATTTAGGACTGGTAAAAACTTATCTAGGTGATTATACGGTGGATTTCTCCCTCTCAGAAGAGCAAGAGCTAATAGTGAAAACCGCTAGAGAGTTCCTATCGAGGGAGGTGGTGCCGAGGTATAGAGATATTGAGTATAGAGGGTATATGCCTAGGGAGTTGTTTAAGGGTCTAGCGTCCCAAGGTATCCTAACACCCAACATATCGCAGGACTACGGGGGTCCGGGGCTCTCATGGTTAGTAGCAACTCTGATTGCGAGGGAGGTCGGTTACTACGATCCAGCAATGAGCCTGGCTGTGTATATGGTGGTTAACAATGTGTGGGCCAAAATGATCGAGACGTACGGATCCGAAGAACTTAAGGAAGAGGTTGTTGCTAGAGTCGTTAGGGGGGATAGATTCCTGGGGATAGCCTCTACAGAGCCACATGGTGGGAGCGATGTTGCTAATATAAAGACCCTCGCCACCCCAGGCTATGATCACTACGTGATTAGCGGTGAGAAGGTATATGTGAGCGGTGTTAAAGAGGCTAGCGAGTGGGGAGGGGGCTATTTCCTCCTAGCAAAAACAAGGCCCGAGAGGAGCCACTCAGCTATATCGGCATTCTATCTCCCCATAGATTCCGAGGGGGTTGAGATAGGTCTTTTCGAGACCATGGGGAGAATCGGTATAAGCACCGGTTCTCTGAGGCTTAAAGGCGTAAAGATTCCTAGGGGGAATCTCATAGGGGAGGAGGGCAAGGGCTTCATATATGCTACAGAAGGATTCACAAGGGCCAGGACATTAATAGGAGCTGCTTCAATAGGATCCGCCCTCAGGATCTTCAACGAAGTAACGGAGTTCGTGAAGAATAGAGAGCTATTTGGATGGCCCCTCGCTAGATATGAAGCAATACAGTTCAAGCTGGCCGAGATATGGGCTGAGCTAGAATCTGCTTGGAACCTCGTGCTTAAATCCGCCTGGGCCTTGGATCTATATTCCGAGAATAAGATCTCTAGGTCGGAGGTTTTTAAGCTGAGCGCAGCCTCGAAATACCTAGCGGTGGAGAGGAGCTTCAAGGCTATTGTAGAGTTAACCCAGATGCTGGGCGGGCTCGGCTATACCAGAGAATCTATAGCAGAATCAGCATTGAGAGGAGTTTTCAGCTATATGGCAGGTGCTGAGGGGACGCCTAATATAATGAAGATGATAATAGCTAGAGAGATCCTTGGGAAGGAGTACAGGCCGACCCCTCTATAGATGCGATGGATCTATAACTTCTATATTCTCCTAGCTACGAGAGAGCCTAGCCAGAGCACCAGGAGGCCCGCAAGGATGCCGAGAACAGCTACTATGAACCCTAGAAAACCGATCAACATCGCAGGCGGGGCTATGAACCCGGTAACATGTAGACCTAGCGATGCTATCATGATCGCTATGGAATAGGTTATTGCTGCTATACCAACACCCAGTAGTATTAGAGCTACCAGTGAGAGGGCTAGCCTGCCTACGCTCAGGACAAACCCCTTGGTCCTCAGATCTTCGGGATCGTCTTCCCTAGGTATTAGCGCTGACACGATCAAATAGAGAATCAAGACCAGTAACCAGATACCTAGGAAGATCGAGAGGATGAAGAGCACGAGGAAAACCAGCCTCCCAATCCCAGGGCCGAGGCCTAGATATGTTGAGAGACCTCCAGCCAGCCCTGTTAGAACCCTATCTCTGCTACGAAGAAGCTGTTCTGGGATATAAAGTTCACCCATATATCCTTATAATGATTATAGTATATAAACCTTCTTCTCTTATACATAGCCTATGTGCTAGATCAGCCATTTAGCGCCTTTTTTAGCTAGGTGCCTAGAGATCACCAGCTTCTGAACCTCTTTAGTTCCTTCTCCAATCTCCAGGAGCTTGGCGTCTCTATATATTCTCTCAACGTTGCTGTCCTTGCTATAGCCATATCCACCCATTAGCCTGAGGGCTTCCCCGACAACCTCGACACTGATCCTTGCGACACCGAGTTTTGTTACGGCAGCAGCTGTTGGGAAGTCCTCATATCCCTCAATATATAATTCTGCAGCCGCTTGTCCCTCGATGGTTATTGATTGTCATTGATATTAATTTGTTTTGGATTGTTTTGCTTCTTGATCCACAGGGTTTTTAGCCCTGTGGCATCGAGGGACTTCCACCTTCCCCATAGAGATCTTGGGATCTCTATGGGTTCATGGGTGGCGGTTGAGCCCAGCGGCATGGGGCTCCCATCTATGCTTAAGAACCCGAAGCCCTTCTGGGCAGAGCCCTCATACAGGGCTTCGGTCTCGGGAGCTCTGGGCATCATAGCATCCCGAGGTTTTTCCACACCCAGGTCTAGCAGGGATATCACCTCATCATCAAAACAACTATGGATTGGATACTT
>Ga0079996_113942_pt1 | contig 58785 bp, 58 predicted proteins | sample PerSpoAPS_AMetaG_FD_69199 | JGI IMG/M metagenome (GOLD analysis project Ga0079996, IMG submission 69199) | Thermal spring microbial communities from Yellowstone National Park, Wyoming, USA - Perpetual Spouter A (PS_A) MetaG (SPADES assembly)... | ecosystem: Environmental > Aquatic > Thermal... | reverse complement strand
ATCCCCAGAACCCGAGGATGTCCCATCCCCAGAGCCTGAGGATGTTCCGTCCCCAGAACCCGAAGATGTTCCACTCCCAGAGCCTGAAGATGTTCCATCCCCAGAACCCGAGGATGTCCCATCCCCAGAGCCTGAGGATGTTCCGTCCCCAGAACCCGAGGATGTCCCACTCCCAGAACCTGAGGATGTCCCATCCCCAGAACCCGAAGATGTTCCGCCCTCCACATATAACCAACTTGGTCTGGTAACAACTAATCGTTGTGGTGGTTCTGGATAAACGATTTGGTCTGCGTTGGCTAGGTTAATAATGAACTGTAAATAAAGAATGTTGCCCGCATCTATGCCCGTATAATCCCTATCCTTGTCAAACTCGGCAAGGGCAACGGCAAATCCTGTATTGTTTGTCGTAATTTCACACCCAACTTCAAACATGACCGAGGGTGCGCCCATCTTAACGATACGGGCGGTAACGGAAGCAACTTCCTCAGGCGTCGCCGCATCACCGCTCAGGTTCTTGGGAACGACAATAGAATAAAAGTTATCTACCCCCAAAACAAATACCATATCGGGTCCGTGCATACGAACGAATTGATGTTTAGCGAACACAACAAATCACCTCAGCGAACGGGCTTTCTCTTCACAATGCTTGGCTCTTCTCGGACAGGAAGTCGGGCGTCTTTCATCAAGTCATTTGTATTTGGAAGCCGCCGTCCCGCAGAGTATCCCGGACCGTATTCGGGTTCGTGGCTACCAACGGGGCACTTCCTTACAGGCTTTTTATGCTTGGCGCGGAATGGCTCAAGTTTCTGGCTGTGTGACATTTAACTCGCCTCCTTTCAAAAAATTGCGATAGATACGGTATTCCACATCACGGATAACATCCCATTCCACTGCAACGAACAACAATAAAGATAACACACTTTCTAAGAAAAAGCAATACATTTCTTCGGGTTGTTCATACTCCTCGCCCCAAACATCGTTATTGTAAGGGTCTTGACCTTCCAGCAAGTCAAGGGCTTTGTCTACCAATTTACGAATGACTTCCCGCGCCTTTTCCTTTCCCAAAGCAATAAACAAGGCGTGAATGAACTCGTGACAGATGGTTCGTTTGAAAATGTAATCGTTACAAAGGGCAAGGGGTGTCAGGGTAATAAATATCGTCTTGCCACTCGTGTCACACTCGCCAAAGAAGGCATCGGTGTTTTCAGCGATTTTAGGGGCTAAATAATAATTACCAATTTTTAAATCATACTGACCTGTCACTAGAAAGCACAACATTTTAAGACATCGGCGCATGTTTTGAAGGATGGCATGATGAGCAGATTGATTGGCGAGCACGGCTATTCACCCTCCTCGGCGACTTGTGACGGATGGGGGCGTGCTTCCATAGGTGCAAGTTCGCGTGCAACTACGGCACCCGTGGGCTCGCCACCCGCTGCTTCAGGTGTAGCGGTTGCGCCAGCACCGCCTTCTTCTTCGCCTTCGGGCGGCGCCCCCATCAACTGCATTTGAATTGTCCTGACAAGCATGGCAACCTGTGCTTGCTTCATCAGGTTTTCAAGTTCTGGCGTGAGTTCAATCGTAACTTCGTCTGGAGACCAGCCGTAGCCCTCAATCATCTTCCGCAAGATGCCGTTCCAGTTAAGCAACATTGAAAGTTGTGGGATTTCTGAAACCAACTGCAAAAACTCGGTCATCTTTGCAATTTCTTGGACTTTGGCGACGGCTTGGCTTAGTGCCCTTGCTTTGAACCTATATCCGCCTCTTGCAATGGCTTCCCTTTCCTCTGCCGTCAAAGAAAGAATTTCATTCAGGACTTCCTTGTCTTCACCCAATGCTTGTAGCATTTGTTCGTCAGCAATGTCGGGCAAAACCTGTAGGGCGACTTGAAGCAGAAGGTTTAACAAAGGCTCCCAAAACGACGCTTCCGCCGACTTTGCCAATTCTTCTATAGAAGCAAAGGCGTGTGCTCTTGCCGTCACGACTTCGGTCGCCGTGGGTCTGCCCCGCGTGGACAAATAACCCATGACAGTTTCGGTGACGCCAAATCCCTCAAGCAAATAGCGTTCCATCAGTTGAATGAGGAAAGCGGCGGCGGTGGGCATCTTACCCAAATGGACGGGAGTAATGACGGGTGCTTGGTCTGGCGATTTTTTGCGCAATATCCTTCCTGCCCACAAATTATCTATTCCCTCGGCTTCTTCTAGCCCATAATCGGAAACCTCAAAGACGGCAACGGCATCAAAAATGGCGCCGTCCAGCATCGCATTGAACAATCGGGTATATTCCCTTTGCATGTCAACTAACGGGTCTGTCATGGAGAGCGGATAGACCTCGTTGTAAGGAGAAAAGACCAAGGGGGCAACGACAAAAGGTGGCTTTTGATGCCAATAGGGGTTGGGAAGGGGACCCTTGAGCAAAACGACAGGAGAGCCCTCTCTGATTATCACGGGAATTCCTTTTTCATCCACGGTTCCACTTATGCTTCCAAAAATCATCCAGACATTTCTATGCATCAACTTGCCGTCCTCGTCCCACCAATCACCCCAATATTCAAACAGATGGACGACCTTTCGGAAAGGCGGATGCTTTATCGTCGTCGTTTCGGTCTTTTCCTCTAACTTCTTGCCCCTTTCTTTCAGTTCTTCAATCGCAGACCGCTCTATGACGCCCATGTCAGCCAAGTCGTAAAGATAGGCTTCGTCCACGGTAATTTTGTGAATGATGAACTTGTTGCGTCCCGAGGGGTCTAAGTAGATGTCGTAAGGCGAAACGATGTCTATAGATAGCCTATAGGTATTTCTCTCTACGGTTTTCCACTTGCCATCCTCTCCCCGTGCCACATGCGTCACTTTTTCGGGCAGCACGGTTATCTTTGCTATCATCAAACCATACAAAAGCCCCATCTTCACCAACTTTTGCCACTTCTCCATCAAGTTGTTTGCGTCCAAGATGTAAAAACACATTTTCTGCAGGGCGGACGCCCACTTCAGGTTTTGCAAAGTAGGACTGACCGCTTCTATTACGAAGGATTGTTGGTTTTCGGCAAAAGCCCTTCTAAGGTATTGCGAAACGATTTCTACATTGCGCATGAGCCGGGGCACATAGGCTTTGGCTTGGTTGGGGCTTTTGTAAGAAAAGTCGTATTCGTTCGCCCATGCCTTCCTTGCCCTATCCCATCTATCCACTGCGCTTTTTCTTGCCTCGGCAGAAGCCTTCAAAATAGACCAAAACTGCTCTGCATATTCTTCGGGCGTTTGTTTTCGCATTTGCGCCAAAGAGGCGTAGTCAAAGGGCGATGGTGGAACGGGTCGGACTTCCGTTTCCACGCGCGGCTGTATTTGCTTACCCAACTGTTCTAGCACTTGTGCTATTTGACTTAACTGCTCCATAAATAGGTCACCTCACGAAATCCTCGGAGTAAGAAAACCCTTCCCAGCGGCGCTTACTTGCAGGTTTTACAATTTGCATGTTGCTACTCAACTTCCCCCAAAGACCCATTATAGCATACCTTAGAGCGTCCATCAAATGGACAACGACGCTGTTTTGGGGCTTTTTGCCCGTATTATCGTAACAATATTCGCCCTGAAAGCCCAAGATTAGAAGTCGGCATCTTTCGTGAATTTGTAACATCGGTTCTTTGAACACCAAAGTTCCTAAAAGCCTTTCTATCATGTGTATTCCGTCTTCAAAACGGCAGGATGCCGGCGTGGGTTTTAGCCCCATCTCCATCATCAAACTGTGTCTGTCTATGTGTGCCACATCCGTCCTGTATGTGGCGTGGGGGTCGTGAAAGTCTCGCAAGACCACCCAGCCCTCAGCAGCATCTATCGCCTTCAGCCTGTTCACAAACTCTTCAAAGGTCATCCTAACACCCAAAAACTCTCGTAAAACAATCAGGTGTCCTTCGTCGTCAAAAGTAACCCAAACGGCGGCTGGGTTGTGATAACCAAAGTCAATCCCCCTGTAAACATGAAGGCGTTCACCATACACCCGTTTTAGCCTTTCCATTTTTTCTGACAACTTTGCCCCTGTCAGAACATGATGTTCTTTGGAAAAGTTGGTGAATATGGGTCCACCTTGTATGTTCGGGACTTGCTCGCCTAAAACGAATTCGCGATATACCCACTCGTCATAATTCATGACATCTCGGATAAAGTCCTCTGGAAGGTGCGGGTTGTCAAAAGTCGTTGCGTGGATATACCCGTAATCCTCTCCGCCCTCGCCTCTAAGAAACAGCCTGTCCAGCCAATGACCCGAGGGCGGCGGCAAACTGGCAATCCACCCTCTTCGGGGTCCTCTGGGATTTCGCAAACGGCTTTTCAGCACCTCAAAAAATTTTTCTTCCACTTCTCTTCCCTCGTCTAAAAAGAACGCACCCAAGTTCATCCCCTGTAATTTGTCTGTCTTGTCCATCCCCATCCAATACACAATCGCATAATCGTAGCCATCCTTGCTGTAAAGCGACCGAACCGTGCACATCTGCTCCTCGTTATTCCAATCCATCTTGAACTTCACCCCTGTCTTCTCCCAACCTTCATCAAGCAGCGTCAAAAGTTCGTCAAACACCTGAAGCGTCGTTTTCTCTAACTCCCTCGCCGTCTTCCTCGCAATCAAAACCTGCGTGCCGGGATAAAACAAACAAATGCGAATGACCTCTAAGCAGCCAGCGGTCGTCTTGCCACTACCCACTCCACCCAAAAATAACCTGTAACGATGCGGCATCTCCAAAAACTCCCGTTGTTTAGGCGTCAGATTGAACCGTATTTGAAGACCCTGCGGCGTCATCGCCTTCTGTATCGGATACACCTTCACCAGCCTCCAATGCTGGGAACGAAGGATTGGGATTGGGGGAAATGTCCACGACAGAAACGCCGGGCAACTCCTTTCCTTTTAAGTCTGCAGGCATAGAACCCAAAACTACCATCACATTCACCCCTTTGCTTTCGCCCACTTGCTCAACCTTTAGCCTTTCGCTCCATTCGTCGGGTCTCCACTTAACAAGATACGCCTTCATCGCTGCTACGCTTCCTTCTAACGCCCGATGTATCAACCGTCCACTTATCACAATTCCCATTCCTTCCTCTATCTTCCTAAGCCATCCCCCTTCTTCCATCCAGCCTTCTTCTTCGCTCCAACGCACTAGGTCTATTAGCCCTATGCCATATTCTTCGCTTACAATTTCAAACGCCTTGTCAAAAGTTACTCCCATATCACAAAGGGTCTTGAATGCTTCGCTTGCAATCACACCGTCCTTTCGCAATTCTCTAACCAAAATACGATATTTGGCATCTCTCGCTATATCAGAGGGATTAAAGGTCAAAGCCTTTTTGCGACGACCCATGTTTTGCATTCACCTCGTTATTCATTATAACGCAAACAGTGTCTTGGCGAAATTCTGTGACGATGCGGGTTTAAAAAAGCGAGGGCGGGGCTGGGGCATTCGTGCAACTTCTTCACTTTCGCAACTTTCGCAACTTTCGCTAACCTTCACCAACTTTCGCAACTTTCACAACTTTTATCACTTTCGCAACTTTCGCTACTTTCGCTACTTTCGCAACTTTCGCTACTTTTACTATTTTCGCCACTTTTGCCACTTTTGCTACTTTGACGGTTTTGGCATTTTTGTTGGTTTTTGTAATTTTGGCGGTTTTGGCAATTTTGACAATTTCTGCAATTTAGACAATTTCGGCAATTTAGGCAATTTCCGTAGTTTTAGCAACTTGAGCAACTTGGGTAATTTAGGCAATTTTAGCAACTTATGCAATTGAGGAAACTTTGGCTATATTGGCGACTTTGATAACTTTCACTACTTTAGCAACTTTCACTACTTTGGGGATTTTAGGCAACTTTGGCAATTTTGACGGATTTAGCAACTTTGGCGCTTTTAGCGACTTTAGCAACTTTGACGGATTAGGCAACTTTGGCAAATTTCACAACTTTGACGATTTTGACAAATTTGGCAATTTTAACGGATTACGCAAGTTACACAGGTCAATTTCTTTTTCGCAAATTAAACCCTTTCCATACTATCACGCAAACTTAAGCCGACTTAAGTCGCCTATGGAATTCCCATAAACTCTTGACACATATTAGTGGCAATTGTCTAAAAGCGGCATTGACAGACAGACTATTTGCGCTATGATGACGATAGCCTTGAGGGTAACCTCAAGGCAAACCTACACCAAAGGAGGGTGTCGCCATGGCGTTAACCAATGAACAAAAACGTCTCTTGTTGGACTATGTCCGAAGCCGACTGAATGAAAAAGTCCCAACCTATCGTTCGGAATATATCACTGGAATTGACGAGGGGGGCAACGTTATCAAATTTGCGTTGCCCCCCAATGAGGACGTTGGCGAACTATCCATTGCTGGCACGCAAATTGGCGTCCGAACCGATAGTAACGGGCGGCTTGTCTACGGTAGTAGGGTTAGAAGGCGCCAAAGGCGAAAACCATTGATACAATTAACACAATTTATTGAAGCCTTTGGTGACCTTATCAAAAGACTAGAGTGAAACAGCGGCGGCGGCGGCAAAAACGCCGCCGCCGCCCTTTTTCTTTGTTTGTCGCCGCACGGCGACGATGGAAACTTGAGATCGGATTTTTTCAAAGGTTTTGTAGTGAAATTAAAGCGCCGCACTTGTGTATGGTGTGCGGCGCGAAACAAATAAGGAGGGATGCAAAATGACGATACGGCAACTGCTACATAAGATGGTAAACTTAGCCGAGAGCGGTGAGGAGGTGATGATTGTTGCACGAGAACGGTGTGACTGTGGAGATGCAATAAGACACAACAACGGCGGGAATTATCATAACAGGGCGTGGGTTCGTTACAGCACAGAACGGCGCGAGTTTATTGTGACTCTTGGTAATAGCCGTGAATGGTTTCCCGGCGACGAGGAATATATGTGTAGCGTGTGCGAACGCACTTACCGAAACGATGAACATCATGTTCACATCCCACTAGAACACCTAGACACAGTGGCAACCAATATTTGTGAGCACATAAGAGAGGGGGGGTGTGTGTATTTGCTGCGCAGTAACGGACACGACACAATCGCCGCCGCATATCTTTGAATTAATTGCGGCGCCGGTGATAAACCGGCGCCGCTTTTATTACACCAAAACAAGGAGGGAAGCATCATGGAAGTAAAAGAGATGCTGGCACGCCTGATTTGAAGCCACCGAATGATATAGAATGTAATCGTGGCGGCGGCACATCGCCGCCGCCTCTTTTTTTTACAAGAGTTTTGTAGTGGTGTTAAAAGCCACACGCCGCATTGGTGTGTGGCAAAAACAAAGGAGGGATGTTGTATGGCAGAAAAAGTCACTGTGCGTTACACGGTCGTCCACTCGGAGTTTCCGTGGAGCATGAACCACTCAGATTTTCTGCAAATCGCCAAGGTGCCAGAAGAACTGGTGCCCGATGATTGGAAGCCGCTGTCGTGGGGACGAGTTGGCAACCTACTGGGTAGAATGTTCGCTTCATTCTACGACCTGGCAGAGTGGGTGGATGAAATGGAGCGACTTGGAAAAGAGGTAAGGTGGTGGGGAGACAACAGTTATAATTGGGGATGGTGGGGTCCGACGGTTGACACAAAGAAGGTAGATTTGTCTCCATTCACTGACAAACCCGAAACTCTGGTAATCATCGGCATACACCTGGGTGTGGATGTGCGTGTAAACTATGATTGGTTCGCATATCTGGTTCCGCGACCATTTAACGATGTCTATCCGTTCATGGAGATGTTCGGTGGTCTGGAACTGCAAATGGAAGTGGAAGAAGAGGATGGAACAACACACTACGCATGGTGCGTTGATGTGGAAGGAAGTCGCTGGGAGACCAACGACGAGTGGTTGGAGGAGAGGTTGGGCGAAATTCTGGCAAAAGCAGCACCGTGGGATATATACCCACGGCAGGAGATGGAAGTTGAATTGGGCGAAGACGCAGAAGAGTAAACGGATGTGGCGGCGGTGGCGCCAAAGCCGCCGCCGCCGTTATTTTTGTCATCATACCGCACATGCTGCAATAATCCGCACATATTTGGTGCGGGAAAACAAAGGAGGGAGTAACATGAAGCAGATTCCAAGACGCCACCGAATTTATGTCGTCCATGCCCCCACGATTGAGTGGGGGGACGGTGTTGGACCGTCTGGCTACTTTCGCAACAAGAGGGACGCACAACGCTACTTGGCGGAACTAAGGCGGCTGGAGAAAGAGAGAGGAAAGTGGGCATGGCGCAGCGTTAAGGAGTGCGGACATATCGGGTAATAATCCCGACCCCCGCAATCATACCGCCAATTCGGCGGTAAAACAATAAAACAAGGAGGGATGTCGTGATGCGCCTGGCTACAAACAAAATAGAATGCACCTTGGAGGAGATCCAGGGGCTGCTCCCAGAAAAACTACTGAACTGTGTGGCGGGGTTGCGGGCGATTATAAACGCGTGGGGAGGCGCCTACGAGATAAGCGGTGACATTGGGCGAATGGTGTTTGTAACATGTGACAGAGGGGTTGAGGTGAGGGTGTATCCGCGTTACGAGCCTGTTGGGGGGATTGAAAATGTGCCCGCTTGTGTGAAGGTCATTGAGGAATTGCGCCAAACCGACGAATTCGCAACTCTCGTTCGGTATGCCGAAATTGCAGAAGTAGTCCTAGCATTACTGCGGCGCCAGAACCAGAAGTAGTAAGACAAAGAAAGCCCGGCGGCTGTTGCGCCGCCGGGCTCACACAATCTCTAAACAAGGAGGCGATATTCCATGCGTTACAAAATTCTAGCGTATCGCACAAGATTTACCTCACCCCGCAGAGCGCGGGGTGATGTGTTGTATGAAGATTTGGTGAACGGGGAAATTGCGATGCGTGAAGATGTGTGTTTATGTGGATGGTGCGCAAAAACTTGTGTGTTTCAGCGAGAAATAACTTGGCAGGTTTATAAGAACCCAAGAACAAAAAGGTGGGTTGGATTCGGTGGGGATTTATTGCATTTGTATTTGCGCGGGACGAGGGGGAAATGGGTCATAATTGACGAGGATGAAAAGCGAGTGAGGGCAATTCTGCAATTATATGAGGAAGCAAATCAAGACAAGGAGGTGCCGTAGGATGACAGAACTACCCATCGCGAAGGTGAACCGGGTAGAAGTTGCACTACGCTATATCGTGAAGGTTCCGTTTGTAACAATATGGGGCTTGCCTGGTGTGGGCAAGTCCTCTATTATCGGGCAGTGGTGCAGATACTACGGATTAAACTTCCTACCAATTTCCTTAACACATTGCCAGCCAGAAGATTTGGCTGGCTACCCCTACATTGACAAAGAAAATGACGCCATGATGTTCGCGTTACCCAGTTGGCTCCTGGATGCGCTGACTTCCGACAAACCGACAATTGTCCTGATTGATGAAGCAAACGATGCTCGTCGCGATGTCCTTTCTGCGATGCAACGCCTGTTTGATTACTTCCTGCACTCTGTTTACTTGCCCAAGGCGCTTTCTTGTAAAAGCGACAAACTGAACATTCGTAATGTCCGTTTCGTGCTCGCTGCCAACCCGCCCGGTGTCTCCATGAACTCAACACCGCTAACTCCTGCATTGTGTAATCGTTCTCTACACTTCCAAGTTGTTCCCGAACAATCTCGCTATGACAATTACTTCGCAAACTGCGACAACTTTAACGCGTATCCATTCCTGCTTTCTCCTGAGCCCGAATACGCGTTTTCCGAACACGAATTCATTGAAACCTACGAATATCCACCCATTGAAAAGATGCACCAAAACTTCGTTATTGCAAAACAACTGATTGTTGCGTTTCGCCGCGCACACCCCAACCACTTTTACCGATACGAACCCACTAAGATTGCGTATCCCACACCGCGCTCGTGGGAATTATGCGCTTTTGCCATGTCCATTCACGACCCGTTTGACCTGAGCGCGTGGGAACTTGTCGCTTCTGCCGCCGTCGGCATTGAAACGGCAACGGCGCTTGTTGTGTTTTTACGAGATGTTAAAATCCCGCCCGTGGAAGATATCGTTGCTCAACCTGAAATACTTAAACCGTTTCTGTCACCAGAGCGAGTAGATGTTGCCGCCGCGGCGGCAGGTGCAATATGCGATTACATCACCAAATTAGACGAAGCCAACTTCATTAAATTCGCGCAAAACACATACACGAAAATCGTCTCTGTCTTTGAGGACGCTTTCCTTGCAGATGTAGCCAAGAAAATACGCAGTAAGACTGCAAGGAAAGCGTTGGAATACGGCCTGCACGAGTTGGCTGAAATAATCACAAGGAGGGAGAGGAAATGAACGAAATCACGCAAGAAACGAGGAACAAAATCTACGAAAAACTGGAGCGGGCGAGGATTTATCTGCGGGAAAAATTACCCTGGTTCACCCCAGTCGCAATCCGCGCCCGCATTATCATCACAGACGCACTGCCAATTCCAACTATGGGCGTGACAGAGGACTGGGTATTGGCAATTCACCCCCACATGGCTGACGAACCCGATGAATTGTTTCGTGCCGTATTTGCCCATGAAATTGTTCATTTGGCGCTAAATCACTGCGAGCGAAGTAAACAGTATCCGCCCGCCGTTGCCCAAATGGCAACGGATTTGGCAACCAACAGCATTTTGGCGCATTCCCTCTTGAGGGAATTCCTTGATATTGCCAGAAAATATGGGATGCTCCTACCCGAAAGGTTTGGCTTTCCCGAGTTGTTGTCTGTGGAGGAGTATGCCGAACTGCTGATACAAAACATGCAAGACACGCAAAACGCCAACGGTGGCGGACAAGACGAAAGTCCACGACAACACCGCAAAGCGTCGCTGCCCCAAAACGCAAATGAAGGCAGCGGCGCAACGGGACACAAGGCGGACTGGGAGAAAAACATCCCTTCAGATATGAAGTTAACTGAAGCAGAAAAAAGACAAGCACGCCGGGAGATGGCGGAAAGAGCAGTAAAACATTGGGGCGGTGCGCCTGACTACATCAAATTGGAAATTAGAGAAATCTTGTCGGAGGGCAGGGTGAATTGGCGAGAATTGCTGCAACATTATACAGCCAGCCGCCTTGCCATCTCTGACTGGAACAGAAATTACCACCGCTTCCGCCGCCCATTTGAAAACTGGGGAATATTTTTGCCCACACAAAGACCTGTTATCGGCACCTTTATCACCGTCGTTGTGGACACCAGCGGAAGCATGGTGAATGAACTGCAGAAAGTTGCCACCGAAGTTAAAAATCTTTTGAAAATCTTCGGCGAGATTGACTTTGTATGCGCTGATACCGAACTGAAATCTGAGCCCCGCAGAGTAAAAAGCCTTGATGAAATAGACTGGGCGGGCGGTGGCGGAACAGATATGGTCGGCGCACTCAAACAAGTCATTGAATACTACAAGTCCCAGTTACAAAAACCAGATGTCTACATCCTTGTGACTGACGGTTATTGCGACTGGAACGGCATTGAGGAAATCCTTGAGCCTGTGATAATCGTCTGTGTTACAGACGCATTCATCCCACAAACTCCCAACATTACGGTTGTAAGAGCCAAGGAGGAGGATTAACATGAAGATGGAAAGATGGCTGCAAAAAGTCGTCAGTCAAGCAAATAAAGCCCTGTCTGGCACAAACTTCTACATCACAACGACGAAAATGGAAAACGGCGAGATACAAGTTTGCTGCGAAAGCAAAGTGCACTCGTATTGCAATGTCATTCCCCGCAAATCCGATAAACTCCAAATACTCCTAACCGTAGCAAAAGTTATATCCCACTCTATACTGTTTGCAACTGACCTGTTCCCAGAAGTTTACAACACCTCAGATACGACAATCCAAATATCCGTCTGGCGGTGGCTACCCGGCTCAAATACACAGAGTGAAACTTTGTTTAGATGGACTGTTTTCTTAGAAACAGACGAAACAATAACCATTATCGGCACAAATTCACAAAAACCCTTTAAACCTACCAACCTCTGTATTTATGACTTTTTTGCTTTGCTAATTAAGGCGTTAATGTTGTCTATTGAAGCAGCAGGAGGTGACGAATAATGCAGAAGACGGGGGAAGAAAAACAAGCAAAAATACTAGATGAACTGACGGTGGCGGCAAACGAATGGGCAAGCAGACACGGCTGGGGGGTTAAGTCCCAACTTGATTTTAACCAAGAGGTTGTATACTTTCTTATTGTTCACCCCGACAAATCATTAGTAACACATTATGTGCCACTCGGAGAAAACACCACCTTGATGATGCTTAAGGGGACTCTGCAAAGCATTGCGTATATATGCAGAAAAATTACAAACTATTCAGTGCTTCTGGGTGTCGTAAATACCGACAAAGCAATAGTTGCCGTGTTGCCCGACAACACGAATATTACCCTCTCTTTACGGGAGAAAGATGACGCTATTTACATCGTGGCGGAAATAAAGAACAAGACAGAACTTACAACCCCCGCAGGAGCCATTCAGTTATTCACAAACATAATAGAACTCTACATAGAAGCGACAGCAGATAACGATTAAAGGAGGTGATTGTAGATGCAAGAAAGAATTGAAGAAGTGGCAAGGTGGCTAAAAAGAATGGATGGGGTGCTCAAGAAAGTCAACTGTTCGGTTGTTTGGAAATTTAATAAATCCACAGAAAACAACACAATCAGACATGAAGTGTGGCTGACCTTCAAATTCTTCTCTGGCGGTCAGGTTTCTAAAATGAGCATCATCCGACCCATTCCCAAAGAAAACCTACGAAACCTCATAATAGATTTTTGTGATGCTATAGAAGGACAAATTTCTACGCGGTTTTACATCGTAAACGAGGCGGGATATATGACCATTAAATTCATCCGCCCCTACACACACATAACCATCTTTTTCAACGATTGTAAAAACCTTTCTGTCCACATTAGCAGTAACGCGGTTAACAGCCACTTTGAGGTCAAAGCAGAAGATATATTTGACGCCCTTCTGAACACTGTGCTTCTTATCAAGGAAACTGGGGGGGATGAATAATGACAAAAGAACAGACGAGGAAGTGGCTTGAGCCCGCTTTGAAGAAACTGCAAAAATATGCCAGCGCCGCTGGTGTCCCTCTAGAAACATCGTTTCAAAAACGCTCGTCTAACGAAATTCTCTTTAGGATTTGCTACGGCACGCCGCCAACTATCCACCAATTCTTACTATCGGAACATACACACACGAAGGAAATTGCCATATATATGTTGTGGTTTGCAATAGAGTTGTTCGTGAAAACGGCATTCGTTAAATGTAGATACTTCTACCCCAACGAAGTTTTCCAAACCAACTTCGCAACAATTAAAGTCGGAAACCAATACATATACCTAAGCATATACCGAACAAAAGGTAAAATTTCTAACTTTTCCGATATTGCACAAGTTTCTTGTGTATTGCAAGTATCTGTCGGTTACGAAGATTACCCGATTTGGTCACACAACCATCAAATAGAAACCAATCTTGCTGATGCAGTAGATATTATTTGGAATTTTTTGAAACTCGCAGAAGCAACCAACTAGGAGGTGATTAAGATGACGGCGGCGACGATAATGCCAATCTCGGTAGAATTGCACTTACAATTTATCAGGAAGTGCAAAAGGGGGACAAAGTATCAAAGAACCTGCTATTACTTTATACAACAAATCAACCAAACCTTGGCTATGCTGGGGATTAAAGAAAGGCTGCTACAAAACCCAAGAAATTGGGACGAAATTCGCCGCATTACAGACACAATGTCTTTAGAAAGAACACCAGCGGCTGCCCTGATGTGTTTCCTTGAACTCGCCATCCTAAAAATTGCTCCTAATCTGGCAACACTAGTCAACGCAGGGCATAAGTCTATGCGGATTACCACACGCAAACGAACAACCAACATTGTCGCCGTTTTGGTTTGCGTGCATTCTCTGGCACACTACAACTACAAAAAGCATACAGCAAATGACTTGGAAATTGAGTTTGAGTTGATTGTTTCACTAACCAAGACGGCTCACATCAAGGGTTCTTGGCGCGATGTCTTAAAAGAAGTTTTTTCATACATCCTACTGATGAAGGAGGCGGCAGAAAATGACGATTGAGGAAAAGGTGGGAATGTTTCTTGAGGAATTGCTTGAGCCGGTAAATGAATGGGCAGAAAAGTTGTGTTTTCGTGTCAGACCAAGACTTGAGTGGGAAGACAGAATTGAATACCTCATCGTCATCCAACCAGACCTTTCAGCAGAAACTTTTGGGGTATTTCTGACCAAGAACAACGCCTACACTGCGATACTTCGTGGTGTGGTTATCGCCATCGTATCAATCATCAGAAAAGTGACGAATTATAAACTGCGACCTAGAACCAACTATGAAATTGGCGAGACGGTGGATGTTGTGATGGATGATGGTAAGATGCTTACACTCGTTCCCGAGGTCAACGAAGATGAGGTTAGGGTCAGGACGCAAATAAGAGACAAGACAAACATATTTTACGACAACTCCGTGAACCCCCAAGAAGCGATGCGGTGGCTCATAAGAATAATAGAACTCTACAAGGAGGCGATAGAAGATGACAGTGATTGATTTTGTTGAGGGCGTCAATGAGTTGGTCAGACCGCTGTGGGAAAAGGTCAGGGATTTAGCAAAGGAACAAGAATTGGAGGCACATTTTGAAGTTTACAGGACACCCGCAAGATATCTCGTCCGACACAAACTTTCCCCGTTAATTGAAGACACAACATCCATGTATTACCTGTCGGAACTACATTGGGGCGCCATTTTGACACTATTGCGCATGCTCGCAAAAATTCTGGGTTTCCCCACACCACCCGTTCAGTGGACTGGAGAGTTTTTCGCTTTCTTTCCTAACTTTCTGTTAAAATTGCGCGTAGACATAAAAACCCAAACTATCTTCGTGGAAGCAAACATCTGTGGAACTTCTGTAGTCAAAACCTGTAGCCCCGATGAGTTTGCCGAGTTTTTGGTGAACACTCTCCTTCTTCTGAAGGAAACACTAGAGGAAGGTGATGAACAATGATTGAGTTTGTTGAAGACGCAAAAGAGTTCGTTAAGCCGCTGTGGGAGTTAGTCCAAAAGGTGGCAAGTGAAAAATCCTACACTGTCTACTTTAGCATTGACAAGGTAGCATCCCGATACCGCGTTATGTATTCAATTGATGGAAGACATCAATACAGACAAGACCTAAGATGTAGCGCCGATGCCCTACGAACATATTCGGTAATTGCATTGTTGAATATGCTAAAGAGTATTATAGCGGGTAAACAAGATGTTACAATGTGGATTTCTACAATTTCAAGAGGAGACAGGATAAAGTGCACGCTGACTTTGCTTGAAGATTTCAAGGTAGACATCTACATACCGAGCCCACAATCACGAAAGCATAGGATAATAGAGGTCAGGCGGCTGTCTAACAGAGAGTTGCTTTCAGACGAGGAAATGGACATGCACACCTTCGCCCAGTGGATTTACGGGGCGCTTTTGCTAGCCCATGAAGCAAAAACAGCCTCGTCTTGTGATTGAGTAACCCACTTTAATCCAAAATACTTTCCAGACCCCACTTAGCAAGGGCTTTTCTGATACGAGAAATGGGAACAGCGAGGTTGATTGTCTCGCCAGCACCCCGTGTTAACATGCCCGCGTAGTAACACTTGTCATCTACGACAACGAAAATCCCACCCCCAGAAGAGCCGGGCTGAGCCGTAGTTGAAAGTTGCAGGAATGGCTTGTTTTCCAACATGCGTGCCGTGTGGGAAATGACACCAAAGGTCACGGAGTTGACTAACTCGCCCAACATGCTGCCGCAGTGATAGACTGGCTGACCCGGATATGGATTTTTGTCTTTGGGAAGCGGGACTGCCGAGTAGAGAAACATCTCTGGCTCGTAAGGCTCAAGAACAGCAAGGTCGTCGCCGCCACTTTCCTCGTCTGGGGAAAACCGAACAATCTTACACCGAACGCGAAGTTCTGCCGTTACGACGCCATCCCGTTCCCGCTCAACAATCGCCATCACATCATCAAATTTGACAACCCGTTCTTTCTTTGCAGGTTCATCGGGTTGGGGTTCTTGGTCAACTTCTCGTTTGGCATACTGAACGACATGACCAGCCGTAAGAATATAAGTCTTCTCGCCTTTTTTGAAAACCGTCCCTGAGCCTGCAACCTTCCATTGCACGGTCGCCCCACCCAAGCCCTCAAACAAAGCAATTTGGACGGACGGACCCAAGACATGTTGCCTGATTTCGTCTTCGTTGGGCAACGCCAAGACAAAAGCCACGACGGTCAGGACAACCGACGCCACTAAGGCTTTTCGCATGTTTGATACCCCCTTTGGTGTGTGGTGTGCTATAATCATAGCGCCACGAGTTCTGTGTGTCAAGGAAGCCGTTAAGGCAGGGGCAAGGTTTAATCTTGCCCCTTTTAGGGTAAACTACCCTCAGGAGGTCAGGTAGGATGAATGCCCAACCCTTAACCATTGAAGTCGTCACCCCACAGACTTCCCTTAAGGTGACGACCAAAGAGCAAACAAAGGTTATAGCCTTAGGGGATGTCCATGTGCCCTTTCACGACACCGTTGCCCTTGACCTCTTCCTTCAAGTTGCCAAGACGGTTAGACCATCCCTCGTCATCATTGCGGGTGACTTTGTTGACTTTTATGCCATTAGCAGGTTTGTTAGGACACCAGAGCGAAGGCTGTTGCTTGCCGAAGAAATAAGACAGGCAAGAGAACTACTCAAACTCCTTGACAAAGCCTTTCCTAAGTCAGAAAAAATCTTTATGTGTGGAAACCATGAACTCAGGTTAAAACATTACCTTTACACGAAAGCGCCCGAACTTGCAATGCTACCCGAATTGGAATTACAAAGGTTGTTGGGCTTGGAAAAATGGCACTTCCTTGATTATCAAGATTACCCCCAACCAGTGCAGGCAGATACCGCACCCACAGTTTATCTTGGAGACTTAATCATTCAACACGGCGGCAGGATGGGAATTAGTGGAAACGCCATCAATACTGCCCGTTGTATTTTCCTTCGGACGCTGAAAAACATCATGACCTTTCACTATCACCATTTCTCGCAATACTTACAAATGGACTACACAGGAAACATTAGAGGGGCTTGGGTTATCCCTTGCCTGTGCTTACCACGACCACACTACGATGATGCAAGGATGTGGGCACAGGGGTTTGCCGTGATAGAATTGTATCCCGACAACTCATTTAGGGTGACGCCCGTTGTTTTCATTAACAAAGACGGAATGTTGCTGGCAAACTATGAGGGTAAACAATTTGAAATCAGGAGGGGTGATTATGGACAAAAGCCAAACGATAACAGGGCTTGATTTGGGGCTGAAGCGTGTGGGCTATGTGAAAGTAGAACGGGGGATTATCAACGAGGCGGGTGTTGTTAACATCAACAACTTTAGAGAACTCTATCACTGGGCGCTCAAAAATCTACAAGACTGCCTCGTCATCGTGGAAGTCCCCGTGCCCTTTGGCAGACCGCCCACAACCGTCCTTCAAATGGCGGCACAAATCGGAATTATCTGGACTGTCGTTGACCAAATGATTTGTATCTCCCGCCCCGACATCAAGATGGTGCTGTTAGGAACGACAAAGGCAAAAGACAAGGACATCAGAGATTACTTGCGCCACGAACTTGAAAACTACCGTATATTTCTAGGAAGCGGCGTTAAACTAAAAGGCGATGCGTGGAGCGCACTCGCAGCAGTAGTCGCATACTTCAAAGACCCCACTGTCGGAAAGCGGGGTCAGTCGTTTGTGTGGAACAAACTCGTTAGTAAGTATGAATGGGATGTTAGCCCGTATGAAACCGCAGAGGCAATTGACGACGAAGAAGCATTCAGAAAAATGCTTGAGGAGGGTGATGAATAATGCTCGCCCCGTCCCCTGCACCAACTGCCGCCGCTGCCACCGCCACTATTGTAGCCGCATCGTCACAAATACAGGGCGAAGCACACCCCATTGTGGTTGCTGCCGCTCTATTTCTCTATCTTGTTGCGTGTGTGTCATACTTGTGGGCGGTAAAAGCCGTCTTCGCCGACGAGTTTAAACAAGGCGGTTTCTGGGATAAACTATTCGTCGCCGCTGTAGCAATCTTGATGGGGTTAACACTTTTAATACCGCCCTTCGCACTAATCGTAAGCACGAGGTGACTAGACATGGCTTGGCTAAAAGGCACGGTCAACAAAAAACCTGTGCTAATTAACACAGACGGTATCGTGTTGTTCACGGTGAAGGGAAATAAGATTGTTGTCGTCCTCGCAGCGGGAACAACGCTGGAAATTGAAACAACATGGACATTGGAAGCCATTGAACCTATTTTGGGCGAAGTCGTTGACATGACCTCCCCACCCTCGCCACTCTTTACGCCGCTGGAATTTCAGACAAACCTACCCGACCTATCAGACTTGTTCGGCAAGGAGGCTGAAGAAAGTGGCGAACAAGAGTGACTTCCCTTACACATTTTTGTCTGATTTACAGTTCGTCTTGAAATGGGAAGGGGGGCTAACAGACGACCCTGACGACCCGGGCGGAAGGACGAACAAGGGAATAACACAGCGGGAGTATGACAACTACCGAAAACAGAAGGGGCTTCCAACCCAAGATGTCGCACGAATTAGCGACGGTGAAGTTTACGAAATCTACTACACCCGTTACTGGCTACCGACAAAATGCAATGAATTGCACCCACCCCTTAGACTGGTTGTCTTTGATACCGCAGTAAACATGGGCGTCAAAACGGCAATTGCGCTGCTACAGCAAGCGCTGAACGAGTTTCTTGTCCAAGACAAAAAACTTAAAGTTGATGGGGTTCTCGGACCCAAAACCCTTGAGGCTGCACGGACAATGAATGTCTCCGCGGTGACGAAAAAGATGCTTGAATTGAGGGCTTACAGATACTGCGATATTGTCAAAAACAACCCCAAGTTAGTCAAGTTTCTAAAAGGATGGATAAGGAGGGTTTGGGCGCTTCGGGAACAACTTACATGAAACCCAAGAGAAGATTGAATGTTTGTCTTAAATCACAACAAAGGAGGGACATATCATGAGGCGCGATGACGGACACCTGTTGGAGCAAATCCTGATGGAACTACAAGTAAGGGGATGCGACCCTGTTTGGAAAGAAGAGAGGAGAGAATATCAGGCGCACTGTCCATTCCACGATGACGAGCATAAATCCCTCTGGATTAATCCGAACGGCTACTGGAATTGCTTCGCTTGCAGACCCACTGGCAGAGAAGCAACTCTTGTGGGGCTGGCTGAAAAATTGGGAATTTGGGATGTGGAAAGTTACGCAGGCGTTCCCGCCTTCAAAACCTTTGAGGAGTTAGTCAACTACCTGCACAAGGAATTAATGAGGACACCCTCCCTTTGGGGATACTTGAAGTCAACCCGGTGTCTGTCGGAAGATATCATCAAGAAAGCAAAACTGGGGTTGTTTAAACACAACGACGATTACTACTTGGTCATCCCGGTCTACAACTCACAAGGGGAACTGATAAATGCAAAACTGAGGCTACTTGCCTGTATTGACGGTGCATTTGTGTTTGCGAGCGGAACTTCGGAGAAGCCCAAATATCGCTGGATGACTAAGTTACATCCGTTGGTGAAAGAAGACGCAGAAAAGCCAACCCTTTATCCCCTGCACTTTAATGGGAAAAACGAATATGTGTGGCTGGCGGGCGGCGAGTTAGACGCCCTTGCTCTCTGGAGCCAAGGCATTCCCGCAATCGCACCCACAAAGGGTGAAACATCACTGCGGCGAGAAGACCTAGATGAACTCCCCGAATGGGTGGTCATCGCACTGGATGCGGAGGAAGAAGTCCAAAACAAAGCCATTGGATACATACGATACTTGCTAGAAACAGGGAGAACGGTCACCCACCTGTTGTGGAAGGAAAAAGATGTAACCGAGGTTTTGTTGAACAACGGTTCGTTGTGGAAATCGCTTGTCCACGCACGAACATTCAAAGGCAAAGAACAAACCGACACAGGGATAATCCCCGCAGGAAAAACGACCTGTTACGCTATAAAACTAAAAGAAAACGACGAAGTTTATACGGTGTATGCAATGACACAAAATCTGTGGCTACCCGAAGTCGTCTTGCCCGTCCCAGAAGAAGAAACATCCTTTGTCGTCGTAGGAAAAGAAAAACACACCGAGACAAGAAAGATTGTGACAATGGGAAACGAACTCACGGTCAGTGCGTTGCACAGAAACGCAGGTGTCTTGTCTCCCAAATTGCTGGGCAAAAACAGACTAGCCCAGGCAATCGGTTGTTTTGTGGCAGATATACGGACGCTATTTACCCCCGAACACTTCACTTTCCCCAGACCGGGACTTTACCTGTCCCCCGACTACGCGCTGGCTCATCGGCAAGGTCTCTCTGAGTGGAGCGCCCCGCAAACAGTGTTTGTTTTCGCCGACGGGACGATACCCGAAGTTGACGGGAAATTCTACGACATCTACCTCCAAAACATCTTCGGCAGCATAACAGGATTTGCGGAGGGAAACGAGGAAGAATTGAAGGCGTTCGTTGAAGATTTGTTGCACATTTACCCGGACGAGAGTCTATATGCAGTATTGGCTTGGTTTCACGCATCCATGTTGTCTACATTCGTCAGACTAGTGAACGACAACAGGTTTCCCGTCTTGTTTGTGGTGGGAATTGCGGGAACAGGAAAAACATCCATCGTCGTGGACTTGCTTCAAAAGATATTCGCACCCACACCGCACATTCCGTCACGACAAACCGCATCTACCATGCGAAAATACACGAACATGTCGTCGTTCCCGCTTGTGCTGGACGAGTTTACCCCTGAAAGGTGGGGCGACGATATTAAAGAGGCTAAACTGTTCGTTCACAGTTGCTACGAAATGCTGATGCAACAAGTATCCCGCTCAGCAAGGCAACTGGAAATCCCCTACTTCTCTTACACACCTCTGTGCTGTATCGGCGAAAGCGCAACCTTCATAACAAAAGACCCAGCAATTTCGGACAGGGTGTTCTTGGTAATCTTCAGGCGAAAAACAGAAAAACTGGACAAGGAATACCAAGACTTGTTTAAGAAGGTTGTCGGGCAAACACACATACATCCCTACTATCGCTATAAACTCCTGTCTTTTCTTGTAGAACACGAAAGGGATTGGGGAAATTGGTGGAAAGAGGCAGAGCAACTCGTCAGGGAACAAGTGGGCGCAGAATATTCCGCAAGACAGGTCAACAACTTCATCGTCGTCGTGTTCGGCTGGATTGTTTTTCAAAAGTTCGCACAGAGCCTGGGAGCAACCGTCCCTCAGGCAGGTGATATTGCCCACTATTTTTTCGGCAAAACGGAAACGGCACCTCTCCACGACCCAGTAGCGAGGATACTGAGTTACTGGTGGAGCGAAAAGGAGGATTTGCTGGTCAAAGAAGAAGATTGGGGGATAGTCAAAAAAGGAGAACGCGCAGGTAAGTTGTGGATTAGGCTGAAATCCCTCTTGGACAAACTGAGCAAACGATACCGAGACGAAAGGCTCTTCCAAATGTCCAGTTACGAGGTCTATCTACAACTCAAGTCCGCCTACGAGAGACACCATCCCGTTATCGTAGGGTTGAACGAGGTTGTCAAGAATTCTGAAAATAAGCCCATAAGGGCGGTTATCTTTGACCTTGAAGTGGCAGGGCGAGACTTCATGCCAGACATTACTACCGAAGAGCAACTACAGTTGGATATTGAAGGGGGCGAGGAAGATGTTCCCATGCCCTTTTAGCGCCAGAGGGGCTATATATAGAGGAAGCAACTTGGGTCACGAGGGTCACAGCGCCAGAGGGGCTATATATAGAGGAAGTAACCGAGGTTACACAGGTTACAAGCCCTGTAACCAAAATGTAACTTACCCCCTCGCCCAAAATCCCAAGCCTGCTTGGTCTTTTTGTTACAAGTTACAAGTTACACAGACAACAAGGCAAAACCTCAAGACGGCGACAACAACAACAACAACAACACACCCCCACCAACTACCTTCCACACCATGTAACTTATGTAACCAACCAATTTTTGCTTATTTTACTGGGGAAATTGCCGATTTCAGGTTACAAATTTGGTTACATCTTGGTTACGCTTGGTTACAAAGCCCCATTTTGCCCCTCACCACAGCAGGGGCTTTTATAAAGCCTTGTCAATATACACCCGAGGGGGTGTAGTCGCAATGTCTGTGGAATTTCGCAAGATGTCGCCAATGCCGTCGGACTTGGAGTGTCTTGATGAAAAGACGCGGGGTGTTGTCGTCTACACGGCGCTTTGGTTGGACTGGATGTTTGACTTTACGAAGGGCACGATTGCGGTGGATTGGCTCGCGCGGCTCTTGCAAAAGCGGTTTGGAGAAGCGCTTAACCGAAAAGACCCGCGCGAGTTGGCGTCGTTGCTATACGACGAGATTTGTGCCAAACTAAAAGGTGTGCCGACAAATGCCGCACATGCCAACAAAGTCATCCGACAACTTGTGACGGGAGGTGCATAAAGATGCAAAAGTTGGACAAAGAGGTGCTGGAATTCGCCCGCAACAAGTTCAAACACTGGATGAACGACATCCATGTTCTTGTCTGCCCCACCATCGTGTCGTCTTTGTTTTTCGCCACCCGAAGGTCATCAGCGGCTTTCTATAACCCCGTCGTCGCCTTCAAAAATATCCACACTTGGTTGAAAAATGTCAGCGAGCAACTAGAAAAACACGAGTTCCTTGCACAACTTCTCGGCAACGAAATCGTCCATTATGTCAAACATGCCCTGATGATTACCGAGCCGCAATATCTTATGGGGTGGAGACACGACGGCGCACCCATAAAAGACATTGCAACTCTTTACGCTTTCCTTTCACTTCACATGCAACTAGTAGAAGACCTGTGGTATTTCTACCATCGGATGTCGTGGTTGTTGGAGAGAGAATTTGAACAGGAGGGATGACAACATGCACAAATGCTACGCGTGCCAGAACAACGCCTTCTGGAAGTGCTCTAAATGCGACAATTGGTGTTGCCACAAACACATTGACTACCACTACTGGTATGAGTTTTCGCCCAAAGAAGGGCTGCAGAAGCAACAGGCATGGCTTTGCTTGGAGTGCATACAAAAACTGAAGGAGTGGGAGGAAGCAGCATCAAAAGCCGACACTGATGATGAAGGAGGGCAAGAACAATGACAACATGCCACATGTGCAAAAACCGCCGTTTCTGGGAATGTGGTCTGTGCAGAAAGAGTTGTTGCGTTCAACACATTGATTACTTCTACTGGGGAGAGCAATCTCCGCCGATGGGGTTGTCAGGCAAGGGGGCTTGGCTTTGTTTACAGTGCATCACCCAACTAAAGGAGCGGAGAGCCCATGCGACAAAAACTGGTTGTGGCGATGGCAAATGAGGACGAATGGCTTGCTTGGGAAGGACAAAGGGAAAGTTATCGGGAGAACATAAACAAGTGGATGGCTGAACTGGAAACCCACCCCATCCCCGAATACCGCGAAATCGGGAAATTGCTCAAGCAAGCCGTTGACATATGGGACACTTTGCTTGAACACAACATTCCTGCAACGGTGGGTCAGGAGCGATATGAAACCTACCGAAGAAGCCTGCCCCACATTGTTCAATATCTTGCTCATAGAATATTCCAACTCGCCCGCCTTTCTGGGCTTGAACATGTTAAGTCTTGCATCTCTTGTGGAAAACATTTCTACGCCTACAAGTCCAAAAGTAGGTTTTGTTCGCCTCGCTGCTACACCGTCTACGAACTTTTCCTTCGCCTCATGAACAGTTTGTTTGAACTCACACGGGAGAATTTCCTGCCCAATATGTGGCGAGAATGCATCATCTGCGGAAACAGGGCGTCACGGTGGCTAAAAACAACGGCTGGCGGCTGGAAGTTTGACTGGGTTCATTCTATCAAGTCTCCACACATAGATTACCTACGAGAACGATTTGATGAATACAAAGTCACCTGTATGTCGCCCCTTTGCCAATGGGCAGCATCAAACCTGCGGAAACTCAGGAGAAGCGAAAAGGACATCACAACGATAGAGGAACGAAAAAAGAGGTGGCAGGGGTGGATTGGTAAGGTTCAATCGGCAAACTACGCCCCCTCTATTAACCTTCTGAAGGCTGTGTTGGAAGCCATTGCCGAGGGCTTTGAGCGCGCCCTTGCCGTTTATGCTACTTACTATATCCTTTGGAACGGTCAAGCACCGCAGCGCTATATTCTATTCAACGATACTGCAAAACTCAGGAAGGCAGCCCTTGCTGCGATGTATCTCCCCCTTAATCCTCCAAACTACCGACACTTCTACTTTGAGTTTATGAAGTCGCTGATAGATAGAGTGCCCCAATGGCTTGAGGTCTTGACACAAACATGGTCAAATGCCGTCACCAATCCAGAAGTCGTCCTGTTTTATCCCTCGGCAGGGGAAACTTCTGTCTTTGCCCCTGCCTTCGCAGAAGCCTTGACCGTTTTGGACACGACACCTGTCGTCCTCTTGTCCAATGACCACCTGACCGACCCTACCTTTAAGGCTTGGTCTGAGGTGGAAGAAGCCCTGTATAGAGCAGTTGTGGAATTTGTCAAGGACAACAAGTCAAGGCTTAGCCAAGCCACCGAAGTGAGGGGCAACGATGTTTAAACCCTTGCCCCTTGGGGTAAAATCCCCATGCCCAAAGGAGGGAAGGTCATGAAGGAAGTCATGATGTCAGAAGACGAACAGATGGCAGAAATCACCAGCGACGCCTTTATGATAACAAAGGCAGGAAGGAATTATCTTCAATCAATTCCCCTCTTTATTCCACGACACTTTGTTGTTGCCGCTGGCATAGGTGTTACCGAGTTGAATAATCCTACCGTGGGTCTTGAAGCAGCCCTTCTTGCCACCAAGATTGACCATCTAAACCTTGTCAGGTTAACCTCTGCCTTGCCCAAGTGCCCCATGTTCACCTTTGCCGATGAGGCTCGTATTGTCATCCCAACAACGGCACCCACTCCAGCCATCTACAATTACGCCTTTGTCAAAGCAAAGAAATCTGGTGAATTGACTATGGGTCTTGAATTTTTTCATGCCAGTAGGGCTACAATTGTTATTGAAGCCGACGAGCCTCTGTGTAGAGCACGGCTACCGGGACTTGTTCATCACGGACACTCTTTGATAACACTAAAATTTGCCAATGAACAACTTGTAGATTTTGCTTGGGAATTCAAGTTTGGAAAACAACAATTTACGAAATCGCCGCCCATTTATTACTTTTCCGATAACCCCAACGGCAAATATTTCGGCGTGTTCGTGGGTATTTTGGTATTGCCCTAATTCCACATTGCCCTCTAAGGAGGGTGAACAAAGATGGACGAACAATTTCACGACTTAATTCGGTTCTATGACAACCGAAACCCAGAACACCTACGCACGATATATCATGTAACCCTTGACGAAATGTTGGATGCTTTGAAGACAAAGGTCAATCTGATGTTGAACAGGCAGCGACAAAGTTACGAGGAAGAAAAGCGATTTATGCTCCATGTTTACATTGACACCGTAACCAATCTAATGGCTGCAAAGTCGCTACTTCGTCGTCTTGTTCGCATCGTCAAGAAGATGGGCGGACAGGCTCCGAAGGAACTTGTCCGCTTGGCAGAAAACGCACAAAAACTCCTAAAGGAGGGTGTTCGGGATGCAAGAACGAATTCAACAAAAACTGCAAAAGGCACGGCAGGCGGCAGAGGAGGCGCAGGAAAAGACACAAACGGCAATTGAACCCGCATCGGAAGCACAGCCACAGGAAATCATTTACGAAGACTGGACGGGTAATACCGTCAAATTATCCGCCTCAACAATCAGAAGTCTAATCAATCCCCGCGCCAGCCTTGCCGACATCTACAAGTTCATCGCAACCTGTAGAGCCTACAAACTCAACCCATTTCTCGGCGACGCTTACCTCGTCAAATATGACGAGCGAGAACCCGCCCAGATTATCGTTAGTCGGTTTGTTTTCATGCGCAACGCCCAATCGCACCCCTCTTTTAGGGGTTTCACAAGCGGCGTCATCGTCGTTCGCAAAAACCCAGATAGGGCGCGTTCTGCGTTCGCAGAACAGGTGGGGGAACTACTGAAGAGCATCGCCGAGAAAGCCCCCGAACACAAAGCCGCAATTCTTGAGGCTCTCCTCAAACTCAAGGAGATTGAGGAGGGTCTGTCAAAACATGAAGTTGATGTCATGGAAATTGAAGGCGCATTTGTGCCACCGGGTTGGCAACTTTACGGCGGCTGGTGCGTCGTCTTCGTTCAAGACGGAGAGCAAACCCGACAAGTCGTCCAGCGGGTTTTGCTCTCCGAATACAACCGAGAGAAGGCGAGTTGGAAGGTTATGCCTGCGACGATGATACAGAAAGTCGCAGAGGCACAAGCCTTCCGCAAAGCCTTCCCCGATTTGTTGTCTGGACTTTACATCCCAGAAGAAATGGGGGTAGAGCGACATGAAATTAGAAGTGCCCGAAGTCAAGATTTACCGCCCCAAAGCGGAGGAGTTGGCGTGGAAGAAGGGCTGGAAACCGAGCCAGTTGAACTGCGAGAGGAAGGTGGTTTTACACCTGACGAAGCCTGAAGTTGGTGACCCATGGGCGTGGAAGGATTTGGGTTGGCTCGGTCAACTTGGAGAGGCACTACATGACTACTTCGTGAAACGATACGCCGAGGCTCTGGAAGAACTCGGCTACCGAACCGAAACCGAGGTTGAAATCCACAAGGAACACGAAGGAATTGTGTGGGATGCCCGCATTGACCTGATTGCCCGCAAGGACGACACGACACTCGTTTATGACTTCAAGTTTGTCTCGCCAAACATCGTCTATACAGCCAATTTCCCTGCCCACCAACGCCAAATAGCAATTTACGCATCCTTAGTTGATGCTCACGCGGCGGTTCTCGTCTATGTTGACAGGACAAACCCCACACGATACAACCAAATCGTCTTCTCTGGTCAGGATTTAGAATACATCCAAGACGAAGCATGGGCTTTTGTTCGGTTCACAAACAACTTGGCACAAAATCCCGAGGTGATGGATGACATCAAGCCGCCCTATTCTCCAAACGCCTATCCCTGCAAGTTCGCAACAAGAGAAGGTGTTGCTTACTGTCCATTCTACCGTTACTGTCACGGAAATCAAAAGCCCGCCGACACATTGATGATCATTGCAGGAGACCCGCGTATCGCCCAACAACTCAAAGAGATAATCTCCGCCTATATTGACATCACAAACGCCATCAACGAAGTAGAAGCGGAACTGACGCCACTGAAAAAGAAACAAGAAGCACTAAAAGCGCAACTGATTGAACTCCTTCCGCCCAACCAAACAGTGGAAACTGATGAGGGCAGCGTCATGGTCAAGCAAATCCAGCAACAACGGCTTGACACCGAAGCAGCCAAGCAAATCTTCCAGAGCCTCGGCATTGACATCCCCGTAAAGACTGTCGTGATGAACCAAATCGTGCTAAACTTAAAGAGGTGATAAACAATGGAGGGCATGGATGTCTTGGAACTTGTGCCCATACAACGGATAGACGACGACTTCAGTATTTCGTCGTCCGTGCTTCTCGCCGTGGGCGGCACATCAAACATCGGATTGCAGATAGTGCAGCCGACAAAAGAGATGCTAAAGAGGCTTCCTGTGGAGTTTAAGGACACCGACACGGCACTGTTGCTCGTTTTCTTTAGCGCCAACAAACAAGCAACCGTAGGCGTTTTGCTGCCCCCATCTGTTGCCAACGAATTGGCAACGATGTTGTATATCTTCGCTGCATCGGCATCGTTGTCCAAGATTACCGCCCAAGGAGGTGTCAAACATGGCGTTCCGAGACGCGCCGAGCAGCAAGAGGTTACCGCCTTTGCAGAGAAAGGCTCCGAAGGGGACGGGGCATATTCCCAACCCCCAGACGCAGGTAACCAAGACGAGCCAGCCGGCGGCGACGAAAGTGAAGAGGTCATGAAGGACTCGGTGACAAATCGGCTGCCAGCGTAATAATTAGTATTGGCACTTGAAAGCACCCGACGCTCCCAGTCCGCGTGGCGCCCATCCTTCGTGCCGCCCCGGTTCGCCGCCGGGGCGGCGATTATCGCTTTGTGTGGGGTGAACACGATGGTGACATGGGATGAGTTTGCGGAATTGGTCATTCGCACATCAATGGACGAAATAGACGATAAGCACAAAAAGAAACGGACAGGAATTCTTAACTATGTCGGCGGTAAGTTTTATCAAGCCAAACGGATAATTGAACTGATGCCGCCGCACGACATTTACATTGAACCAATGTTTGGAGCAGGACATGTGTTCTTCCAAAAACAACCCGCCGTTGTGGAAGTCATCAACGACATCTATAGAATACTCTACATCTTCTACTTAGTTATACAAAATCCCAACCTGTTCAATATGTTTACCAAAAGGGTCTGGACAACTTATTGTCACGAATGGTTGTTTCACGAATTGATAGACAAAATTTTACGGCTTCGGGTGGAACTTGCTAAATATGAAACATCCGAAGAAATGCTTGCCAATTTAACTGAAGACGACTTGGTAGACATTGCGTGGGCTTTCTTTGCATGGAATTCAATGTGTCCCGATGCTGGGGTTTACCCGCAATCAAGAACCTTCCCTTATCAAAGAACAAAAAGAACCAACAAGTTGTCCGATACACGGCTTGCTACACTGTTTTATATGCACCAAAGGCTAAGGAATGCAAGGATATTTTGCAAAGACTATAGGGAGATTTTAGAGAAGCAAGATGTGCCAGAAGCCGTCGTTTACTTAGACCCGCCCTATGTCCACGAAACAAGGGAAAAACCTAACTACTATGAATTTGAGTGGACAAACAAACAGCACGAAGAGATGGTTGATTTTTTGCTTGGGATGAAGGCAAGGGTTATTTTGTCGGGTTACGACAACAGGATTTACGACAAACTCGTAGAACGCGGCTGGAAGAAGATTAGCATTGGGATGTATCCGAAAAGACAAAGAGTAAAGCAAAAAGGGGAGCAGTCAGAATATATTGAAGAATTTGTCTGGCTTAACTACGACCCTCCTCACATGCCACTATTTAATCCCAATGGCGTTGTTTATCCATCTGGGCTTTTTACCCCTGAAAACGATGACTGAACTTCCTCCGTCAAGTCGTAACATAGCAAGATATTTCCCCTCAAGCATCTTGGCAATCTCGTAAGGAGAGCGGGTAGTAGAAATACACCCAGTAATGGTTTTTCGGTCTTTGTGAAGTAACAAAAAGGAAAATCGTGGGTGATTGACGATGTAACTACTTAGCCCCTCTCGTCGCCCCACACCCTGAACAATCTTCCCGTTCATCAAAAACAACCCTCCACCTGTTACCGCCCACTTGGTTATTTTCCAAAAATGTTCATCACAGGGGATGCCTACATCGTTTAAGAGAGTATTGTCTGAAAAGTATAGTTTGCCCTTATAAACCTTGAAGTAGCCAGCCCAAACTTCTCCCGATACAAGACAAACAAACCCGCCGCGCACCCGTGTTGATTGGACAGGAAATTCACCCAACTTCTTGCCGTCAACAAAAAGCAAAGAAGCAAGAGAGCCCGTTTTCGCATCGTAAAAAGTTCCGTTGATGGCGACACGAAATGCAAGGTCTGTATTGTAAGGTGGATGTTGTGTAGCAAAGAGAACCGATAAAGCAAGCGCTGTCCATACTTTGGTAAACACAGGACACCACTCCTAAATCAGGCGTGGAATTAAAACACGATGAACCTGAGGCTCTTCTTCTCGGCGAATTCCCTTGATTGCGGGGGCGTATATTGGTTCAATATCCCCTACAATCCTCCATTCCTTAAACTTCGGAAACCAGATTTGAAAGTCTTTGATACCATCTGCAATCCTTGCTTGTTTCGTAGGAATTTTCAAAGCCTTAACGGTAGCAACGACCTTCTCCCAAGCCGCTTCTGGGTTTTCGTCTACGGCAACGACTTCTGCGATAATTCCGTTTACTCCCGCACAGGCAAGGTGACCGTTGGGATGCCGATAAACATCACAGGGGTAAACTTTGGCAGGATAATTGTCCTCCAAGAAGATTGGCATTCCCTCCAACCGACTGTAAACTTTTCGCATCAATTCTTTGTCGGGGCTTTCAAAGGGATACGGGGCGATGCTGACTTCCGCTGCGACGGCAAATTGGTGGGTATTGATGTCGTTCCAAACAACCTCGTCATCTTCTACTTCAAATGTTCTTGCAAATAATTCGCCCCAATCAGGGTAAAGTTCCCACAGACAATAGTAAGCGTTGTAGCCAAATCTCGGTGTCCATTCCAGAACATACAGTTGGTGTGTGCTTTCTTCCACGATGATATTGCAGGAAATCGGACCCGTCCACTTCAACCGCTTCATCAGCGGCTGTATCTGTCTGACCAAATCCCACGCCCTTGATGGCTGCTTTGACCACCAAACAACAGAGGTCATACAACCCACAATCGGTCCCATGTCGTCAGGGTAGAAAAATTTCGTCTCTATGTCGTAGTTTGGTGGACCGATTAAGTTTCCGTTGTGCCACCAAACCTCAACATCAATGTTGCGACCCTCAATGTATTTCTGGACATCTATCTCTGTATTCTTTAGCCCAGACAAACCGCTCCAATATTCAAGCATTTCTATCGCATCTTCATGTCCATAAGAAACATAGACGGCTATCTTGTTGTCATGGGGTTTTAAGACATAGCGCCCGGGGTTTTCTTGGACAAATTCAAGGGCGGCTTGGGCATTGGGAAAAGTCTGTGTTGGTGGCGTCTTCAGCCCTGCTTGCTCACAAAACATTCTGCCAAACTCTCTGTCTTTTTCTAACCTGTCCGCAAACCTGCCCCCTCCCCAAACCCTCCATCCTTCTCTCCTGAGGTAATCTGCGATTTCTCCATGCTTGATGTTGTCCCAAACAAAAATCCATTCCCTATATCTGTCCTTTGCTGCAATTTCTCGCCAATCGTCAACCTTGTCGCAAAGACCATCGCCAATGTGCTTAATCTCTGGGTCGGCGATATAGACAACGGCTTCATGCCCCATATCCTGTAACAACGGGGCGATATTCCAACCCCAACCCTCTGTGCTGTAGATTAGGAATTTGTGCTTAGGCATTACTTGCCCCTCCGTCCCGTCTGGATTTGCTCTCTTATGCGTGTGACTTGCCGTGCTTGCTGCATCTGTCTAACTTGTTCTTGTCGCCGCTCTAAGTATAACCTAATGTTGGCTTGGGTGCTATTCTGGGCAATATTGGCAATAGCAGAGACAAGTTCTGGCTTCATTCCTGAACCAATCAAGACAACTTCCAGTTGACCGATATCTTTCAACCGCTTAGTCCACTCTGGTTTGGAAAGAGCGCTAAACCTGTCCATGATGTAGTCGTAACCGAACAGCGCCGTAAGCCAAGCAAACCGTATGGGGTCGCTTTTCACAAACTCAATGAATTTATCTGGGGTTGGAGATATCATGGCATCATACAGTTTGGTGACACTTGCAACCATAGGATGATTTTCAGAAACGCTCGTTGGAATGACTTGGGTTGCCGAGGGTCGCTTTATTGAAATGTAGAAGTTGGGGTTGGTAAGTTCATTCAAGGCTTTGAAAATTGTAGGCGTCCTAGCCGTCCTTGCAATGGCAATCAATTCAGCAACGAAACTCGGCACATCATATCTTTCTGTGACATCCAAGAACTTAAATGCCATTTCTTCGCCACTTCTTGTCGTAACAGCAAAAGCAATATCTCGTGGCGTCGGCGACAACAATTCGCTGTATCCACCGGGTGCAGGCGTCCCCGCAAGCGCTTGTGCCACTAGCCCCGCGCGAGCGCCTCCAAAGGTTTCTGTTATCTGTGCGGGCACTGGCAAACCTTCTACGGCACTCGCAACAACCCGCGTCGCAGGACCGATAAGACCCGCGGGATAGAGGCTTGCTGCTGGGAACCTAAGTGACGCCGCAAGGGAGAGAAACTGTAGCGTGTCCGCCACCAAGCCCGGGATTTGGTCTCTCGGCGCGACAAGAAGCAACTTGTCAAAGTATTCTTGAACTTTGGATGTTCCTTCGTTTTCTTCTACCCCGCTTACATTTCCAAAGGAAGTATACGCGTTGGTTAACGAGAGGATAATTCTATTAAGAAATTGAAGGAACGGCGGCAGGTCTCTTTCGGTAATCGTGCCGAAAGTAGTTCGTTGTAATATCCTTTGCCTGAGTGGCACCAAAGAAAGGAGATAAGAAACACCCAAAAGCAAGGGTTTGGGCAAAGAACTCTTGAGGGCGCCAAGCATCGTAGACATCAGTTGGTCTGTTGCGTTCTTTTGTTCTTCTTCTGAAGTAAAAGTTCCAAGGGGCTGTTCTTCTAGCGGCTTTTGCATCAATCCCATCCAGAAACCATTCAGCGCCGCAAACCCAATTTGTAACATCAAAATTCCTGTAAGGGCTGAAGCCAAATCGGTAATTCTCTCTCTAAGCGGTAATTCTTTGTTGAAAATCGCATCATAAGCAGAACCCAAGAGCCTTCTAAATGTGTCAGCGGCAGCAAAGGTGTAGACCATGAACTGGCTGAAGACTTGCGGGATAAAGAACGCCCTCTTTACCCACGCAGCCGGTCCTTTCTCCATACTCCCTCTAAACGCAGTCGGTCTAAATCCTTCAAGCGGCGTGGAATGGATTGCTTCAGAAACGGCAGAACCATAGGAGAGAGCCGCAAATAGCGTCTTTTCGTCGGGAATGCCCGTTATGTCGTTGTGGGCGAGATACATCCATATGGCTGCCAACTTTGTAGCAAGGACTGCTGCTTCGTCGTTTAACCTCAGCATCGCAAACCCCCACTCTTTAACCTTTTGGACTGCTTCCTTCCACCACGCAGGGTCTGTGCCCAAAACGAACAACTCTTCAAGCCGTTGAACCGCAGCATCCCTGTCTGCTTGTGATGCAGCGGGGTCTAACAGGGTCTCTAGCAACTTAGCCCCTTCTGGGCGAGCCATCAACTTCTCCAATACTTCTTGTGCTGCGTTCAAAGTTTCACGCAGGGTAACGAGGTGGCGAGATTGAATTTCGGGCGAGTGCTCCAAGACAAACCGCTCAAAATCGTTGAGTTTAGAAGTGTCGCCTTTCAACAAAGCCCTGATGATGTTGATGGCTCGTGGGTAAAAGATGCCAACGATGTAATAAGCCATAGGGTCATTGAAGTCTCTGCTAATCTGTGCCGCTGCATAAAACAGGGAACTTAACTGCCGAATGGAGGAGCGCGGGTTAAGCCACAAGACTTGAGTTTGAAATGCTGCAAGCAGTTTGTCCAAAGCGTCGCCCTGTCTCTTGGCAAGGGCTTCGGAGTGAGTTTTGTAGTAATTCCCTGCGGCATCAAACATATCCTCAATGGCTTTGGCAATGTCTTCACCGATTTCAAATGTCCATGGGACTTTCTTGTAACCCGTAATTCCCATGGGCGAAAGGGCATTCGCCAGTTGCCAAGCCAACATGTGTTTTAGAGCCGGCGGCATAAATGCGATGACGCCTTCAACCAACGGTCTGTTCTTGTCTATGACCTGTTTGGTCTTGAAAGCATGGATAGCCCTCCGCATAGCATCTCTGAAATCCTCAAAGGGAACTGTGCCTCTGCCCGTTCTTGTAAATTCAAAGGGTTGTTTGGGTGGCTTGTGCGGAAGTCTTCCGAAGACATCTTGGATTAGGTCAACAATTAGAATTTGTGGCTTCTGGGAGGCATCGCCCCACTGTGGCACATATCGCTCTTCTGTAAGGGCAAAGGCGGGACCTATGCCATTGTAAAGGTCGCCGAGGTATGCTTTCATTCCGTGTCCTTTAACAAGATAATTCAACAATACTACATAAGGGAAAGCAAGTTGATACAACTTCTGTCTAATTTGCGCCGCCTCTCTGCCCAGGGGCTTGCTTGGGTCAAAAATCCAACTTTTGACTGGCTGTGGCAACCTCTTTCGGAAAACATCGTCAATGCTTTCCACCCGGTGCTGTGGCTCCATTCGCGTGTGGGAATGGATGTAAAGCGCAGCAAGTAAAGTATCAAAATCCGCCCTCAAGGTTTCATACTTGACTTTCTGGGTTTTAGCCAGTTCTTTTAGTAGGGCGTCTATTCTATAGTCAAGCGCATCAAGCATCTGCATGGGGGTGACTTTGCCCGACCGCAGAGTTTGTTCCATTGCAATGATTTCGGGTAGGTTTCTAACCTTTTCTGGGAAAGTGGAAGTGGCAACAGAGAACAATTCTTGATTGAAACCTTCATTCCTCAGTTCTACAATCGCTTCCTTCAAATCGTTTTCAAGGGAAAGGAACGGAGCGCCAAGCAAGAACGGCAACACCTTACCCCTAAATGCTTTGGTGAGTGGAGTGTATCTTGTGTGGGCGGCTTCATGGAACAGCCCCGCAAGTGGCTTTGAAACCCTTTCTAGCGCCTTCTTAATCCTGAGCATTGCCACCTGCGGCGACAGGCTTTTGGCGGTAATTTCCGCCATGGCGTCGTTGATTTCTTTCCCGATAGCCAACATAACCCTGTCTATATCCTCAATGAGTTTGGGGGCAACGCCTGCTTGCCTTAGACCGCCCCAGAAAGTTTCAATTTCCGAAACGATTGGGTCTATATCGTAACCAGCAGCCTTTAACAAGTTCCTTACATAGGGGTGTGAAATGAGGGATTGCAAATATCTTAGACCAATCAAGAAGGCTGCTTGAACTTCGTGATGGGTAGCCAAAGCAGCAGCCAAATAGGGTCTCTTGGCGGGCGCCATTAAGTTCAAAGCAACGGGTTGGATATAGGACGAAATGAACTTAATGGCTGCTCGTGTTTCATCGTCCAAATGAGCCAGAAGTTGACCTTTAATCCTGTCTCTAAGCAGTGCTGCGTGGTTTGCCACAATCCGTTTCAAGATTTTATTGAAGGTTTTCTCGTCCGAATTAAGCAAGGCATCTAAGTCCGCGCCGGCGATTTGACCGAGCCCCATCGCTAAAACTTCTCGCAAGGTCATATCTGCGACGGATTTCCTTTGACCGCTGACGGTCAAATAAGCATTGTTAACATCAAGAGAGATTGCCTGTCTTTGTCCTGTAGCAGGGTCTTCAATGTATCCAATCCTGCTTAACTTGAGTGGCTTCCTTTTGCTGAAACTACCCAATGTCTTATCTAAAGCGGTAATGCCGTGCTTGCCAAGCAACTTAAGTGCCGTCCTGACAGCAAAGTCCAACACAACCCCTTCGGTCTTGGTGGGGTCTTGCAAGAATTTCACGAGGGCAACCCGATGTATCAATGTGTTTTCGGTTGCGCGTGCCATGTCGTGTATAAACGCCCCCAAGGCAGTTGCTTGGTTCAAAACGGCACTTGCCAATGTATAGTTCACAATTTCCTCTGCAAGTTTTGTCGGTTCCTTGCTCTTCGTGGGGAAGGTTCCTTGGGTTCTAAGTTGCGAGATTTGGTTGGCTAGGTGTGGCAAGAGAGCAAGGTTCTTCCAAGCAGCGGGAACTTGCATTTCACCGATAACGGCGTGGGCAATGGCTGCCAAATGGTCACCCATGTTTCTTCGGACAAACGATACAATGTCATTGTTGACGCCGACAAGTGTTTGGTCAATTCTGGGCAAAGTTCTTGTCAGCCACTGTGAAACCCCAGCCAACGCACCGGTCAAAACACGAGAAATGTCGGAAGTTTTGTTTCTGAGTAAGTAAGACACCAAACCAGAGGCAAAGAGTGTATACCACATCGTCGGTGTCATTGCATAATGCACAGCCTGTGCGATACCCCTCCCAACATCGTGCAAAAGGGCAGGAAGAATGTTGCCGATAAAGTGGGGCAAATATGGCAGGGCAAATGCCGCTGCTCCAATTAAAGACAATCCAACCAAGAAACGATGTAGCGCTGCACCCTTTTGTCTTCCCCAGACCAACCTCAAGCCCAAAGTGTCATGCGAGGTTCCTGCGGCGATGGCTCTTGCGCTTTCAAGGAAGACACCATGCAAAGCCTTCGGGATTTTAGGCAAAATTTCTTCTTCTAACTTTGAAGTGCCGAGGGCATTGATAAAAACTTCTCGCAGCAGTTCTAAGAAAGCCTTAAACTCCGCAGAAGACTTGGCACTTTCAGAAAGATGAACAAGACCCACCCTAGACAAGTCGTTATTTTCAATTTCGTCCATAATATCCCTAATAATTTGGGCTTGTCTCTCCCAATAATCAGCCCGTTCTGTATTGCCCGCTTTCCTTTCGTTTTCTGCATTTTGTTCAAATCTTTGTAGAACTTTTGCATAGTGAGCCAATGTAGCATTAACCTTTTCTGTGTCTACTACCCGTTCCCCCTCTGGGGTAGTAACAAATGGCGTCTGTCCAGTTATAAGAACCGTCAACAACCCCTCATCAATACTTCGTTTAAGTATCTCCAAATGCTCTCTGTCCGCATCTTCCCACTTTGCCGCCGCTGCATTAAGCAGAACCTTGAGTTCAGTTCGCGCATTGGGCGGAATATCCTGTTTTTCTACTACATAGGTTCCAATCATGTCTGCCATATACGAGAGAATGTCTGTTGGTTCTTCTATTGGTTTAGACATCACATCGTAAAACACGCGAAGCCTTCTTTGAAACTCAACGAACTCTTTCATGGTAATCAAAGCCGATTTCAGGATTTGGTTTACTGTTGTTGGTAACTCGCGCGTTTCTATAACCACTTCCTCTTTCTCCGTTGTTTTCTTGCCGACTTCAGTTTCTAAGAACTTCGCCACATCCTTAAGCATGGATGCGTAATAATTCATCCATCCCACAAAGAAGTTGTTCATTGCCGAGTGAATGGCAAGGTGGGTGGATGAACCCGGTTGTGCTTCCCAAGTTTGCAAAAGTTCCTCCATAGTTCTAATCATTAGAGCGTAAAGGCTCTTGTTGAGCGTATGCGGAGTAAACTTCAGTTGCTCCCGTGCATCTTTGGGCAGTCCTCTATAAATTACAGCAAAAGCCCCATGGATATCCTTCAATGCTTCTTGAACGGGTGGAGTAAAGTAGGCGCGGGTTTTGGCGACGACAATCGCATCGCTGATGTCATGCCTGCTAATGCTTTTGAGTTCACGAATAGTAGCAATTCGCTTAGACATGTTAACAAGGGCGTTGGTAAACAATCGGCTTCCAATTTCATTCAATAAACGGGCAAGTTCCTTCTGCCCCGAGAAAATCGTTCGTCCCCTTTCTATATAGGGCGCCTCTGCCCATCCCTCTTTGGTAGCAGTGGCGATAATTTTTGTAATTTCACGATTAAGCCGTTGGGTAAACTCTCTAACCTCACTAACACTTAGAAGCCCGTAAGACAACACACGGTCTAGATAACTTTTGGCAATATCGGCATATTTAACCAAGACATCTTTCACCGAAGGCTCAATGGTTCTTCGTTGTTCGGGCTCACGCATAAGAGCGTAACTCCAAAGAGCATCTACGACTTCTAGTATTTGCTTGGCAGAAACATCGTGCGGGTTGCTCCAGTCTGCCATTGCGGCGGTCAATACAACGGATGTAGCAAATTCCTTAGAAAGCGCAGAAAAAGTATCTATGGCAACAATGGTGTTTTCCACACGGCGCTGAACATCTTCTTCTTCAAGTCCAAGAAGGCGGCGCCATGGCTTGGGATGATTTTCTTGGAGTTTGTAGGAGGGCTCGGCACCGTATTGTTGCACAAACAAAGACAGAAGTTCTTCTACAAACGCTGCTCTAACCAACCCATCAAGGATTTTATGAATATCGGGAACTTGAGTAAGCACTCTTCCTGCCGCCACATCATCGCCAATTATATCAGCAATTACCACAGTGGGGTTGAACTTTCCTATTATTCCTTCAACATCAACGGGGCTTCCCACAGACCTTGTATCTAAATACATTTTTGCCAACATGTGGGCATGTCGCCGGATGACCCGTGGAATTCTGTCAACAATCCTTTGAAACTCAGGAACATTTTTGTAATCACCCAGAGTATCCATTAAGCCATTCGTCATTTCGGTGATTTTTAGTCCAACCTCTTGGACAACATCATGAAGTCGTTCTTTAAAAACATCGCTGAATAACCTTCCGAAGATAATTTGGTGAATTGCAGACAAAAGTTGTGGATAGGTAAGTTGTGGAGAAATTCGCTGGGCTTCTTTTGGCTTCTCTCGCCTTTCAAGAAGCACAGTATTAAGAAGCAAATCGTAAGGAATTAATTTCGCAAAAACACTTCGGTGTGTTTGTGGGGGCTGATGCTTCAAAACAGCATCTATTAATTGTCTTGGTGGAACTGGTGTTTCAAATCCTAAAAGTCTGGGTTGTTTGGCAGCCTCTAATGCAATGCGGTAAAGACCCAGAACCTCGCTGACAACATTATTGAAACCAAGAATGAGTTGTCTTGCAGGTTCGGGCATCGTTGCTACAAATTGTAAATCGGGAACGACATATCCTGTCAATTTGTCGCTTATTATCTCTAAAATATCTGCGGCGGGCATTTTAATCTCTTGTTTATCCCCCGCATGCTTTCTGACCAATGTCAAGAACATGGAGCCGAAGGCGTTTAATAACCCGCTAAATTCTCGCTGTGATACAGTTTGAACAAATTCATTGGCTATCTTAAGAATATCTTCCTCTGATTTGGCGGTAAGCAATCTATCTTCAAGTTCTTTCCACCTTGTCACACCAATTGCACCTTTTACAAATTCAGCAACTTCGTAGTCAAAGTGGGGAATTCCGATTTCTACCGCAAGGATTTCGGGGTTTTCAAAAGGAGACGCCATTCGGAAATTCCTTGCGTAATGCGCAAGCGTCATAAAGTTATCTATGATGTGTTGGGTAGTATTCGGAGACTTAATGAATTGAGTTATATCAGCAACGATGGCGCCTCCGATATTCCGTTTGAAGCAGTCTCTTTCTTCTTGTGTAAATTCTCTACCTACAATCTTCTCTAGATGAGGTAAGAGGGCAACGGCGTGTTCTTCTGCAAGCGTGCGCATCGTCGCAATCATTTCGGACACGACATAAGTTCCTGCCCTTTCAGCGATAAACCTGGGCGGATTACCAAGAACCTGCATCATATCTGAATACAGTAGGTTGTCTTTGCTGAGCACGGCTTCTAGAGTTTGTTGATAAATTTTCAGACCTGCAGCGATGGATTTGAGGGTAGAAGCCGTCCATTCAGGAGTGACTTCTTCTAAGAACCTCTGTGTTTGCGTTAGTGGCTGCAAAACACCGAAGTTCATCATTATCTCCAAGATAGCCCTAAACAGGTTTGTAGACCACATTCCCACATGGGCAAATTCTGGGTCGCTGAGGAAAAGCCAACCCAGTTCATCAAATGTAGGCTTTAACGCAGCAAATAAGCCCATAACCAGATGATAGGGGGTGTCCGCGGGTATAATATCTAAAACCTCATGCATAAATTCGTGGAGCGGTATTTCTCCAACATCCCCTCTGAGTTTACGCTCTACCCCTCGCGACAACGCCGCCATGACGCCCTTCGCCACTTCTGAAGGTGTTTTTTCACGCGGTTCTTGACTTTGCGCAGTTCTTAATAAGTTCAGCACTTCTTCTGCAATCTGTCGGAAGTTGGGGTCTCTAGTGGGAATTTCCACGACAACCCTACCAATTTGCAACAACATCTTTGTCAAATCTTCTGGAACTGGCTCTGCGGGTGGAGAGGGTTCTTCAATAACCTCAAGAGCATCGCCGAAAGCCTTGCGAAAATCTTCCAGTGTCGGTCCTTGTCTTCTTGTGTGCCTAATGCCTCTAAGCAACTTCTGGGCTTCCTCGGTTATTGGCACGGGTCTTTGTGCTAAGGCAACAACGGTTGTATGAAGAGTTCTTGCCAACTCATGAAGCAGGTCTGGTGTAGGGTTCAAAAGCAAGTTAACTTTATCACCCAACACCGCTGCAAAAACAAAACCTGCTTTGATTATTTCGGAAGTGTTAAGGATTGGATTGCCGAACCGCCCTTCTGCTGCTTGCAATGCCTCTCTAAACATTTTGGCTAAGGGTCCTGGAGAATAAAGCGATGTAAGGTAAGAAGCCAAGTCTCCTTCGTAAGCGCCAGAGTAAATCAAAGACATAAACTTGGCGAAAGCAGCAACGCCTTCTGGGACTGCCCGTGCAGCCCGCTCAGTTACATGCGCATAAGTCGTTGTTAAGTAAGAAATTAACTCAGTTGGAGATACAAAGTCGTCATAAATCACTCCCACATTCACGGGTGGTTCATAGGCAGAGGCAAAGTAGTCTGCCAGTTTCTTGCCGTTTATCAAGATGTTTAAGTTGCTTAGTTCTGCCAAAGATTTTGCAACATCAAGCAAAATCCCTCTAAGTTCGCCACGAATGATTTGTAATTGCTCTGGTGAAACACCCACCTCTGGCAACCCACCAATTAGCCGCTCGTTAACAAACCTGTCTCCGTGTATTGCTGCAATGAGGCTCCAAGCCGCATCAATCATGGCGGTTATATCCTGTGGCTTTAACTGCGGTTTGCTAGATAATTCTTCCAAAGCGGATATTGTGGACATAATTGGAGCCAACAGCGCCTCGGCGGGAACAGCAATGCCCCTCTGCGCCAAATATGCTTGTGCCTGTTCTCGGATGTTTCTAGTGGCATCAACAACAAACTGCTGGATGTTTCGGGCATGTTCAAATTCAAGGACATTGTCGTCATGCATAGCCATATCCTGTAACAACTTAATTAGGGCAACTCCAAACTTACGGTCTCGTTCTGAAATTTCGCTGCGATGTATCATATCGTTAACAACAAACCACAGGAAACGGCGAAGTTGTGACTGTTCTTCTGGGGACAATTTTGAATATGCGATAGGGATAGAGGTTATTTTTTCTTTTAGAGGTGCTGTAAATAGGTGATAGAACTCGTGTGTAAGAGAGGCAAATAAGTGTCCTACATCTTTTGTCCAAGCAAAAGCGCGTGCAAGTGAAGTGGAGGGCGGCGTTTCCGCAAGTATATTAGAGGGGTAGAACAGAAGAGCGCCGAAGTCTGCTGCCGAGCGGCTTGTGGGAAACGAAATAGGAGTGAGTGAGGCGGCAAGAAGGATTTGGGTAACCCGATTTTGCACCCAATTACGAATTTCTTCTGGCGATGTAAGCCCAGTTACTTGTTGGACAAAACGCAACTTCTCTTCGTCGGCTGCAAGCGTGTTCATAAATGCATCCACCACTTCGTCAATTCTTCTTTCTACGACATTCACCACTATATCGGGGCGCACCCACGGAATAACGAACATTCCCCCGTGTTTTGAAACGATTTCGTAAGGAGTAAATATGGTTGCCGAACCTTCCCATTCTTCTTCAAACTTACCTATAAACTCGCCCATCTTGTCTGATGGTGCTCGCAGCCTCAAAAATTCAACAAATATAGCACCGGGCGAGAAATCAAAAAGTTTGTGCGTTCCCTTCTCCTTCGGTGTTGCTGTTATGTGTCTTGCATCAAAGAAAGCGGTGGCATGTTGCAACCTCGCTGCATAGTAAGCCCAGAACAACCGCTCCTCTTCTTTGGGAATTGTTATAACCCAGTGGGTTCCGTCTTCGGAAACTTTGAAGTCCCAATCGCCATTCCTGACATAAACAAATCGGTTTCCAAAGCGGGCGGCTAATGAGGGTTCAAGTTTACTGGTTCGTAGTGTCTCCATTGTTTCCTCAAATATGCCCCTTCTCCCCACTGGGATGAAATGGTCTGCAAACAAGAACGCAATTGGTCGCAGTCTTTTGTATTGTTGTTCTAAGGTCGCAAAGGGTGAAAGCGACATAAACAATGCTGCAATGCCAACATTTTCTTCCAAATCAGGTAGCCCTATTTTCTTGCCCAATAACAAGGCGTTTGAAAACCTTGACAAGAACTGCTTATCTACTATTGCCATTCCTCCTTTGTATGCATCATTAATTGCATTAATGGTTGTATTTAAGTATTCGTCGGTTTCTGGGGTTACAAATTGCTCCCAGTTTTGGCTCAAGAATTCACGAATATTATCAAACTCGGGGGTATCCAAGCCCATTCTCTTTTTGAAGAAATCTGGAAATTGGTCAAAAGCAGCCAAACTGACGAGTAATGCTTTGATGTGTATAGGAATATTTTCCACGGGGACGGCTGACCAAAGTTCTGCAACGAATTTCCAAAATTCCCCCGGTATTTTCTCTTTCCACAAAACATCCCTAATGGCGACGCCCAGTCTTCTTGCGCTTGCTTCATCCCAATGCGTTTTGTTTGCCCAAATCAAAATTACTTCGTCGGTTTGGTCTGGCGCTCTTTTGCCCGCACTGCCAGCATCTACAGCAATAAGATGGAACTCGGTTGTGACCTCGGGAATTTGTCTAATCTTGATGGCTGTTCTTGCGGGAACGATGGTCAAAATTGGAAAGTTGCTTTTATCGCTGATATAATGCCCCGAAATTTCTGGAGGCAAAAGAAGGGAGAGGGCAAAACTTCGGATGGCAGCGTCCCATGTTCTTCGTGCTTCTTCTGCCATTTCTGGGTTGTTGGGTTGACTTGCAGACCAAACTTTTCTCCACTCTCTGTTGGGTTCAACAGCAACAAGAGGAACTAAAGTAGATGTATCTGTGGGAGCGGGTATAAAGTCTTCTCCCCACAAAGACATGACCACCAATGGGATTTCTTCTCTTGTCCATGCTTCTGATAAAACTTCCGCCGTTTCTGGAAAATCCGCGGACATTAGTTGGGCGACAGCCTCGTTTTCCTTAGCCTCTTGCGATTGTCTTTCTTGTTGTTCTGCTTTCAAGGCAGCCTCAAGGGCTTTCAGGTTACGAACGATTTCTCGCCACGGAGTAATCTCTGTTCTTTGTATGCTTAAGCGCAACCTATCAGCCACGACATTCTTTGCAATGTCAACAATCTTTGAAGGTTCAACGATGTCGCTGATAATTGCTTGCATAACAGGCTCCACTGTTTCTTCCCAATGCTTTATCAAGTCTTGGTGTTTTTCCCCAGACATAAACCTCATCATGAACTTTGGAAGGTTTGTAATAAAGGTATGAAGCATTTTGGAGTTTGCAGCCGTCAATTTAACTTGTAATGTTTCCTCGGTGTCTTTGAGGGCGCCGCCAGATTGGGCAATCGCTGCAGCAGCAAACAAAGTTAGTTTGTGTGCCATATAGGACTTAAACAAGTCTGTGAATAACGGAAAGCCACCATAAAAGACTTTCAAAAACTCGTCAGAAATCTCTTTAGCCTTTGTTGCTGCTTCTGTTGGGTCTTTGGTTTCAATCTCTCCAACTTTCTTTTCTGCTTCTTCTATAGCACGCAAACCATAACTAATAATCGTGCTAAACATTTTCTGGGCAACGGCAGGGTCGTCTTTTGCGAAATATTCGCCAAACCATCGTGCATGCGTCAATATATGAAGGGCAGCGAGGCTTCTGGCAATATCTTTGGGATGTATCTCCTTCCTGCCCCAAGTTTTGTTGTTGCTCATCCGTCTGACCCAACTATCTACAATATATTGGAACCACTCCGCCTCTGACATGTTCGCGGGCTTGCTTAACTCGGCTGGAACTTTTTTCCTTCTCCTTGCATCCTTTTTGGCATCCTCAAACAACTTGAAAGCCTCAATCATTCTTTCTATCAACTTGCGTTCTCTATCTGGTAGTGACGCAATGGCGTCTTTGAAAGAAGTATCTATGTGGCGGGAAATCCGAAGTTCCTTCTCCGTGGGTATATTCAGAACAAGCGTGATTTTGTCAAGGTTTCGGCTTTTGGCGATACGGCTGAGGGCGTTAAGGTCACTGAGGGCAACTAGAGTATTAGCGATTTGGGCATCAATGTTCGTCTTTAAGACCGTTGGGTCTTGCATCATGTATTTCACAAAGCCCTCTTGGTAGATTTTAGCAATAACATCGGAAAAGATGGGGTCCGAGAGAATTTGATGCGGGTGTTTCGTTTTACCTTTTATAAGGTCAACGACACCATGATAAAGCCGTGGTGCGTCTAAGAAGGTGTTAACAAGCCAACTACCCAAGAAGTTTCCAATCGCTTCGGGACCCTCTAAATGTGTTGGCATACCCGCCCAAGTATAGGCGTAACCAGTAATAAATGCAGATGCGAGCCGACTTTTCGCTAAAACCCTCGGAGCCACATCTTTGACGACGGCAAGAGCAGCGTTGGCTCCTGCGTTCTTTGCGATAGCCTCAAGCCCACGAATACCATCAATTCCTATCCGTTTAAGTTCCGAATTTAAGAACAACCTGTGTAATAACTTTTCTGCCGCAGAGCCGGGTGTAATTATTGCCTCAAGAGTTCCTATAATCCTCTGGAACAACCGCTGTCTGGCAGAAAGATTAGCCAACCCTCCCGCCAACTTAAGTGCCGCTTCCATATTTCGCGTTTCTGCGAGGATGGACATAGAAGCGAGGGCTTCCTCTGCTTTCATCGTTCGTCCGGCAACAAGTGCGGCTCTACCCGCAAGACCCAAAAGCCGAGTTGCTGCGGAAATGCCCAAAATGGGACCCAAGTTTCTAAAATCCATAAGATTTGCTTCGGCGGGAATACGAAGTGACCAGTGGTCTTTTGCATATTTTTGAAGGACAGAGTTCAAGTGTTGCCAAACCCTGCTTTGCAAAACGGTGGAAGCATATAAGTTCCACCCTTCATTTGTTGGCTCGTATCGGTTTCCTACCAATCGTAACATTCTTTTCAGACCTGAAGAAGCCAAGAACATAACCGCCTCTTTTAAGTGTTGTTTCCTAAACTCGGAGTCTTCTGCTAATCGTTCGCTTTCAGAAACAAGCGTCGGACCCAATTGTTTGTCTAGCCACAACATTGCGTTGGTTATTGCTTCTTGTAGTTTTTCTTGACCCGGATATTGGAAAGGAAGTTGGAAAGGAACGGGAAAGAGAACATTTCCTTCTACAACTCTCCGCGCAGCGCCAAGAATTAACGAACCCACCATATGGAAGAACCCCTTAACAACACCGCCCCAAAGAAAACTAACAAGCGGATTTCGTTGTAAAGCGCTTTGTGCTATCTCTATTGCTCTTTTATCCACACCCTTTGCTGTTTTCGCTCTTCTATCAAGTTCTGCAACAGCCTGTTGCCACTCTTTTCGCTTGAAAGCAGCCGCTGTAATCGCCGCGGGTTCGGCAGCAATCTCCTTCAAAAATCCCGCCGCAAAATCCCTAACATGCTGCCATACCGTTTTTGCGATTGTCCTGAAATATTCCGATGAAAGTGGCTCTGGGTAAATTGACTGAGCAATTTCATTGATTGCATCGGTTTCCAGTCTTTGCCGTTGCGCTTCGTCTTTTACCTTCTGTAACTTCTCCGACCAATGAACAATAGTATCAAGTATCTTTCGTCGTTTTGCATCGGGTAGCAGTTCCCATGCCGTAGAAAAGGCACTATCTTGCCGCCGTATCGCTCCAATTAGAGCAAGTGCTGTGGCATAGGGAACTTGTTTGGCTTTGTCTGCAGGCAGCAAGTTTTCCATACCAACAAAATGTTTCTTTGCTTCTTCTATTGCTTCGGGAAGTGCCATCTGAATAGCCTGTGGTAAAGCATTCAGCGTCTGAACTAGCCCGGGCATTAAAGCCAAACGCAATTCCTCATAAGGCATTGCGGGAAGAGGTGCTCGTTGCGTTCTTTGTTGAATTGTCGGCATGTTGAGGGCATCGTAAATGGCAAGTTCAAAACCTTTCTTTGCGGCTTCTCGCTGTCGGGCAATAAATTGGGATGTCAACTGCTCCCAATTACGAAGGGCATTAGTAAATGCTTCGTGCCTCCGTTTAAAATCGGCTAGTCTGTAAACCGCAACCCCGGGCACGAGGGGTCTAAAATCACCTTTAGCAACTCGTTGTGCAAATGCGGGGGCGTTCCAACTTGCCATGTAATATCCCGTGAGGTATGCAAGTTCACGGAGGCTTAACTCTCCCATGCTCTTTCCAAAAATGGTCTTGTATGCTTCGGGATTGTATTTCTGAAGAGCAGCCCGTATTTGCTTGTCTTGTTCAATAATGTATCGGATATGGTTCATCATACGATTGTGGATTTCTTTGGGTGTCATCTTTCGTGTGGCATAAATGTCGTCGGGAAATCGCAATCCCAACTTTCTAACCCCTTCGGCGCGCGCATCATTTATCTGCCACGGACCGTAAGAACGCGTCTTGTTACCTTCAAGAGTTACAGCATACGGGCTACCGCCCTCAAGTTCCAGCAAATAAAGCCAAGCAAAGATGGACTGGGGCGGAACGCCCTGTCGTAGGGCTTCTTCAAAGAATATACGGGCAACCTCGGATTTGCCGAACTCATTCTGTTGTGCGCGACGAAGCATTAATCATCCCCTCCGAAAATTTCCACTATCGTCAAGGAGGCGGACCGGGTGGCGATGGCGGTATCAGGCTAGGCATTGTTGTCCTAGACGATTTGGTTTCTTCCTTCTTTGGCGGCGTGCTTGTTTGTTTCTTTGTTTCTTCCTTCTTTGGCGGTGGAGCCGTTTGTTTCTTTGTTGGTTCTTTCTTTGGCTCTTCTTTCTTTGTTGGTTCTTTCTTTGTTGGTTCTTTCTTTCCAAATTTCGTTCCAAATACAACTTCTTCAGGCGTAACTACTATTTGAGGCGGCTTCTCTGATGACCGCCCCGTTTGTTTTGTGGAAGGTGGAGGGGTGATTGCCCCTGCCTGTTCGCCCTCTATTTGTCGTTGAAGTTCCTTTACAAGCAAGTATTGAATTGCTGCCTGTGTTGTGGGGTCTATTCCTCTCCCTTCTCCTGCGCCCCCAAACTGCTGCGGGACACCACCAAAGAAATTATAATCAGGAGGCAAACTTTGCGTTGTTGGCAAGACACCTTGTTGCATTAAAAATTGTTTCATGGCGTCGTGTGCATTAGCAAGTTCAAGTAAAATGGTGTTAACAAGACCGTCTATAAATTCGGCGTCCTGTGGTTTTATTTGGTTGGATGGTTTGTCAAGAATTTCAAGGGCGTGCTTTATATCCTTGTCAATAACATCGTGTCGCAACCTTTGTGCAATTTCGGGACCCAAAATTTTCTCTACACCGGGCGCGGCAAGGTTACGGGTCATTGCAAGGGCGTCTTTTAGAAGTTTTTTGCCATCTTCTGTTTTCACCACTCTTGTAATTCCCGCACTTTTAAGAGCCGCCAATAATTGGCGTGTGTCGTTGAAATAACGATGTAGGACATCAAACTTAAATTTGAACTTGTCGTTAGCCACTTTGTCTTTTAAATCCTGTAAACTGAGCATAGCACGCCGCAAATTAATTATAGCACGCTGTAAATTCACACTCTTGGTTTTCTTTTCCAGTTCCAATAATTCTGCTTTGGGTGGAAGTTTCAAAAAGTCAGGGTGTTTCATGGTTTGTTTTAAATTGTTGTAGAGCCCCTCAGAAAAATCAAGCAATGCCAACTTTCCGTTCGCCATTGATTTCAAAATCCTTAAGGGTTCTACAAAGTAAGCACCTGTTTCCTCTCCTACCTCAATCAAGTTATCCAAAGCCTTATTGACCTCCTCTAAAATACTCCTCCAAGAATTAAAAGTTACGATGCCCTTATCATCACCCATGACCTGACCAATCCTTCCTCCTAAATGACCCACAAAACTTCTGAATTGTGTAAGGGAATTATTAACAGCCTGTATTGTTCCGCTTCCTACCTGCGCTAACAACTGTCGCACAGCGGTGACTAAATCTCCTATGCCTTTGCTAACTTTCGTATTGGCTATTGTCATTGCTCTCGTTATTGCTCTGTCCAAATGAGTTAAAGCCTGATTGGCAATTGTCGGAAGTTCTTCTCTCGGAACTTGTTGTAAAAATTCCACAGCCTTTCTGCCCATCTCTATTGCTGCATCAAGTTCGGGAACTTGGATATTCAAAGCCCCCAGCGTGTTTCTCCACTTTTCAGCAGCAGCAACGCTGCTTTGTATCATTGAAATAGAAAAGTCTTGAAACCTTTGCAGATTAGACGCCTGCGTTTCTATTGCATGCCAAATTTCGGGCGGGACCGTCGCCCGCATAAGATTCTTTGTTTCTTCTGTGGGGTTTTGGCGAAGAATTTTGACACCAGACAGAATAAATGCGCCATGAATTGTGGGTGCAAACGGAGTTCCCCAGAAAATGGTGCTTTCCTTCCAAGCACGAACCCAATCTGTCGGGTCTGTTATGTTTGACACCCGCTCAACCATAGAATTGGCAAGCAATTGTTGCTTATTGGTCTGAATAGTAGTGATATCCAAATATGCCTTCATTGCCTTGTCAAAAATCTGCTCTTGGGCTGCTCGTCGCTTTTGTGCCCAGTCAAAACTGATTTCAATTTCGTCAGAGGGTAAGATAAACGGCACAAATGTTTTTGATTGTTCTACTAAGGACTGTAATATCTCTGGATACCATAACATAAGCCTCATAAACTTTTCTGCGCCCCTTGGGGTTCGCAGGTTTTTGTAAAAATTCACGACTGCTGGTGGCGCGTTCTTAAGGAACCGAAGTTTGTATTCCTCAAAAGTTGGAAGATTGTTTGCACCATACATCGCCGCTAATTCATCCACACTGGGTGGCGGTGCAAAGGGGTCTGTAATCGCCGCTTGTGCTTTTTGCCTGATAGTGATAATTTCCTCCGTCATAAACATCACCGCCGCGAGCCACGATATAACAAGTAAGACAATTCACGCAACGAAGGAGTTGAGTAACCCATAATAGCGGGTATTTCATGTAGCGGAATGTTGGGAAGAGCGCCGGTAGTAGCAGCAATGGGCTTTATTTCAGGTGCGGCTAAAATGGAGGCAGCAGCGGGAAGGGTTGTGGGTTCTTCTGGTGGGATTAAATCTGTAGCAGTAGCAAGGTTTTGATCTGAGGGTGCTTGTGTCAATTCCATAACTTCTGCCAAATTAGGAATTCCCTCTAAAACAGACGCAACATTGGGGTCTATTTTGCGTATCCACTTCTTAAATGGCTCGGATGTTATAATTGCAAGAAATCTTGCGGGTCCAATCCCTTGTATTAAGGAAAGCAAAAGGTTCAACGACCTCTCTCGTGCTTGCAGTTCTGCGTCCATAATGGTTCGTAATGCACCCAACACCCCACCCCAAACGCCGCCCTTATAAGGCAAAAGCCCAGTTTGCATTAATGCATTTAACATAGATGCGGACATTGGAGAGGTTACTGGCATAAGGCTCACCTCACAACTTTATGGGTGGAAACCAACCAAGTTGTCTACCTGCACCGTAAACCCCTGCAAGTTGTTCAAGCAAAGAAGGTTCATACATCGGGATTGTGGGCATTCCGCCATACACACCGCGCAGATGCTCTGCTATTCGCATTGTCATCTCCGATGGTGTTGCTGCCAGTCCTAAAGCGCCCCTGAACAGTTCAGGTGTTGCCATTGCCCATCTTTGCGCCATTTCTTGTTGTCGTGCCAACTCTCGTTGGGCTAAATCTGCAAGCATAGATTGCCAGCCGCGCTCTTGTTCGCCGGCAAACCGCGTAAGCGCCTCCATTATAGCGCCGCCTGACGGACTTCCTGCCGCTGATGCAAGTTGTTCGTGTAACATCTGCATCTGTCTACCCAACTGTTGTTCAAACAAAGGACGCATCATTGAAGCCACCGAGCCCACGATAGTGCCCCAATCTGTGGGTCTTGTTGCCTGCAACGCAGCAAACATCCCCAAGTCATGGGTTGTAGCAGCGCCCTGCTGCGCCATCGCCGCGGGCGAATATCCACCCCATGCTTGTAATTGTTTAAAAAGTTCCTGCCCCACAACTCCAGCCTGACCGGGCTCATAAAAGGGTTGTAATAATTGTGGCGTCCAAGTTTGGGGTTTTACTTCCTGGCGTTTGCCCGCACCAGCCCCCAAAGCCGCCACCGCCCAAGGAAGTATCTTTCCCGCCTTACCTGACAATAACTTACCAACAGCCTTTTTGCCTACCAACTTTCCTAAACCCTTCGTTGCAAGCGCTTTTGCGCCAGCACCCAATGCGCCTGTAAGCGCAAGACCCCCCAAAACAGCCGCCGTCTTTAATGGCTTTTTGAGCGCACCACCAACGGCGCGTTTTAGTGCTTTAAACGGTTTGAATTTAAATCCCACAATTTATCACCTCGCATTAATGCCAGAAGACAAAGATGCCGTGCCACACAACCCGCGTGCTAAATCCAGATGCTACAATTTTGGCTCGGATGTATCGCCCTGTTTGGTGAACTCCAATTTCTTCGCTTGAACCTATAACGGGTAAACTACCTAGAAGTTGATAGTCGTATGCACTGGGGTTTGTCAGTTTGGGCAAAGAGTGCGAAACCGCAACATTTATCTCCCAATTGCCCGTAATATCAGTAGACGCCCCCTGTATCGTCCACCATAACAGGGTGCTTACAAGTGTTTTTTGACCACCCGGGGGTCCAATTTCAGATACAGGAATGTGTATTTCGCCGTTGAAGGTAGCCGTGTCTCGTTTTTGGACATCATCGTATGGTAACCGCAATTTGTAGGTGTTTAATGTGTAAGAAGAACTATCGTAAGTGACAAAAATCGGAACGGCAATCCTGTCGTCATTTGAAAAGTTCTCTATGCCCATGTAAACTTGCGGCGATGCGGGGCGGTCTCTACGATACCATGACCTAAACAAAACCTGATAAACCAAACAATGGTCAGCAAAAGAGGAGCCGTGAGGAATACAATAAATTTCGGCGTCCAGTGGGTTATAAGCAACAATCATATTGTCGGCATTGACCGCTGTATTTCGGAAAGTTTTATCAATGTTTTGGCTAAGTAACACGCTTTCGTTTCCGCTAAAAGCATAAAGCCCGCTATCAATGGCATACACGATCATGTTTACATCGTGAAGCATGATGGACTGAACTTGGCGCTTGTCTTTTATCTGCGAAGGAAGCGTTGTCGCTAAGGATACGGCGAACGGTGTCTGTGGGTTTCCTGTATAAGCCAAAACATAAAACCTGTTTTGTGTGACAACCAAAATATTTTCGGCAAACGGCAAAAACCGAATTATCGTGTCATACAAAGGCAAGTCAATGTTTTGTAAGGGGTCCCAAGCATATGGGTTGTTCAAACCGCTCCAATGAATTCGGTAAACAGCACCATTACTTGTATTGGCTGTATTTCCCACAACCAACCTAAACCCCAAAGTTCCGATTGTTTCTGCTTTTGGTGAGCCCGAAATAAGCATCCAAATTGGGGATGTTGCATCGGGTTGCAACTCATAAACCCCGCCATATGTTGGATGCGGAACTGCCATGTAAAACCTGTTTTGAAAGAAGGTTATGTCAGGAACGGTATTCAAAACATTTCCCGTCCAACCGCCCGGCGTAACATTGAAAAACTCTCGTGTTGCGCCCAGCCTACTCATGTAAATACGCTTTTCAAAGAAGTAGAAGTTACAAATAACGCCGTCTGGGCGCGGGACCGAAACTATTCCGAGAAAGTTTCCCGGCGAATTGTTTGCACCCCCAACTACATCGCTTACAGGCGCCCTCCAGCCGGGCGTCGTTTCTAAACCGTCTCGGCAAACTCGGAAGTTGTGCAGGAAACTTAGGCTTTGCCCCTCGTCTCCACCTAAAGGGATTTCAACATCCACCCAACCCGCTCGGGGCATCACCAACTGCCATTGCTGTAGGTCTGTCGGTCGTGTAGCAGGCATCATACATCACCTCACGGTTGCGGAACTGCAGGACCGGGTAGCGGCTGACGCCTGAACTTCATTGCTACCAAATGAAGCGTCTTTGGTGGAGTTAATACTTCTCGCACCTCGTTTGCTTTTGCATCAAGAAACTTTTGGTCTGCAAGGGCTTTAAACATCTGTGCCGCCTCAAAATCCCGCAGTAAAGCATAGCACCTGTAAATCATTTCGTAAAGAACATAATCGGGATACTTTTTCATAAGAGGGCTTTCGTAAGCATCTGTAATTCCTGCAATTGTCAACGGTGGAATGGGATAATACAGCAACGAAAGTTCATATTGGGTTATATCTGCGGGCGGAAATACATTTAATGAAAGCAAGTCTTCTTTTCCTGATTGGATAATTCCTGTATAGTTTGTCCAAACTTCTGCAGGAACTCCAATGTAGTATGCGTAAGGAATGGTTGGCGAGTAAAAATTGTTGATGTATTGCAGGTCTCTAGTCCCAACTATCCCGTAGTAATCGTTTTTGCTCGTAAAGGGAAATATCGGCGTGGCAAAAATCCTGTTCTTACCGACGACCATGACAGACAAATCGTCTCCAAAATCCGCGGGTAAAACAAAAGTCCAGTTACTAGATGGTTCAAGAATTGCCGTTTCAGTCAGAGAATAAAAGGTGGCTCGTTGAAAGGTTTCTCTGTGCATAGAAATAAGCAGACGATAGATGTCTGCTCGTCCAATTCGGTCTTTTGTGCCGATATGCGAATAAATGAGTTCACAAAGTTCTCCCACATTCACCCTTATCCCTCCCTCGCAACCAATCGCTTAACCCTTGTTTGAAAAAGTTCCAGCAATGTTTCGCTTCCATCTTCAAGTTCTTGAGCACACACCTCACAACTGGGCACAAAGAAAAAGGCATAAGTGTCATCCTTCTCGTTGTATGTGTCCATCATAGATGCTGTCTCGCATGTATCTCCACAACTAAAGCAGGTGAACCCCCTCTTGGTGAACCAATATGCTATCAACCCCATTAACTCCGAGGCATCTGTTGCAGACATAGATGCAGGCACGATAATGGCAACAACTTGGTCTATGGATGATGTTTTTCCCATATCACCTCACCCCTCAACCAAATCAGGTAAGTAGGGCAAAGCATCCTTAGGAACCAAGGGAACTAATCCGTATTCTTTCAGAATTTGCGCTGCTTGCTTGGCGGTGATGGGGTTATTCCAGATACTGAAGTGCCAAATTTCCTCTCCTGTGGGAAGCAGACTTTTGGTCATCCTTAGCATACCCGAGGGCGTCATGAAATCCAGGCGGTAAATTTCTTTTGAGCCGGCGGGTAGAGTTACTACACCATCCTCATCCATCACAACATTTACCGAGACAGGTGATGGAGCAGGAGAACCATCGCCAGCGTCAGAACCAGCATTAGGACTGCCCACACTTCCCTGTGCTCTCGCTTCTTCTCCCAGAACATCTGCGATAATGTCTTGTGGAGCGTCTGATAAGCCCATAGTTCCACTACGCCGAGCCATAACAAGACACCTCCTATAAATGCCGCCCATGCATACATGTCGGCAAGAATAAACGCAGTCATGACAAAGACAAAAACACCAACGACACTCAAAATTTCACGCCAATTAAGACCGGGCATACAAGACACCGCCCCAGATGATGTATCGCTTGTTCTGCACTTTAAGCGAAGTCAAATGAAACATTAGTGGCGCGGGCTTTTGATTGCTCGGACTGACGAACAAGACTAGTTGCCCAAGTTGCGTTCTACCAACGGGAATTGGTTTTTCAACGAAACGATTTTCAATTTCTTCAACGGTCTTGTTTTTCAACGCATTCGCTAATTCTCGTGCTTCCTGTTGTAGAAACTTTCGGAATTTGTTAAGTTCAAGAGCGACCGAAAGCACATCCAACAGCCTGCCCAACATCATAATTCACCTCGCAAAATTTTGGCGTCAAAGAAGCGATGTTGCAACCTGTCTTTAATCCTTTTGTCATCCCACGCCTCAACTTCTTCCATCCAAACCCATTTGGTATAATTCACGGGAATTCCCCATCGCTTACACAGTTCTGGATTGTAGTCAAGCAGCCGCTTTGCAACCTCTAAAGGAACTTCACATCCGTCTGGATAGAAGAAATGTCCGCCTTGTTCGTAAATCGGTGGGTGGTGTGGCGCCATGTGGACATTATAAGGCTCTTTGGGATGAAACGGCACTTCCTGTCACCTCGGATGCTGGGGAGCGTGGACGGATAAAACCCGCCCACGCTTCCCCAAGCAGCATCAACCAAGTGCGTTATGATTAGACATTTTCGGTGCTAACTACTTGTCGTTGCAATGGCAACAACTCAACGCTCATAATGTAGTTAATTGCAATGTCGCCAGTTGCACCAACAGCGTTTGCAGTCGTAGTAACAACAACCTCAATGAAGTTCCCCGGGGCTGCTTGGAACTCTGGAACAAGTTGAACCATGCCGCCTTGACCAACATCCTTTGCAGGCAGGACAACCACCACGGATTTAACAGTATTACCGTCTTGTTTCTTTTCCGTCAGAGTTAACTCAACATCCTGTGCCCAGTTGGCGCCACGAGCAACATAGGAAACACCAAGAACAACTGGCGCTGCAACATCACCCGAAAGGTTAGCATTCAAGATGTGGGCGGATGGGATGGTGGCAATCAGGTTGTTTGCGGTGTTAACATCCGCGCCCAACACGACAACCTGCCGGGGTGCTTCAAAGACATCACCTAACATATCGGCAACCCTCCTTCATTAACCAGAAGTAAAGTGAATTACACGACACTCGCCGGGATTAGGAGTATCCCAAGTGAGTGCCCAAGCGCCGCTAAAGAACCAACCAATTCGTTTAATCCGACCAAAGGTGTTAGCAACAGCCTCCGTGCGAATTTCTTCGGGAACGCTGATGACTTCAATGATGGGGTCCGCCGCAAGAAAGATACCTTCGGGAACTTTGTTGACACCGGTTCCAGCAGCGGCACTGAGGGCGTCCGCATTGTTGGTCTGAACCAATCGGACATTATACCAACTGCCAACTTCGGAGCGGAAGAAGACATCAGGGCTAGTATATTTCATGAACGCCTCGGTCACTTCGTCATAAAGGGAACGAATAGCAGCGCCGTGAAGAATACCAACATAATTCGTTCCGTCATAAGGCGGAACTTGAAGCGTCAGTCGGAAATAGTCGGCAATGTCCTTTAAGTGGGCAGACCTAAAACCAGCAAAACCAGCCGGTGGAGGCGTGCCGCTCGTTACAAAAACCGTTGAGGTTGCCGAGGATGGAACTGCTTTGACAGGCGTCTCTTTCAGGACTTTGGCAACTTGAAAGTCAAGGTTGTGTGCCATGTTGAACTTGAGCGTCTCGGTCAGAAATTCTTGAACATCCCATTCCGCAAAGCGCTCAAGCCGCTCGGTATACTCCACGAAGGCAAGAAAGTCTTGGACGGTAACGCTCCCTCGGCTGATGGTGGGCACGGGCAAAGGAACGCCCTGCTCCTGCTCGCCGATGGGATTAACCAGCGTCGTTACTCGTCCAACTCGGTTAAAGTAGTGAATTTCGCCCGTCCGAGCCTCTGTGTATTCAGGGCGAGCAAATTGGCGCATTTCATACAACGGGTAAGTTGCCCGCCGCAGGTGCTCGGACAAAGTTGGAAAAACCAAGTAGCCACCCAATGTCGGTTGAAACAGCACCATTCGTGATGGCATACACTATCACCTCAGCAAAGAGTTTGAATGAAAGTCAACGAAAAAATCAACGCCGATAACCCTCTACCCACCCCTGTTGTCGCTTCTTCAATTCTTTCAACCTCTCTTCAACATATCGCCTTGCAGCATCCCTACGCCACTTCCACAAGTCTTCCTCCGAAATGACACGAACCGACATATTTCTTCCCAAAGGTGCTTCAACGCCGGGATACTTGGAATACTCGTCTTCTTCCGTGCCCGCTCCCGCCTGAACTCCCCCAGCAGGGGGAATTCCCACCAACCCAGATGCCGTTGTTTTCTTGCCTAAACCCAACCGCTCCTCTAAATTCTTCCCAACTTCATTCAAGACACCCTTGATGAATGCGGGAACTTTCTCCCAACTATCCAGTTGTTTTCCGCTCGCAAAGATTTCTTGGATGCGAACGGACGCCAATTTTTCAATAATGTCTGCATAGTCCTTAAGATGTGGATTTTCCGAATAGAATTCTGCCTTTACGCGCTCTACGATGGCATTAAGTTGCATTAGCGCCAACTGAGCGCGCAAAGCTCTTACTTCTTCTTCTAAATTCACTTCCGCCTCTTCTTTTTCAGAAGGCTGTTGTGCTTGTTCGGCGGGTTTATTTTCTTCCTGTTCAGAATAGCCGAATAGTTCACGCATCCAATCTTCCGCGCTTTGTCGCTCCACGCCTTCGCCCAAGATTTGTTCCATTACAGGCTCACCTCGCGCGCAAGCCGTATTTTGTCATAAGAATTTATAACACGCCGAATTGTTAGACGCAAGTGGGCAATTGCACGCACCAACTCCGCGGCATGCGATGGATTGGCAGCGATAAACAAATACTCCAGTTTTTCCAGGACCTCGTCCACCTTTTCTAAGTCGTCCAGAGTGACATCAGCAGGGAATGGAACTCGCATTGAGCGCCACCTCATTAACTAAGACCGCTTTTGCCGTTGTCTGCGCTGCAACTTAATAATCGCCCCAACCGCCCTCTGAACACCTTTCGCCAAAGCAGCACGAGAGCCACGACCGCCAGCACTACCAGCACGACGAGTTATTCGTATCCTAACTCCCTTGCGAGCAGCACCTGCGCCTGCCTTCTGAACACCCTTCGCTAAAGCCCCATGACGAGCACGCATTAATTTGCGGAGAAGCATTGTAAGTTTCACCTACTATGTGTCTTGCGGCGTTTGCGACTACCAGCACGACCAACGCCATGCTTACCATAGGCAATGGCGGCGGCAATCTTTTGAGCATGCTTCAGAGATTTAGGTCTATAGGTTGCTCTAGAGGTGTTCATCTTCCCAGTCCTTTTGTATTCCCGAAGCAGTTTACGAATTTCTTCTCCTATTGCAGTTCGTTTGCGTCGGGAAATTGGTCGTCCCAAGACGAACACCCCCAGCGAAGAATAATTATAACACACCGGGTTTATGTTGTCAATTTAAAGGAAACACTTCCCCAACACTCTTGTGCCACCGATGCTCCGTGCGACAAACGAAAACTAATCGTCTTTCCACCCAAGTCAAAAACCTGATTGGGTTCAAGGTAAACGGGTCCGTCTCCGCTCTCCCAAGTTGCAACGCTAACATTGTCCGTTTCGTTGAACAACTCAATCCAAGCATTTTCCGTCGCTCCATCCGACAGAAAAGGCGAGACCGCAACGGCGACGACTTTTAGGTTGGGCTTTGCCGTCGGCACTGTTATTCGTGCCAAGACAACATATAAGCCAGCAGCAATGACTTGTGGCGGTGCCGTCGCTGTCACAAACGGCTCGTTTTGTGCATTGATTGTTACATCAACCTTCTCGTTTGCTTCATCATCCACAACATCCAACGAAACATTCGTTCCTGCTATGAAGTTAATACTGCGGCGTGTTCCTACCGAAGTTCCACCTTGTTGGACATTTACCCTTGCATTTGCATCTAAGTTTCCCGTTATCGCATCACTACCGCCTGAAACATGGCTACTTGCGTGTGCAAAATCTGTTATTTGCGAACGGGTATGTGTATGCTCTGGAAGGTCATCTACCTGAATGACATCATACACAGCATCGGCGTTAGCAGTTCGGACAACAAGAAATCTGTTGGCAATATCGGAAGTTGGAAGCCTTGAGGCACTTAGGCGTCCTGTGGCTATATCGTTAGCGTCGTGGGTGTGGGGCGCTGGTGGGAAAGTATCAGGCTTGTTGGTTACTTCGTCCCAATCAACATTTCCCGCTTGCCACCGCGTTCCCGTCCATTTGGGAACTTGGTTCGTCTCTGCTCCACTTTGTTCCAAATCTTCTAAAGAATGGGTGTGTGGGCTTGGGGGAAAGGTTGTAGGCTTGTTTTCAACCTCATTCCAAGCGACATTCCCCGGCGTCCACGCGGCGCCAGTCCACTTTAGAACTTGGTTTGCCTGTGCGCCACTTTGTTGTATGTCATTTAGTGAATGTGTGTGTGGGCTAGGTGGAAAGGTTGTGGGTTTATTTGTAACTTCATTCCACTCCACAAACCCGGGCTGCCAAACAGAACTTGTTGCATTCCATTTAGGAACTTGATTTTCTAACGCTCCAGATTGGGTTATATGCGTCAAAGGATGAGTATGGAAAGCGGGTGCAAAATCAGCGGCGTGTTTGCCGTCAACGGTATCAGCGTCTAATGTTGAAAGTTCTCCCTGTTGAATATCTGTTACTGGGATGCGTCTGTCGTGAGTAAGGGGTTTAAATTGTTCGCCCATCCCCTCCCGAATTTGAATACCTTTGCCACGAATAGGCGTAAATCCAATAGAAACCGCCATTCCTGTGATGGGGTCTCTTTCTGCCCTATCTGTCGGAAACAGACTTGTCTTTACTGGGTCTGTCCGATACAGAGGCACCACTTTCACCCCCTTTGTGAATTTCAAGGAATTTGAAGAGTTTAAGGGTATAGATGGGCGAAGGGGTTAACAAGCCTATGATGGCAAGGGCAATTGCGAAAGCCTTGCCATCAATTCCTTTAAGAATTGCAAGTGTTTCCAGTGCCGCAACAAGAACGATAGCAACTAGGACAATCAACTCGCGGCTTATTTGCATATCGTGCTTCTACCTCCTTAGAATTACGATTAGAGAGAATAAATGGCTATACACAGCATATGGTATCTTGAACGGGTCTTATGTTTATTGACCCGAAGATTGTGTAGGATTGACTATAGATGGGTCTCCATCTTCAGAGCCTGAAGATGTCCCACTCCCAGAACCTGAGGATGTTCCGTCCCCAGAGCCTGAAGATGTTCCATCCCCAGAACCCGAAGATGTTCCACTCCCAGAGCCTGAAGATGTTCCATCCCCAGAACCCGAGGATGTCCCATCCCCAGAGCCTGAGGATGTTCCATCCCCAGAACCCGAAGATGTTCCACTCCCAGAGCCTGAGGATGTTCCATCCCCAGAACCTGAGGATGTTC
>Ga0079996_117769_pt1 | contig 59070 bp, 73 predicted proteins | sample PerSpoAPS_AMetaG_FD_69199 | JGI IMG/M metagenome (GOLD analysis project Ga0079996, IMG submission 69199) | Thermal spring microbial communities from Yellowstone National Park, Wyoming, USA - Perpetual Spouter A (PS_A) MetaG (SPADES assembly)... | ecosystem: Environmental > Aquatic > Thermal... | reverse complement strand
GGGTTTTCTTCGGGGGAGTCATGAGCGGGCCTGGTTCGTGGTTGGATAAAGTCTCGAGGCACCCAGAATGCGAGCACGACGATCCCAAATCGTTCATCGAAACTCTTCTTCCTCATGGACGACTACACAGCCAATTGTGGATGCGCCCACGCCTATGCCAACTTGCCAGACTGGAGCTGCTATTCGGATGGCGAGCGCTACCACAGTCCCGTGGAAGACTACCTCTGAAACTTTTTTGCCCTCTTCCTCTACATTTCGGGGGTGAAGTGAGGTGCCGTTGCTGCTCGAGAAGTGGGAACTCTTTTTCAAGGAGGTCGCTCCAGCGAAGAAGGATGAGACCCCGAGATTCTTCCACCATGACGGCGAATACAAGGCGCTGATAATCCAATTCCGGCGGCCCGTTCCTTCCACCTCGGATTATGAGGACGCATGGTTGTCAATAGTTGAGTATAAGGATGAGTCGATCGGTGACCTCGCGCTCGAAGTCAGACTCAACAACAAGTTCGTCGCCATCTTCCGCGAGGGGCCAGAGACGCCGTGGTTCCTCGACGAGGACCTGCTCCGAAAGAGCATAAAGAAGGATGGGAGAGTGCAGACGTTCAGAGATGTTCTGAACTGGTTGACGCATCCCTTCGATGAGATCAAACATGAGGTGGCGCGGAGCGAATGATGACCGGGGACCAGAAACCCTGAACAAAGCTGGTCTTCGGAGTTCCAAAACTTTTTGTACGTTTTTATTTCCTTGTCGGGGAGAAGCCGAGAGCGTGCCAGATTGCCAGATCCGGTTCGGACCGCGTGCATTCAGGCGCGCAGTAAGCGAGGGAACGGCTGAAGGTTTTATCATCTCGGGGGTTGGTCCATGTCGGCTCCCGAATCTGTTCTGGAGTCCCCAGAGTTTTTTGAGTTGGTACCGAAGGTCAGGGAGTACGTCGAGCTGAAGGGGATCGACTGGTGCGTCGCGGCCCTCGTGGACGGGAGTGCGGGATACTACTGGTACGATACTGCAAAACGGCTTATAGAGAACGTCCTGAGAGGTAGGAATTGGGTAACGGAAAGGACCGGAGCGTGCTTCAGGGGCAACGCGGCAAGGGAGGCGCTTTTCGACTTCGGAAACTTCGAGAGGCTAGAGGAGCGCGACCCAGAAAGGGTCAGGCGCATCGTGGAGTTCGTGAAGATGTCGGCAGGCCTCGGCACGGCCGAGGCTTGGACGTTCTCGGCCATGTACCCCACCACCGCTCCGTGAAGCGTAGGGGTGGGGGTGATGGGTGCCAAAAGGACCAAAGTATGCTTCGTCTGCTCCCGCGAGGTCCAGAACCTGCCAGCCAAATGCCCTTGCGGCATGAGCTTCTGTTCCGGCAGATGCGCATATTCCCACAGATTCTTCCACAAAAGGATAAGGGGCCTTCCGGGCCCGTTCTGATCGGAATCCTTTTTTGTGTGCCCTCAGTCGGGGGTCAGCATGAAGATAGGTGAGCTACCCAAATACCTCGCACTTCTGCCTCGGAAGCAGTCCGTTCTCATCTTAGGTCCGCCGGGCTGCGGGAAGTCAACGGCAGTACGTGAGTTCGCCGAACTGGAGGCCGAAAAGCTCGGAAGGGAGTTCGTCGATTACGACGATGACGACGAGCTCTTCCTCCGGATCGCGAAAAGCCCAGAGAAGTACTACGTGTTGCTTGACCTGAGACTCTCTGAGTGCGAACCGTCCGACTTCCTCGGCGTCCCGAGGGACATAGACCACTTCATCGTCTACAAGCCCCTCAGGTGGGTGCAGGTCTTTTCTTACGAGCAATCGGCAGGACTCCTCTTCCTCGACGAGATCACCAACGTAAGGCGCGAGGACGTGCTGGCGCAGGCCTACAAGCTCGTCCTCGACAGGCGCGCGGGACTAAGGAAATTTTCCGACGGTGTGAGGGTAGTCGCCGCGGGTAACGATCCCGAGCACTCATCGATAGCGAACCTCCTGCCAGCCCCCTTGGCCAACCGATTCGCGATCATAAGGATCGACGCCACCGACCATTACGAGTGGATAGAGTACGTCAATACCCGCGAAGGTGGCGTCGATCCGAGGGTCGCGGGCTACATCGCCCGCTTCCCGGGCGACCTCTTGCAGAAGTGCGAAGCTGAGACCCTGGAAAATTACCCGACCCCGCGGTCGTGGAGCCGGCTGAACCAGATCTTGAGAGAGAACGACCTCGGCCTCGTTGAGGTCGAGGAAGTGGCGAGGATGCTGCTCGGAAGCGTAGTGGCGCAGAAGTTCGCCTCGTTTTGTAGGCTAAAGGACCTCTTGCCACCTCCCGAAAAAATACTGGAGGACCCCGACTCCTTCTTCAACAAGACCGCGGGCGATAGCGCTTCTAAGAGCGCTTCGAAGATAGACCTGCTCTACTACGCAGTCTCGTCAGTCGCCAGCTACGTCTCGACCAACAGAGCCGACTGGAAACAGGTAATCAACTTCGCCGCCAAGCTTGCCAAAGTGCAGGCCGATCTGTTCGTCGTCTTCGCGAAGCTCCTGCCGAAGCGGATGAGGGATTACCTTGTGATAAACGTCGCTGAAATCAAGGAAGTCCGGCAGGTCGTTGCAGCCATGTCAAGGTACATTTAGTTTTCTGGTTCTTTTCCTTCGGGGGTCGATTTGATAGAGGACGAGTTGCGGGTAGTAAGAGCGGCGCTGTTGGCCCGCTCCCCGTTCTTCGGCAGCCTGCTCCTCAAGTGCGATTTCAAAGTCGTCGATGACCTACGCTATCCAGCGGCTAACGACGGAGTGAAGACCGTCATGATAAACCCGCAGGCGTTCATGGGGCTGCGACCAGAAGACCGACTTTTCGTTCTCGCCCACGAGGCGGGCCACTTGGCTTTCCTTACCGCACTTAGGCGCGGAGACAGGAACCCGTTCGTCTGGAACGTCGCCACCGACTGCGTCATAAACTATTTACTTCTCAACTCGGAGCTCTTACCCTCCAGGGAGTTTATGGATGGCTTGGTAACACCAGCGACAATTTCGAAAATAACAGGTGTTGGTAAAGACGAGATCGAGAAGATGAGCGCTGACCAGATATACAACCTCCTGGTGCAACGAGTCTCGGCTCCACCGAACCCGCAGGGTTGCAGCCACGACGAGTACGCTCAGCATCCGACAGCGAACGCCGGGAGTTGTGCCCGCCAATTTAGAGAAGTAGAGGAGTACTGGAAGCGGGCATTAGCGGAGGCTGTTGACTTCGCCAAAAGCGTCGGAAAACTCCCGGCAGGCGCGGAAATAGCGTTCGAGTTGTTGAGGCCGAAGGTAAATTGGCGGGCACTATTGAGGCAGGCGATCCTGCAAGGTCCCGGCCTTCAGCTGATTACCACGTGGAAAAGGCCGCACAGGAAAATACCTAACGACCTGCCGGGATACACAAGGTTGGCCGTGCCCAACGTATGGACATTAATTGACACTAGTGGTTCGATGGTTGGCGAGCACCTTGACCAAGCGATGACAGAAGTTTTCGAAATCGCGAAGTCCCTCAGCTCCAAGGTCCGGATAATAGCATGGGATGCCGACGCGTACGAGGATTCCCTTGAGAACGTGAAGAGGACCATGAAGATAAAGGGGGGAGGGGGGACCAGGATCGGTCCCGCCCTGAACCTGTTGCTGGAGAAGATGAGGCCGAACGATGTCGTCGTCATCCTCACCGACGGCCTCATAGATGACGATGAATCACCAGAAACCCAAAGGAAGCTCGCCACCGTAGCTTCGAAAGCCGCAAGCGCCGTCTTCGCGACAACGGTGAAAGTTCCGCCTTTGCCGAAGCTCTGGAGGACCGTCCTCATCACGTGATTTTTTCATGAGTCGGGGGTCTATGATCGAGGTCGTTATAGGTCATAACAAGCGTTTCATTTGGATGAAGAAGAAAGGCGAGAAGGCGAGGATCGTTCTCGAATTCGAGGGTTACCGATCCTACGCACAAAAGGCGGTCATAAATTGGCTACGGCATTACATAGATGTCGATGGCCTGGAGGTAGGGAAGCGACAGAAGGTGATGTTGCCCGAAGACTTCGACAGGGCAATCGGCCTGATGGAGACGATCAGGCGCTTCGACCTGGGAAGGTATAGAGGATTCAGGGACGAGTTCCATCGCATCAAGGCTGAGGATCCGAAGCAATACCTTGATGCCCTTGAGGAGATAGTTAATCACTACGCGGCCATCCGTGCCCTACAACAACTCCTGAAATAGTGTTTTTCTCGGGGGAGAAAATGTCAACCCGTTGTTGCATAGATATAATATATCGAGGCCGCCGCTACAGGATATACAGGCACTCGGACGGATTCCCGCAAGGCGTCATAGCGGACCTGTACGTCTTCATGAACAACTACGACAGGAAACCGTGTGAAGACCCGGAGTACTTCCTTGCGAACTTCATATTCTATGCTAAACTCGCAACCTGGATCGACTCGGTGAGAGACGAGTCTAGATACTGCAACTGGTGGGAGTACGGATATGGTGTCTGCTCGCCGGGTTGCGAGCATGGTGACCTCGATTACAGGTACGTCATCGAGGAGAACAACAACGTCAGGATAGAAGAGTATGAGTGGGAATCAAGGGGCTGGAGGACCGTCTTCTCAGGGACGATAGAGGAGGCCTACAGGAGGTTCTGCGCCAACTCCGAATACGCCGACGGCTGCCACATCCCCGCGAGTCTGTTCGCGACGCAGAAGCTCCTCGCGGCGATATAGTTCCTGTTTTTCTCGTCGGGGGATCAGCTGTGGCCGAGCTGAAGCTTGTGGGCACCCGCACATTCGTCGTGGAGACGGCGCATACGACCGCTACCCTGAGGTACAACGTCGATCTCATCTACGTGGACTTATATGACAGGGAGCTTGGCGAGACATTCTCGTTCGCGGTTTACGACAGCATCGATTCTCGCGATAAATTGGAAACCCTCATAAACCAAGGAGTGGGGGCCGATGCGGATTTCCTGAGGCTTTTGCAGGGAATCCAAAAGCCGGAGACGCAGGCCGGGTATTTCGCGAAGCTCGCGAGAGGCGAATTGACGTTAAAGGAACTCCAGAAGGCCGTGAGGCTTTCAAAATCCAAGAAGTTCGACCGCAACGTCCTGCGAGATTACAGGCGCTCCGCCATCAGGCTGTTGCGGCCCGTCCTCGTTGCCAGGGAGGGATGGGAGCGGACGCACGTGGCCTACTGCAAGACCTCCGATCACCACGTCTTCCTCATGTTCGTTGGGCCAACACTTGACGAAGAGTCGGTTGCCCTGCTTGACGCCATATTCGTGAGCGAATTCGGAGTGAAGGTGCTAGCAACCAACATATACTCTGAATACGCAATCTACAAGTATCTTCTGGGGACCGACAGGGAATCGCTGGAGAAGTGGATGGCGAAGAGCCCAGAGGGCTATCTGAGGAACGTCCTCGGCTGGCTCAGGCGGGAGGAGGAAAACGGGACGCTTCAGGTGATCGACGAGGAGCTGTACGCCTTCCTCAAGTCCGTCCTCTCACTCCAAATCATCGCCTGTTAGATTTTTTTTCCATCGGGGGGACATCGAGGTAGAGACGCAGGCATGCATAACCAGGATCGACTACGCCTTTTCGGGGGATGAGAGGATGAGCTCCTCCCCTGTATATGAGAACCTACAGTACAGGGATGTGGCGGTGCTGGTGGCCGTGGCCTCCGTCAAGGCGAAATCGCTCGCCCTGATAGAGCGTCTGACCAACCCGGCGACCTTCCTTTTCGCCTTAGCAGAAGCGGCGCGCATCGTCCGCGACGACATCGTGTTCTCTGGAAGGCCGACGATCGCTCAAGACGAGGGGGTGGTGAAGATCGTGGTGGAGGAGTCGAAGAAACCCGTCGTCATACGCGGTCGCCTGCCGAGCGCCGAGACCGTCAGGCGCTTCATCGAGGAGGCCAGCGTGAACATCGAAATCGCCAAGAAGGTGGCGGCCCACGCCCTCCACCTGCTCGTGGAGGCCGACGAGTCCTATAGGGGGGCAACAGAGTCATGAGCAAGGTCGCGCCAGCCCCATTCGTTCCGACAAGGATCTTTTTATTGTCGGGGTGTCGGACCGTGAGCGTCTATCCCTGGTCCGAGAGGGTGGCGGTGCATCCAAGGTGCAGGCACGGCGACGCGAAGTCATTCCTCGACGCCCTCCTGAAGGCGCTCGAAACGCGGGGCATCGAGTACGAGTTGCTCCAGGACTACCGCTTCGAAGGCTTCGACCGGCAACGGGTCGTCGCCGTTTTGATCCCGTTCGGCCAGTTCGAAACCCCCGAGCATGGGGAGTGGATCATTTATGAGTTGGGCAAGGAGGTGGGCTTCGACCCGTTATGTCCATACCTCGACAGGATGTTCGACGAATACATATTCACCGTGCCGGGCTGGTGGTTCGGCGATGATGTGGTCCATTACAAATACGTCGGCGGAAGGCGGGTCTTCCTATGATGCCCTGCAAGTACTGCGGGGACGAGGCCGAGTACGAGTGCACCAGATGCAAGGAGCACGTCTGCTTCGTCTGCTCCTTCTTATGCGATGGATGCAACGAAGTCTTCTGCAAAGGATGCGTGGTCGAGGTTACGCGCATGAGCATGGTGTGTTGCCCAGATTGCGCTGAACGTTTCTCCTGATTTTTTGCCTTTGTCGGGGGGAGGTGGTTCACAGCCTTGGACCCGCTGTTGGCCTGGGCTATGAGCAAGATTGAGACGATCCCGAAGAATCTCAGGTATGTCTGTTCACTATACATATATTGCAAGGCCTGTTCAGCTCCTGGCTCACTGTCAAACGTCATGTACTGGGAGGGTAAATCGTTCAGGCTGTTCCTGATGCTCGACATCGATTGCGAGATCACGTACATGGTAGTGGTCGACGAGAGTGACAACGTTCTGGCCGTGGTCGATATGACCGGCTCCGGCCTCAGCGAGCACGTCGGCAAATTTTCGGTTAAATTTTTGGCCGAGGGCCGAGAGGGCGAACTCAGAAAGATTCTCGAGCGCGCGCGGAAGACTAACCCAGGCTATCTACTAAAAATGTTGAACGAAGCCGAACGCCAGAAGACCATGTATGTCGCGGACCAACACCTTTACGACTACCTCAAGACGCTCCTTACCCTGAACCAGATCGTCTCCTCGCCCTGAACCAGATCGCATGATTTTTTGCCGGTCCTCCGGTGTCGGGGGGTCAGCATGGGTCTCCTCACCGTCTTCAGGAGGGACGGGAGCGAGCTGGTGAGGGAGTTCAGGAGAGACTCGCTGACCGTCCTCTTCTACCGCATCGAGCGCTCGGACGACCCGACGGTCATAATATGCAAGACGGAGCACCTGGACTTCCCGACGGGAAGGGATGTCCTGCGCTTCTCGGTGTCAGAGGCCGAGAGGGGTAAGGTGGACGTGCTGGGTCTGCTGCGGAGCCACCTGCCGGCCGGGCTTGCGGACGAGGTATACCGCTTCCTCGCCAGGGACGTCCGGGAGTTCCTCGGCCAGGTTTTTAGGTGACGACACCTAACATTCTCCGGGTGGCGGCCATGAGGTTGGGGAGGAAGCACGGCCTCTGCATCGTGTGCGGGCGGGAGGCCAGCCTGCCGTTCATGTGCTCCTGCGGGCTGAAGGTCTGTTGCAAAAAGTGCGCCCACGCCCATGAGTCCACGCACAGGAAGATCCACGGCCTGCCCTGGATCCCTCCCTCGAAAAGACTCCCGTCCTATTGACTAGGACCACCGGAGTCTAACCATATTTGCGTGTTTTTGGCTTCCTCGGGGGATAGGCTATGGCTCCAAGTGAGTCAGGGGTCAAAGTCTTCAGGAGCAAGCTCGAGGATTTGTTACCAGCTATGGAGCTTGACTTCCCACCCACTCCGGCATTCGGCGACTACAGGCCCTACCTCGACCACGCCGTCTCGCATCCAGCCAAAGCGAATACGAAATTGCTTGAGTTCTTGATCCTGAGGTACACAAAAGAGGGGGACGTGATATTAGATCCATTGAGTGGGACCGGGAGTACCGGGGTAGTAGCAGCCCTTCACGGAAGGAACGCCATATTGGTGGAGATCGAGCCGAGGTTCTATGAGTTCATCATCCAGGCGAAGGAGAAGGTCGAGAAGGCCGAGGTCCTGGGGAGGAAGGGCTGGATCGTCCCGATCCTGGGCGACGCCCGAAGGCTATCCGAGCTGCTTACTAACGTCGCGGACATCTGCATCACGTCGCCTCCTTATGCGGAGACGGAACTCTCGGGAGGCGATCCCGGGAGGCGGGCGGAGAGGCTTGTCAGGGCTGGCTACGACCCCAGGGACTTCCTGGGCGGGAGGGCGAGGAACGCCGTCCTGAAGCACTACGACGAACCTTCCAGAGAGAGTCATGCCACTACGAAGTCGGGCGAGAACATCGGCAGCCTGCCTCTCGGACCAGTCGATGCCATCGTCACCAGCCCCCCGTACGTCCAGCAACACCAGGGAGGGCCCGACTCGCCGGAGTTCAGGCACGGGTGCATCAGGGTGCGGTACCCGAGCAAGGACAGCATCGGCAACCTTCCGCTCGGGCCCGTGGACGCGGTCATCACGAGTCCGCCCTACAGCGAGGGCATAGGTCATGATCCGGGCGATAATGCGAGCAACGAATACGCTTGGCGCCTCGAGCTCCAGAAGAGGTACACGAGGCAGATGGTGTCGGAGGGGAACATCGCCAAGTTGCGTCTGGGCGACCCGGCCGATTTGGAGGGGAGAGGTGACTTCGGACAGCTATACAGGCGACTCTTGACGAAGAACGGCAAGCCGACCTACTTGAGCGAGATGCTATTGGTCTACAGGGAGATGCGGAAAGTCCTGCGTGAGGGGGGCCGCGCCATAGTGATAGTCAAGCCGTTCGCCAAGAACCGGCAGATCATAGACCTGCCCTACCTGACCTACCTCCTGATGTCCAAGGTGGGATTCGCGCTCGAGGCCCTGTACAAGCTGAGGCTCGAGGTTCAGTCGTTCTGGAGAGTTCTCTATTACAGGAAGAACCCGGACGTGCCGAGGATAATGCACGAGTACGTCATCGTCGCAAGATGAAGGGGACGTCTGGCCCCCAGGATTTTTATGACTCTTCGGGGAGGTGTCGTCATATGGCGAGAAGGAAGCTCGGTAACAGGAGGAAAAAGCAAGCCGCTACTGGCGATATGGTGGCGGGCGCCCTCATCCTCCACGATCTGCCGGTCCTGCCTCCCGACTACCTGGAGCTGAAGGAGGACGAAAGGAGGGAGCTCGAGAAGTCGAACCTCAGGTCCTACAGCCTGCTGAAGAGCGTCGGCCTCCATCTGGGCGCGAACGCCCTAGTCGTCCCCCGGCAGCTCATCAAGGAGGCGGAGCGCGCCGTCCGCGAGGTCAGGAGGGAATACAAGAAGTTCGGCCTGCCGGTCCTCAGCCCCAGGCTGGCCCTGATCATGCTGACGCGCGGGCAGATGATGAGGGTCGTGGACTTCGTGACCGAAGATGTCGTGGAGCAGCTGGAGTACACGGCCAAGCGCGTGGGCGACGCCGTTATCAGGGCGCGAAAGACTGACGAGGGCGAGCTGCAGAAGCTGAAGAAGGAGGTCCTCGTCCTCATGGAGGACTGGCGGTCGAGGTACAGGATAGCGAGGATGCTCGGTATAGACCTCGACGAGCAGGCCGAAGAGCTCGAGGGGCTGGCGGGCGTGGTCCTATCCCCGCATCCGATCGCCTAATTTCGGGTCCGTTTTTCTCGTCTCGGGGAGCTGCCGTGAAGCTGGTGGAGATCCTGAGTGATGCCCTGAGGAGCCGCGAGTCGCCGGTGGTCCTGGTGGAGACGCAGTCGCCGTACACAGCGCTGGCTTCGCTCGCCACTGCGGTGGGCGACCCGAGGATGCCGGTCTACCTCTGGGACCCTCTGGACCGCCTGCTCAAGATGGGGATGAACGAAAAGGGCAACATCGTATGGAAGGAGGAGGCTGGTGGCGACTACTCCCTGGTGGCCGCCCTGCCGGTTAACCGGGTCCTGCAGCTGCTTCTCTCGTCCGACAGGCCCGTGGTTGTCGTGAGGAGCTACGTCACCGAGGAGGCCGAGGCCAGGGAGCTGGAGAGGCTCGCGAAGGCGCTCCTGACGAGGGGCGAGGCGTTCGAGAGAGGCTCCAAGCTCGTGATCCTGACGTCGGACCTCTACCTCTTCAGGGAATCGGTGGCGAAGCTCTGCATCACCGTCCAGCACCTTCCGCCTGACGAGAACGGGATACGCGAGATCTTCCGGATCGCAGGCATCGATGCGGACCCCAGGCTCGTCGCCTCCGTCAAGGGGCTGACGGAGGACAAGATAACGGCGATCCTGGCGAGGGCCGAGGGGAAGGCAGACCACGCGTACTTCTTCGCGAAGAAGAAGGAGGCCCTCGTCCTCTCAGGGCTAGAGATAGTCGAGCCGAAGGTCACCCTCGACTCCATAGGCGGCTACAGGTACCTGAAGAGCTACGTGAGGCGGAGGCTGATACCGAGCATCCAGAACCCGGAGCTCCTCGCGGATCTCGGCATAGCCGAGGACAGGCCGCGGGGGATACTCCTCTACGGCCTGCCGGGGACGGGGAAGACGATGTTCGCGACGGCCCTGGCGGCCGAGGTCGGGCTCCCGATGGTGAAGCTCTCGCCGTCGCAGCTCTTCCACGGCATAGTCGGAGAGAGCGAGAAGGCCGTCAGGAGGATCGTGAAGGTGATAGAGGCCATGGCGCCCGTGGTGGTCTTCATCGATGAGGCGGACCAGCTCCTGACATCGCGCGCCGAGGTCTCGGTCGGCACTGACTCAGGCGTGACCAGGCGGGTCGTGAGCGCCCTGCTCGAGTGGCTGGGGTCGAGGGAGAGGAAAAGCTTCGTCGTTTTCGCCACCAACTACGCGAGGGACATAGACTCAGCCTTCCTGAGGCCTGGAAGGATAGACGCCGTGATACCGGTCTTCCTGCCCGACGAGGAGGCGAGGCTGGAGATCTTCCGGATCCATACGCAGGTGCTGAGGAGGGTGCCGCTCGAGGGCGTTGACGCGGGGTTCATAGCCCGCTCCACGGAGCTCTGGACCGGGGCCGAGATAGAGAAGATGGTCGTGACGGCGGCCTGGTACGCGCTGGACGCCGGGTCCAAGCGCGTGACGATGGAGCACGTGGAGCGGGCCATCGAGGACACCGGGGTTGACAGGGACCTGAGGAGGCGCGAGAACGAGGAGTTCCTAGAGAGCCTCAAGTTCATCGAGAACATCGACAGGAACGTGCTGAGGGAGGGCATTAGCGAGGCCTACAGGGACTCGGCGGTGCCGGACATCGCCAGGGAGCTTCTGCGGAGGTTCTCCAAAGGTTAGCTTTTTTTATGCTGCGTTCTTTTCAGTCGGGGAGGAAGAATGTCCCACTTCAGGAAGTGCACCGTGGAGCTCGACCACGAAAAGGTGAACGTGGCGCTTGTGATGCAGGCGATGCATGAGCTGGCCAAGGAGCTCGGCGTCAGGACCACGGACGTCGTCAAGGACTATTACGGGAACAGGAGGAAGGTCCTGATAGCCCTCGAGGGCCTGTACGGCGTGTACGTCTCCCCCGAGGAGGGCCTGGTCCTGATAGGCGACGAGTACAGGAAGAGGATCTCGCTCGACGAGTTCAAGAGGCTCCTGGTCCGGACCTACGCGGCCCTCGCCATTAGGAGAGAGTTGGAGAGCATGGGCTTCTCCGTCCAGGTCGGCAAGGCCGGATCGTCCATCGTCATCCACGGGGTGAGAAGTTGAAGGTGGAGATAGCGAAGAGGAGCGAGATCAAAAAGGGAAAGATGGTGATGCTGACCGTCAGGCTCCCGGAGGAGGACTACAGGACGCTGGCGCGATACGTCAAGGAGGGGCGGTATGTCAACGTGACCGAGGCCGTGAGGACGGCAGTGAAGCTGCTCATATGGTGTGAGGGGAGCGCCATCGGACTCGTCCCCCGGGGAGCGAAGGAGGCCAACGAGGAGGAAGGGGGCGGTGCTGTTGAGAGTCCTGCCGTGGCGGATCCCGCAGGGGGCTGATCGCGATGGCGCGCGAGATCCTGATCAGCGTCAAGGAGGACGGAACCGTCGAGATCCTGACGCGGGGGTACGTCGGAAGGGCCTGCGTCGATGAGGTGGAGAGGCTGGTGAGGAGGCTGAGGGAGCTGGGCGTGGAGGTCGAGACGAGGGAGCTGACCCCGCTCACCGAGTACTTCCAGGCCGGGACCGAGGTGAGGAGCGGTGTCAGGGCAGGAGCTGGAAGATCTGAGACGTAAGAGGTTCGAGAGCGACTACTTCATCCTGCTAGGTCCGTCCGGGGAGGTGATAGTGACCAACAGGAGGGCCCTCGAGGCGGAGTCGTTCTTCCAGGAGCTGGCCAGGAGGCTGAGGGAGTACGGCATCTCCCTGAACGTGGAGGAGCACGACCCCCACAGGGAGGACTGGCCTTAGGGCCTCCGCTACCCCAACTACCCCGGTATTTTTTGGTCGGGGATAGGGGATGGCATGCGTCGGCCAGGTAGAAAAGGTCAGCGAGGGGCCGGTCGAGGCGATAGTGATGACCTTCCGCATAAGCAGGTCGCCGAAGTACTGGAGGGGCGAGAAGTACTGCCCCAGGTGCCGGATAGTTCACCCGCCGGAGTACCGCTCGACGAAGTGCGTCGCGTGCGCGCACACGCTGAGGTCCGGGCCGAAGGCGAGCAGGGACCGCGAGAGACTCCGCCAGCTGGGCATCATGAGCAACAGGTACGTCGATGCTGATATCCCTGAGGAGCAACCGTTGCTGGAGGAGCGCTGATCCCTGGAGGGGGTGATACCATGGGGAAGTCCTCCAGCGTGACGTTCAGCCTGACGTTCTACAGGGGAGGCAGGCCCAACTTCGAGAAAGGAGACAAGTACTGCCCCAGGTGCGAGCTCGTCCATCCGATAGAATACGCGCCGGTGTGGTGCGTGCTCTGCAACTCCCCCCTGGTCTTCAATCCACGGAAGACCTCGACTCCGGAGGAATTGAAGCACTGGAAGCAGGCCATGAAAAAGGACGAGGACACCGATCCAGATGAGCTCCTGCCCCCCGAAGACGGGGAATGGGGCGCTACCGGGGTAGTAATGACGTTCCGCTTCAACTCCCGCGCTAAAGAGAACGAGAAGTACTGCTCGAGGTGCAAACTCGTCCACCCGCCGGATTACTACGGATACCAGTGCGTCAGGTGCAGGAACCCGCTCCAGGACCGCAGGACCAAGAGGTCGTGGATAAAAATTATCGACGCGGAGCCGGCCGATGGGGATGCCCTGAACCGTTAGCAGATTTTTTCAGTCGGGGGCATCTGCGGATCACAGTATTAAATATTCGCCATCTGAGACGGCTCCTGTGCCATCGGGGAGTCCTCCCGGAGGTCCCTCTCCTGCCACACGAACAGGACGTCACCTCCTGGGTCGTAATCGAAGTACACCCGCCCTGGCTCGAAGAACCTGCTGCACGGCCCGAGGTTGATCACGGCCGAGTGGTAGGTCTTCGCTATGGGGCAGACCTTGACCTCCCCCGCGTCGTAGCTGAAGGTGATCATCAGGATGCCGCCCATCATCCTCCTCGTCGCGTACTTCCCTATCAGGTGCCTCAGGCTGGCCGGGAGGACGAGCTTCAGCGTCCTGCTGCTCCTGACCGCTTTCTTCAGGGTGGCTGCCCCCTGCACCCTCTCCATCATAGCAGGTCGGCCTCCTGGATGACGCGGAAGCGGACGGCGGTCCTGAGCGCGTCGGACATGTTGACGTGTGCCCCTACGCTCACCAGCTTCCTGAGGTTTGTGTAATCGTGTTTCGCCAGGTGGACGTTGAATTCCACGTAAGGCTCTCCGGACACCCGCGCCCCGCCGAGCAGGTCCTTCTCGAGCCTGACGAGCTCGTGCGCGGCCTCCCTCACGGCCTCGGAGACGGACGCGTAGTGCCCCTTCCTGCTCAGCGCCCGGAGCACGACCAGGTCCATCTTCGGCATCTTGAACGACTGGCGCACGAGCTCGCCGTCGGGCGCCCTCGCCTCCAGCACGGGCCTCCGCTTCCAGATCAGGGGGCATTCCTTCATGATCAGGTCGCGCACAGCCGTCCTGATGGCGTCCGAGATGGAGTAATAGAAGCCGGCGTCCACGAGCTGCTGCAGCGCCTCTATGTATTCGGGAGGCATGTGGACGGTGAAGACCACCATTCCGGCCATGGCACGGTCTGTTAGGTATTGGCACCTAAAAAGTTTCGGTGCGGTCCGGAAGGGCCACGACGTCAGCGTTCAAAAACCTCCGCGAAGTTCGGGGATCTTGCCATGATGGATAATGTTGTGCGGGTCAGCCTGAACCTTCCGGTCCGGACGGTGAGGGTCATCGACGAGCTCGTCAATCTCGGCGTCTTCGTGGACAGGACGGAGGCCATCAGGCACATCCTGCGCGAGTACTGTCTTAGGCCGAACGCGAACGCCGGAGATGACTGGCCCAGGAGGAAGGGCGGGCGCGCCAGGTCGATCGACGACATGATGGTCCAGGTCTCCTTTGCGCTCCCGAGGCTGATCGCGGCCCAGCTCGAGAAGTGGGCGAGGGCCGGGCTGTACCCGAGCAGGTACGCCGCCACCCAAGCGATCATAGTGCACTACGCGCCGAAGGTCCTGGAGCAATACAGGAACATGATCAACGGGGCGTGGCGCGGAGGTGCCGGAACGTGATATTCCTGAGCGACGACTTCAGGCTGGAGCAGATCGACGGCGACAGGAGGTTCCTCTACGTCGAGGTCGTTGACGCCCACAGGGCCAGGAAGCTGCTGCTGAGGGACGGGTTCGTCTCGGCCGTCATGGAAGAGGAGGCGGCCGGCGAGCTCACGAGGGTCCTGGGCTTCGAGGTGAGGGTGGCGAGGGAGGTCCAGAAGTTCGTCGCGGGCGATACCGTCGTAGTATTCCGGAGAGTGCCCACGAGCGAGGGGACGGGGAATCTTAATTACAGGTTTTACGTCGTGAAGATCGGTTGAGGACCAAGGCAACGAAGGCGGGAAGGGCCGGGGAGGAGGACCTCTCCACAGTCTACGCCATCAAGCAGATCGTGCCGAGGAAGGTCCTCGTGACGGCCATCCCTGCTGGTGTGGCAAAAGCGCTGGGGATCAAGCCGGCCGATGTCCTGGTGTGGAGGGTAGTGGGGACAAGGGCCATCGTCACCGTGACCAGGCCGGAGCAGGTGCCTGTCGGCCACCAGAGGGCGGCGGCCGCAGAGGAGGCCGTCAGGAGCAGCGTGTACATCGCCTCGAGGAGGGAGGAGCGTCACTACCTCAAGACCAGGGTGCCGGCGGCGGTCGCCCGCCAGCTGGACATCAGGCCGGGAAGCGTCCTCGCGTGGCACGTCGAAGAGGGCAAGATCTTCTTGAGGGTGGCAAAGAGGGGAAGGAAGAACGATGCCAGCGTGGCGGTGGAGGAGCTGGTGTCCCCTCAGGCCACGTAGCTGACCATCCTTCCGACCTGGATCCCGTACCTCTCCAGCATTTCTTTCATGTCGGGGGTTATCCTCTGCTCGACGTCCCTCGCCACGCTGGCCACGAGCTCCCTGTCAACCTCAATGAAGTTCTGGAAGAACCTCTTCAGCCCCTCAAGCACCTCCTCGCGCATGTGCCTGAAGAGGGGCTCGTACCTCTCGAACCCGGCCAGCTTGAGCAGGTGGGGCTCGATCGTTCCGGTGAGGACGAAGCGCGCGATCACGGCCGCCTTCCTCCTGACGTCCGGGCTGGGGTCCTCGGGGTCATCTGCATACCGGAGTATCAGAGAGGCCGCCTCGTCGAGGAAGTTCTCCCTCATGACGATGAGCTCCGCCCTGTGCTGGTTGACGTGCTTCATGAAGACGGTCTTGTGGAAGAAGACGGCTGAGCAGTACTCGCATACCAGGAACTGCGTCTGCTCCCCGGCCATCCTCGGCTTTTCCTTTGGTAATACCACCTAATAAGTTCTTTGCTCTGACCATGGATTGGGTGCTACCCCAGTAGCGGCCCCTCCCCCCGCGTCACTCCCTTAACGTGATGTGGGACTGCGATCTCCTAACCACATGATGTTGGGATGGTATCAAAGTGGTATCAAAATGGTCTCATTTTGGTCACATCTCGATTTCGCCTCTGGACGGCTTGGAGAGGCGGAAAATCGCCAGTTTTTTCCGGACTGTCGAAAATCTTTTAAGCGAGTGTGAGTGGTATCATTTTTCGTCACAAGCAATCGAAAGGGGGTGTTTTCGGGGGTCAGAAGATGAAAAGATTTAAATGAAAGAATGAATGACATCGCGATCAGTTGCCTTGAGGCCCCCTCAGAAGCGATCTGACGAAAAGTGAGACCACTCGCACTAACTTAAAAGATTTTTGCCCTTGTCGCAAAAACTGCCTGTTTTTCGGGGTTCTAGGCGCTGGAAGCCGGAAATTCTAATGAGACCATTTTGAGACCAAAGTGAGACCACTTTGATACCATTCTGAGATCACGCACTAATTTTTATTTTGGACGCAAAAAGAAAAATGCTTAAATTCGAGCATCACAGTTCCGGTCCCAGCTCGTTGATCTTGTCGGCAGTCCTGACGGCCTTCGCGAAGTCTCCCCTGCCGAGGACCTCCTCCAGCTCCTGCTTAAGCTGGCGGACGGCCGCGAGAGCGGGTCATACCACAACAATATCGGTGATCTGTGATGGCGGCAAATCATATATCCTGAACGGCCGGCGTAACGTCTTGGGATGGCTGGCAAGAAGGCGTTGCGGATCAGGATAAGCGCCGACCTGTACGACGCCCTGTTTTCCTTGGCGGCCCAGGAGAACCTGAGCGTCAACAGGCTCGCGAGCAGGATCCTTCGACAGGCCTTGGCCAGCGGAACCGCCGGGCGCGATCACACCACATACCCCGGTATTGGCTACTCCAGGGCAGGGGTCAGGAGGTCGCTACTCCTCAGAGTGAGTCCCGACTTGTACAGCGCCCTGGCCGCGATCGCGCAGGACGAGGACATGAGCCTCAACAGGCTCGTGAACGGGATCCTCCGGGAGGCAGTAGCGCGCGCGGCCGCCAACTACGGCGTGGTTGCGGACCCGGGCGATGGCGAGATCCCTGTTCCCCGGCTTGTGGAGAAGCTGTCCGAGCTGGCGGAGTTCCAGATGGAACCCGGGTTCGACGGGTACACCAGGAACGAGATGGCGCAGGCGCTGATGAACGCCCTCGGCCTCACGTCGGCGAGGCAGGCCGTGGGGGTGATGTCCCGGCTGATCAGGGCCGGCGTGCTCGTGGCCAACATCGGGGGCGGGGGCTCGGAGAGGTTCTTCATAAACGCCTCCAAGCTGGCGCATCTCAAAGTTAATGGACCGGTAGGGCAGGGTTCGGCCCCCAATCCGGGCGCGTGGGAAAGGAGGGCCCGTTCAGGAGAGCAGATAGGAGCACATTCTGGCGTAAACGGCCGGTAGCGGCAAAAAATAACTTCAAACGGAAAAGGAGCGGAGCTGGCGGACGAAGCTCCTGAGCTCCTCGTCCCCGTACTTCTCGGCCAGGTACGGCCAGTCGGGGGAGCCAGCCCTTATCCTCGCCAGGTCCTCGTGGGGCACGTTGGTGAACAGGAGGGACTTGACAGCCGAGCCGCTGCCGTAGCAGACCCCGAGGACCGAGTCCTCGAACTCGAGGCCCAGGAAGCGCGTCTTGAAGATTGGGGTCCCTCCAGACCTCAGGCAGCTCTTCATCCAGGGAACCAGATCCCTACCGAAGTCGCCGGTCCTGACGTTGAGTCTGACCCGCTCCTCCACGCCATAACATGCTTGCCCACTTACAAATAGCCGTTTTCTTGAGTGTCGTGTCTAGGGTTGTGATCGCCCTGTGGCCGCCTCCAATACTTCATCGACGGTCATGAATAGGAGTGCACCACGTTCTGCCATTCTTTCGACCCACGAGGCACGCGCCAAAGAGGCATTTATCAGGAGGGGCCTTCCGAGTCTGATGCACTCCCAGCCCTGATAGACGACACCGCTGCGCTCCTTGGCCTCGACGATGACCGTGGCGTCCGAGATGAGCGCCATCGTCCTGTTCCTCATCGGGAAGTTCTTTTTTGAAACCGGTGAACCGGGCGGGAACTGGCTGATCACCATGTGCTCCCGCATCAGCCTCAACTGTAGACTCCGGTTTTCGGGCGGGTAGAAGACGTCCAGAGGGGTCCCGAGGACGGCTACCGTCCGGCCTCCCCGCTCGATCGCGGTGGTGTGGGCCACCGTGTCGATGCCCCTCGCCAAGCCGCTCACCACGATCACCCTTTCCTTCACCAGCTCCTCCACGAGCCTCTTCGCGAATTCTATGCCTTCGGACGACGGCTTACGCGTTCCCACGACCGAGACCCTCGGGACAGGAAGGGGAATGGGGATGCGGCCAGCTATGTAAACGGCCTTCGGCGCGTACCTCCTTTCTGCTTCGCTCAAGCTTCTACCCAACAGCTCCTCCACGCCTATCGCTCTGGATTCCAGCTCCAAACCCCTCCCCTATGCCTGTGCGGCCAGCCCCTGGACCCCGACCTCGCGCATGAGCGACGCCAGGTCGCCCACCCTGACGGTTATCCCCCGGCCTATCAGGGGCAGGAAGCGCTTCCTGTAGCTCTCGTATTCCTCGGGGGTCATGATCACGTAGTGCCTGACCCCCTTCCAGAGGCTGTGCATCAGCCTCCCGGCCCTCTGGAGCTCCTGCCTCCTGCTCCCGAAGAGGAAGCTGTACTCCACGCTCGCGACGAGGTTGGGTATGTCCATGCCCTCGTCGAAGACCCTCGTGGCGACTATCACCCTGTGCTTCTCCAGCATCTCGTACCGCTCCCTGAGGGGCGTCTCTCCGTAGACGAACGGGACGTCGATCCTGAGGGCGTTCTCGAGGAAGGCGGCGACCTGGCGCCCCTCGTCTATGTAGTCGCAGTAGACTATCACCGTCCCGTCCTTCCAGTCCTTCAGGATCTTCTTCATGACGAAGTGGAGTGCCTGGAGCTTGTAGTTCGTGACGTAGACGACCACCTCCGGCTTCGCGACGAAGCCCCTCCTCACAAGCTCCTCCCACCCTGTCGCGACGGGGAAGCCGCCGAGCGCGTAGATCAGCTCTGTCTTCCCGTCCTCCCGGAATGGGCTGGCTGTCAGGGCTATCCTGTACCTGGCTTTAATGGTCGCGAGCTTGGAGAACGTGTCTGCCGGGAGGTGGTGGGCCTCATCGACTATCAGGAGATCGAACTCGTGGTCAGAGCCGACGAACCTCTTGAGGGCCATCTGGTAGGTGCTGATGATTATGTCGGCCGCCTGGGATCCGTTGCTGCCGGAATACAGGAGGGATATGCGGGGGCCGGACGGGATCCAGCGCCTCAGCTCGTCCGCCCACCTCTTCAGGATGCTGACGGAGGGGACGACGACCAGCGTCTTCCCGGAGACCGCCGCTATGCAGGCCACGGCGAAGGTCGTCTTCCCCGCGCCTGGCGGCCACGTGACCGTCACGGCCCCCGTCCGCAGGAACCGCTCGAACGCGACCTTCTGGTAGTCCCTGAGCTCCAGGCCGCTAGTCTTCCACTTGTTCCGGACTTCGACCGCCATCGGTATGAACGGCAGCACGCCGTCCCTGACCAAAGCGAGGAGGAGGTTCCAGCGCTCGCCCTCCTTGATCCTTATCCCTTTATCCTCCCTCCTCAAGAGGAACTCTCTGTATCTCTTCCAGGCCTCCTCCAGGTCCCTCTCCGGGCCTACCAGGTGGTCGCCCGATATCATGAGGTTCAGACCTGGCAACTCCACGAGGTCGGAGAACTCCTCCGGGACGAGTCCCGCCCAGAGGGCGTAATGGTCCACCCTGTATATCCTGTGGCTCCCGGTCTCGTTCACGAGCCAGCCGACCTGGAGGTCCAGCCAAGCGGGGACTATCACCAGCGCCGAGCCGTCGTCCTGGGGGAGGACGACGTACGGCCTGCGGGCCCACTCCTCGGCGGCCCTGCTCCTCTCGGGCAGCTCGCCGTTCGGGAGGTTCGGGTAACTGTACAGAAACGCGATGTCGAGGTCTTTAGAATAGTACGCCACCTTGAGCAGCCCGATCTTGAACCAGATATCGACCCGTGATCTGCCGTCCCTTACGCAGTATCCCTTGAGTCTGGTCCTTTTGGTCAGGATCGTGACGTCCATCCGCCTTCCTATTTTGTCGGGGTGACTAATATAACTGCGCAAACCACGGTAATACCAGCGCATTCATCACTATCTTATTAGGATTGAAAAGACCGTGATACCCGGGTAAGCCGGAGACTTATTAGGTGCCAACACCTAAGACTCGGGGTAGGTGATGGAGCGATGTTCTACGTCGTGACGGTCAGGGTGCGCGGTCTCCGCGTCGGCATGGAGACGATCGACAGGGAGCTGGTCAGGACGAGGGTCTACAGGCTCACCAGGAGGGCCATGAACAGGCTGGTCGCCCAGAAGGCCGAGGTCTACAACTGGCTGAGGAACCGCGCCTCCTTCAAGATCAACAACAGCTTCGTGCTCACGGAGAGCAGGCTCCAGGAGTTCCACCGCTACTTCCTGGAGAGGCAGAGGAGGTTCGGCGAGGTCCTCAGGCAGGTCCACGACGAGCTCATGCGGGAGTGGCCGAGGCTGAAGGGCGAGGCGGAGGAGGAGCTCCGGAAGAGGCTCGACGGCGAGAAGCTCGAGAGGGCGCTCAGGGAGCTCGAGAGGCTCAGCCCCCCGGAGGACCCCGAGGAGCTGGCCAGCATGTCCTACTCCGTCCTGCCCCTCTCCGTGGTCTTCAACTCCTACCTCTCCTCGGGCCTCCCGCAGGAGGTGGCCCAGTTCCTGGAGCAGGAGAGGAGGCGGGCCCAGGAGGAGGTGGAGAGGCAGTACGCCGCGAGGATCGAGGAGCTCATGCAGAGGGTCAGGGAGCTGGAGGAGGAGAGGGAGAGGCTCCTGAGGGAGGGGGCCGGGGACGCCCCCCTAAGAAGGCTGCAGAGGAGGGAGGACCAGGCCGTCTCGGAGCTGCAGGAGACCGTACGGGAGGCCAGGGCCCTGGAGCAGTTCGGCGTCCACGTTGACGTGGCGAGGGCCGAGTCGATACTCGAGAACCTGCTCCGCAGGAAGATGGGGATTGGGAAGAGGACGGCAGAGGCGCAGGGGCAGGAGGCTGCTCAGGGAGGATAGCCGAGCCTTATAGCACCATAGCTCGCCATGTAGTATTCTTTCAGCCTCTCGGGGCTCAGCTGGCTCTGGAAGTACGCGTACTGGATCCTCCCGACAGAGTGCTCGGCCATGTGCTCTACCATGATGTCCCAGGCCGCCGGGTGGAGCTCCGTCCTGGCCAACTTCATCCTGGTTATGAAGAACTTCCTGAGGTCCTTGGGCGATATGGCGCGCCCGGACCTCCTGGAGTACCTGTACATCGTCATGTAGATGACCTTCCTGTCGAGCGGGAAGATGGAGCCGCTCGCCCTCGCCGGGTCGATCCTGTGGTACTCCAGCATCCTCCGGAGGCCCCACGCGCCCTCCGGCCCTATGAACGAGTCGTGGACGACGCCCGTCTTCACCCTCCTGACCCTCACGTGTATCGGGACCAGGTCCTTCGCGAGCTGGACCCTTATGGGAACGTAGTAGGGCGATCCCCCCTCCCATGTGAGGGAGAGCAGGGTGGCTATGCTCAGCCCGCTGTCCTTCGCCACCAGGACGAAGGCCGCTGTCGCGACCGTCACGGGCGTCGGCCTCGCCTCGAGAGCCCTCAGGAGCTCGAGGATCTCCTCCGGCCTCACGAGGTCCTTGGGCATCGGGGCCTCCGTCTTGACGGAGAACTGGACGAAGACGTCGTTGTGCCTCAGGAAGCTCTTGACGGCCGCCAGGGCTTGGGCCCTGGTGTTCGTGCTCAGGCCCCGCTCCTTCAGGACCAGGACGTACCTCTTCAGGAGCTCCTTCTTCCCCTCATTCGGCATCTCAAGGAACTCCCCGAGGCTGACACCGGTGCTCTTCGAGAAGTCCAGGACCCACCGCCTGTATATGTCCCACGTCGTGGACCCGGGCCTGCACTTCTCCTCGGCCACCAGCGACTCGTACCACCTCCGGAGCAGCTCCTCCGTGCTGTCACCCATGCTGTTGGCATAAGCAGTCGCCATAATTTTTAAGCTTGCCAACCTGAAAAGGATCACAGATGGCTGAGCAGGGAGCCGCGCTGCCCCTTCTGCTGGCCACCCTAGTCGGCTTCATGATGGGGGCAGGCATAATGATGTACTTCGGGGGCGCCCCCATAATTGCGACCACGGCCACGACGACCGCCGTCGTCTCGGTCCCGTACCCGGTGACTCAGACGGTCACCACGAAGGTCACATCCCTGTCCACGGTCCTGCTTACAGCGACAAGGGTCGTCACGGAGACCGCCACGCAGACCCTTGAACGGACCACGACCAGGACCGAAACGACGACAGCCACGTCCGTGGTCACGAGGACCGATACGGTGACCGAGACGGCCACCGCCACCCTGACCAGGACCGTAACGTCCGCCACGACCGCCGTCATAGTAGTTGAGACGACCGCCACCGCGACCGCAACGGTGACGACGAGAACGACGACGACGGTGACGACGACAGCGACCGTCAGGCCGGAGATGGCGACGTGCTTCTCGATCCCGCAGGACTGCGCCTCGCTCATAGCGTCGCTAATAGGGAGGGCCAACCGCTCTGTCCACGTCGCGGTCTACATCTTCACCAACCCGAGCCTGGCAGACGCGCTCGTGGCGGCCCACCGGAGGGGCGTGAACGTCATAGTGGTCATAGAGAGGAACAACGCCAACGCGACGGGCTCCCAGGTCGGCTACCTCAGGGCCAACAACGTCACCGTCGTCCTCGACGAGAACCCCTACCTCATGCACCACAAGTTCGCCGTGATAGACGAGGAGATCGTCATAGTGGGGAGCTACAACTGGACCCTCGCGGCGGAGGACAGGAACGACGAGTCCATCCTGATCATCAGGGACAGGGAGATAGCCGGGAGATTCGAGGAGGAGTTCAGGAGATTACTGCTGGAAGCCGGCTACGAGTGAGTGGAAAACTCTTTAAATCTCGCAAAACGAAAGAACAGGTGATTTGAGCTACGGAGAGCTCGAGCAGGAGATCCGGGAGCTCGCCTCGGAGGCCCAAAGGATCAGGAGGCAGATAGAGGAGCTGAAGGGCAAGTTCTACGCCGAGCTGGAGGCGCTGAACAGGAAGTACCTCGAGCTCCTGCACCTGATCGCGGAGAAGGTCGCCAAGCTCGCCGAGCTCATGGGCGCCAGGGTCGAGCACGTCGTCGAGGAGCTGAAGGAGCGCGGGATCATTCATGAGGACGAGTGCGCCGAGGTCGTCAAGCTGGCGAAGCTCTTCCTGCCTCCGAAGAAGGCGGCCGGTGCCGGAAGGGCGACCCGGGAGCAGCCCGCCCCTGCGACCGTGAAGGAGAGGCTGGAGCAGATGGTCAGGCAGAGCGTGAGGAGTGACCTCAGGGACCTCATGGTGGCAGGTCCCTCGAGGAAGCCCTTCGCTTACTCGCCCCCGCCGACATCGGCCAGGCCGGCGACCTTCACCTGCCCGTTCTGCAACGAGGAGCACGAGGTCCCCGAGAGGCACCTCATAGAGATCTGCGACATGTGCCTGACCCACCTGAACTTCCTCGTCTCGCAGGGAGCCTTCAAGGAGCACGGGGCCGTCTTCAGGAGGCTGATCAGCGAGCTCAGCCAGAAGATCGAGAAGGCGCTGGTGAAGGTCGATAACCTGGCGAGGGGGCGGAGGGGCTGACGCGCTGACAGCGGCCGGTGAGCGATGCAGGTCGAGGATACCCGCGGGTTCGCACCGTACTCCCATTTTTTCAGCCCCAAGTCAAGACGTTACTACTTCAAGCCGAACCTGAAGCTCCTGGTGGCCCTCCTCCCCTACCTGCACCGCGAAGGACCACCTACCCGGGTAGCATGCCCGATGGCCGGGGTGGGGGCGGCCCCCGTCCTCACGCTCGCCTTCTACAGGGGCGCGACGCGCGCCGTCGTCTGGGAGGAGGACAGCTTCTGGAGGTCCGTCTGTGAGGAGAACCTGGCCCGCAACAGCTTCTGCAAGGGCAGGTACGAGATCCTCCCGCCGGAGATGTGGGGACCGGCCGACGGGGCGGTCATCGCCACGGCTCCGAAACCGAAGTTCAGCCACGTCCAGAAGTGGTACGAGTCCCTGTCCAGGAACCTCCGGGAGCTCTCCAGGTGCATGGTTGAGGGCGCCATAGTGATCGTCTCCGAGCGCGTGGACCAGGGCTACCGCGAGTACGTCTACACCGAGAACCTGATAACCTCGGCCCTCTACAGGAACTTCGGTAGGGCGAGGGTGGTCGAGGTCGGCGAGGTGGAAACCCAGCAAAACGACCGACAAAACAATATAGAAAGGCAGGTCTTCGTCGTGGCGGAGGTAACATGAGGGTCTTCAGCAGGGAGAGGACGCTGAACCTCGACGACATCATCGGGCTCCCGGAGGTGAAGGACGTCATCGTGAACGCGGTGCAGTCCCCGAACCCCGTCTCCGTCCTCCTGGTCGGCCCTCCCCAGTCCGCGAAGACGATGATACTCGAGAGGCTGGCGGCCTATTTCGACTTCAACGGGGGGATACCCTACACCTTCGACGACAGGGTTACCCCGGTAGGGCTTGCCCGCCTCCTCTTCACCTACAGGGACGCCAGGGCCATGGTCTTCGACGAGATCGACAAGGCCAAGAGGGCCGTCCTCGCCGTCTTCAACGAGGCCGTCGAGTCCAGGAGGGTGTCCTTCATCAACGCCAGGATAGCCGGCGTCATCAAGCTCAGGCCGGACGTGAAGTTCTTCTGCGGTTGCAACAGCGAGAGGCTCCTGGAGTTCAAGGCGTCCGCGACGCTCAGCAGGTTCCTCAGGGTCAGGATACCGGCATACGAGAAGGACATGTTCGTGAAGGTGATGGTGATGCTCCTGACGAAGAAGGAGTACGGGGGGTTCTCCCCCGGCGACGCCCAGAGGATAGCTGAGTACGCGTGGGAGAACGGTTTCAGGGACATCAGGCAGCTCAGGGAACTCGGGAAGGTCTACCCGAGGAGGCCGGACAAGGTCATCGGCTACATCGACTACTACAGGTCCGTGCCGAAGCGATGACGCAGGTCTTCAGCTACAGGATCAGGCCGCCGCTCGTCAGGCCGTCGAGGCTCGCGTCGCGGGACGCTGGAGGCGTGGGGAAGGGTCTGAGCGACGGCTGGGCCGTGAACTTCGCCGTCGGCTGCTCCTTCGGCTGCCCGTTCTGCTACGTCGATCACATATGGAAGGGCTACGGGAGGGCGAGGTTCGGGCCCCTTGTGGACCTCAGGTGGGGCAGTTACCTTCTCGTGCCCCACAACCTGGACGAGGCCATCAGGGAGACCCCGTGGGAGAAGTGGAAAGGTGTCGAGGTTCTGATGAGCTCGACGCACGACCCCTTCCTCCCCCAGCTCGCGGAGGGCGCGGTGAAGATCCTCGATGAGGCGTTGCCGAAGGGGGTCAGGTTCTGCATCCAGACCAGGAGTCCGCTGGCGGCCCGCGCCATCCCGACCCTGTCGAGGTACAGGGAGCAGGTGAGGCTCCAGGTGTCCATAGCCACGATGGACAGGCAACTCGCCAGGCTCATAGAGCCCCGCGTGGCCCCACCGGAGTCCAGGCTTAAGCTCCTGAGGAAGGCGAAGGATGCCGGGCTCAGGACCGGCGTGATAATAGCCCCTGTCTTCCCGCCGGTTCCCCAGAGGCCCGACTGGAGGTCCGATCTGGAGGCCGTCTTCAGGGAACTGTCCGAACTCAAGCCCGACTTCGTTTACGGCGAGTCCTTCCACATCAGGGGCATGAACGTGGTCTACCTCCGTGAGGCCCTCGGGGTCGAGATCGATGGGAGGGGGTTGCCCGCATTCGACCGCGAGGCCGGACGGTTCTTCGAGGAGCTCTGCGAGAGGTACGGCCTGAGGGGCGAGTGGTGGTACGAATACGCTGAATAGCGGAGGAGTGGCCGGACGCTGTTTAGACATTTATTCAGCACGTAATTTATGACATGTCAAGACATGGATGCGGGATGGCTCGTCCTGTTCTGGTACACGCCCATCGCCTATGCCGCCCTCACGGCCGCCGGGCAGGTCGCCTACAGGCGGAACAAGAAGAAACTCGGCCGGAGGTCGCCGGTGCAGAGGATCATCTACCAGATACCGACCATCGGCAACGTCGAGGAGTGCAACAGGATACTCCGGGCGATAAGGAAGTACAAATGGCCGGCCCCCCTCGAGACCTGGATAATCATCGACGAGGAGCACTACAGGCCGGACATGAGGTTCGAGTGCGACAGGCTGGTGGTAGTCCCGAGGGACTTCGTCACGGCGTGCAAATTCAAGTCAAGAAGCCTGGAGTACGCGAGGAGGCTGAGGCTGAAGCTGGTGGAGGAGGGGAAGCTGGAGGAGAACTACCTCGTCATCCAGAGCGACGACGACAGCCTGCCGAGCGAGGAGTTTGTGAGGGAGGCCCTGGAGGTCGATGCCGACGTAGTCATAGGGACCATCACGCCCAGGCCGATCGGGCACCTCTTCCCCGACTACGAGAGGCCGGTGGCGTGCAACATGACCTGCCTCTTCGCGACGAACGTCGGCCGCCCCGTCTGGGGCCACGGCGAGGGGATGTGCTTCTCCGCGAGGGCCGACAGGCTGATCAGCTACGAGCCGGAGGAGCCCGGGAAGTACCTCATCAGCTCCGAGGACCTCTACGTCCTCCACAAGGCCAGCGACTTCGTCACGGAGGACGTCTACTTCCTCTACAAAGCCAGACACGTGACCCTTGCGGAGGACCAGGAGCACATCCAGAAGGCGAACAAGAAGGGATTGAAGATCTTCGCCTCTAAGGAGAGGGTCTACATCACGCCTCCTCTAACTGCACGGGACGCTATAAGGCAGAGGAGGAGGTGGCTCTGGGGCCACATACGCCTCATCAGGCAGGGCCTCCTGCCCAAGGGCAACCTCGCCGTCATAGCGTTTGCTGAGGCCTCCGGCCTCGTCACCTACGCGGCCGCGACGACGCTCGGCGTCCTGGCGCCGCTGGGCCTCGTCCACGTCCCTCCCAACTTCGCCGCGCTGGGCTGGGTCACGCTCGGCCTCTGGTTCGGGTTCCGCGGGTTCTGCGTCGGGCGCGTGATGGGGCTGAAGCACGGGCTCAGGGCCGCCCTGCTGAGCTTCCCGACGGTCACGGCCAACTTCCTCTACCACGTGATAGGACTGATCAAGGGAGACCCGAAGAGGTTCGAGGTCATCAGGAAATACGTCCCGGAGGACGGAGCGACCTAGGGCGAGAACTCCTCCCCTGTCCAGGGATCTGCGATCTTTAACCTCCCGTACCTGGGCTTTACGGCCAGCACGACCTTGGCCCCGGTGCCCTTCGCAATCTCTCCGAGCTTCTCCAGCTCCTGGGAGGAGGGCCTGTCGTTGTACTTGCACTCCACGAGGACCACCTGTCCCTGGCGGATGCAGACGAGGTCTACCGGCTTGCTGGCCGCGGCCCTCACGACGAACCAGCCCCTCGAGGCGAAGAGGTCCCGGACCTCGTACTCCAGCCTCCTCCCCTTCCTGTAACTCATCCCCACAATCGATGCGATTCGCAATTCTTAGAGGCAACTTTTATTATAGGCCGGGTGCTCTACAGGCCGGAATGGAGCATGAGCTCCACCACGTTCCTCGAGAGGAAGAAGAGGGCAAAGAAGGATCTGGAGATGGGCTGTCTCGAGGACATGGAGCAGTCCAAGAGGGCTCCGTGCTGACGGCCGCGCCAGCCGTGGACGTCCCGATCCGGAAGGAGATCCTGGTAGCCGTGGCCAACCTCATAAACGCCGAGGAGCATTTGGTCTACTCGATGCCGAAGGCCCCCGACAGGCACGTCGAGGATCTGAAGCAGCTCGTTGCCGACATCAGGTCAGTCAGGAGCACCCTGATGAGGGCCGTGGGCTACGGCAGAGAGGGGGGAGAGCTGTGGTGCGCCGTCAAGCACATACTCGCCGCGTCGTACAGGGTCCTCGAGGTCGCCGAGAAGGTCTCGAAGGCGACCGGCGCGTCCGAGCTTTCGGGTTCCGACGCCGCGGAGATGGCCGCGCTCTCGCAGGAGCTGCTCGAGGACGCGCTCGTCCTGCTCGAGATCCAGAAGGAGATGAGGGCTAGTGAGGTGGGCGGGGCGGTACAATGAAACCTCGCTATATGATCTATGTGGTCATAGGAACGGTTGCGATGATGGCCGGCATCGTGTTGGTCTTCCAGACCGAGGACCTGTCGGTCGGCATACTGGCCCTAGCCCTGGTGGTCGGAGGGTACACGTCCGCGACGGCAGGCCTGAACCGGCTCGCGTCGCACGAGCTCTTATATGGAGGAGGACAAGGACGAGAAGGCTAGAAGGAGGGTGAGGAGGGGTGAGGCCCAGGCGCGCGCTCCGCAGGGTCGATTCCCACTACCACGGGGTGGGCGCGAACACGTATTTGGTCGCCATCGACTCCCTGGTCACCCAGAAGTCTCCCCCGGTTCCCGTGCGATACTCGGACGTCCTGAAGGTCTCGGTCCTGCTCGTGCTGGGGTCGCTCCTCTTCTTCATCACCGACCAGTTCGTCATCAGCTTCCCGGCCTTCGCCATCTTCATGGTAGGGGCGGCCTACATAGGCATCCACCTGGTGGTCGGCGAGGTCATCGGGAGGAAGTACGTCATCCCCTCCCTGCTGGTCAGCACGGCCCTGCTGGTCATGGCGGCACTCCTGTGACGTAAAGGCTTATAACGGGACAATGAAGCTCGTCTGAAGAAATGGACCGGGTAGGTCAGGCGCTGATGTACGCCTCCGGAGGGGTGTTCGCCGCCTTCTCGGGATTCACTATAGTGGCGCTGGCCAACTACTACCTCGCCAACGACTCCTCGTGGCTCATCACGGCCCTGGTGATCATGGTCCTCTACTGGTGGATATTCCCGATCCTGGCGATAATGGCGTTCATCGGGTGGTACCTGGGGCGCGGGACCAGTAGGGGCGCCTCGCTCGCGATGATCGTCGGGGGAGGACTCTTCACCTTCACGATCTTCTACCTGATCGCGATGACGGGGTTCTGGGAGCCTCTCCTCACGGCCGGCGCGCTCCTGTACGTCCCCAGCATTATAACGCTGGCCCTCGGGATCCATTCCTACGTGGCGCCACCGGTTGAGGTGCGGGGAGGGAGAGGAAGGGGCCGCATAGAGATGACCATCTACCATATCCTGGAGGAGAGGAGGCCGAGGAGGGCCCTCAGGGAGGCCCGCGAGGGCATCAGCTTCGCCGGGGCAGTGGTGGATCGCAGCGAGTACGACTGGGCGAGGCCCAGGCGCGCTCTCCGGCGGGCTACGTAGGCGGTGAGATAGACGACTTTGCCAGCGTGGCAGCTATCCTGAGCCTCTTCAGCTTCTTCCTCAGGTCCTCCAGCTCCTTCCGCCGTTCGCTCGGCTCCTGTGCTGACTGGGCTTCCTGCCGCTGGTCAGGCTGCTGGGGAGCCTCCGCGGCCTCCTCGCTCTGGGCCGCGTCAAGGTTCAGGAGCGTGGCCAGATCCTTCGCGAACTCCCTGGCGGCCTCATCCATCCCCTCGAAGATCTTCGAGTTCCCCGTCATGATCAGCGTCGCCAGGCTGAGATGCTGCCTCGCCCTGCTATAGATGTTTAGCAGCGTGTAGACCGTGGCCAGGAACAGCCTGTCCACGTCCCTCCTGACCTCCTCCCTCAGGTTCGGCCTCATCCTTAGGAGCGCCAGGAGGAACCGGCCGGCCGCCTCCCTGCCCAGCATGGCCAGCCTCTCCCCCTCCTCCTCGCTCTTCCCGAGCGACCTCGCCAGCTCCCGCGACCCCGGCCCCGCTATGTCGGCCAGCGCGAAGGCCAGCGCCGTGGACAGCCTCTCGCCGTCAACGAAGTCGGAGAACGCCCTCCGGAGGACCATGACCTTCTGGGGCTTGATGGCACCCGCGGCCCCCTCCGGGATGTGCTCGGGGCCGTAGGCGCAACGGAGCAGGGAGTACATCAGCTGGGCTTCCCTGGACAGCCGTTGCTCCATCGCGATCATCCGGAATTCACCGTCCCCATCAAAGAAAAGTGTATCCCTAGCGGAGTACCCTCCGCCTGCGCCCCAGCGACTGCGGCGTCCCCTTCAGGCTCCCGCCCATCAGGCCGATCAAGAAGGGCACGGAGAAGGCTGGCCCGCCGAAGCTGGAGAGCAGTGGCGAGCCGACCTGGATGCCGGTCACGAAGAGCTGCTCGATCAGCGATGCTATGCCGGCGAAGTTCACGGTCGCGAGGCCCATCGCTACGAGGGCGGAGAGGGCCAGGATGAACATGCCGAACATGACCAGGATGAAGGAGACGGCCTTCCGCAGGCTGTAGCCGACGATGTAGCCTGCCAGGAAGCCGGTCCCTGCGGACGTCGCCACGGCCGCCAGGTCTATCATCCTCTTTGGAGTCCGAGGGAGCCGGTAGATTAAATTATGTGCGCACGGCTGTAGAAAAAGGGACGGGGATGCCGCTGATAGACACGGACTACCTGATCTTCGGGATACTGGGGATGGCGGGGATGGTGGCCGGCTTCCTGATCATGATGAACGAGCCTGCCGGGGGAGCGTTCAACCTGGCCGGGCTGATGCTCCTGGTCGGAGGCGGAGGGCTGATGCTCCTGGGCCTATACAGGTACCTCTCGTCTGCACCGAAACCCAGGCCCCCGCCTATCATGCCGAAGCTGAGACCTGCGCCCATCACCCCTGCGTACATAGCGATTGCGTTGAAGCGCGCCGGAAGGAGGCCCGAGGAGTTCGGGATAGCGGGTGAGGGCAGGTGATGCGCGAACAGGCAGTCCAGGCGTACCAGGCTCAGGTGCCTCCCGACGTTACGCAGGCTATACTGCTGACCGTCGAGAGGTACATCCACGAGCAGACCGACCAGAAGTTCAAGGCCCTGACGCAGCAGGTCATGGATCTGAGGGACCAGATGAGGGCGCTGCAACGCTCGCTCGTTGACGAGTTCATCGACAGCCTGGTGAGGTCCCTGACAGAGGAGCGCGTGAGGAGCTCCTTCAGCGACGTCGTGCAGGAGCTCGTGGGCCCGCTGGTCGAGAACCTGAGGAGGTTGACGGAGGCGACCCAGGCCCTCTACGAGGAGTACAAGCGGCTGTCCGGCGAGGTCGCGGATATCTCCTCCAGGATAGGCGAAATGGAGAAGGCGCTGAAGGAGGCTCCCCCCTCGCGGAGGGTGGAGATCGACACGGGCCCCGCCGAGGAGAGGGTGAAGGCGCTCGGCAGGCAGGTCGGCGAACTGGAGAAGAGGGTCGCCGAGGTGGCGGCCGCGGTGTCGTCGCTCGAGGGGACCGTGAAGCGCGCACTCGAGGGCTTCGAGGCCTTCGTCGCGGAGCTCGAGAGGACGGCATTCGGGAGCGGAGAGGAGGGTGAGGGCGAATGAGCGACATCCTGAGGACGTTCCGCGAGGTCCTTAGCGAGCTGGCAAGGCCCATCCCCGTCCCCCACAAGCGCATAGACAGGTCGATGGTGCAGACGGAGCCCGCGTTCGTCGCCCCCATCGAGAACCTCTACGGCGTCCCCCTCTTCGACCTGACGGAGGGCTACAAGGGGCAGATAGTGGGCCTCGAGCTGATCCACGACTACACGGACGCGAGGCATCCGATCCCCACGATAGGCTACCGCTTCAGGCTCGGGTCCAGCATTATATTCGCCACCGTCCCCGACGAGAGGATACCTCCCGTTCCGGTCGTGGTCTTCGGCACCGCCACCCCCCTCATAGACGTGATCAAGCAGTACAGGAACGTGAGGTACGCCGAGTACTCCGCGCAGTCCGGGAGGAAGTTCGACGTCGCCCAGGACGACATCCTGAACCTGATCGACGTCTCGACGGGGGAGAGCGGCATCCTGGTCACGGACAAGTTCGGGCAGCGGGAGATGGGGCACGTGTCGCACGCCAGGAGGCTGGCGGAGCTGAACAACCTGATAGAGGTGCTGTCCAGGGAGCTGCAGGAGTCGAAGATCAGGGAGGAGGAGGCCAGGACGACCGCCAGGATAGCCAGCGGCCTCGCCGAGAGCTACAGGTCCATGCTCTACGAGGCCAGGAACCAGATGTCGAACCTGCTCGTCGAGCACGCGGCCATGAGCGGGGAGCTCCAGCGCCTCTTCTCCGACCTGAGGAGGAGGCTGGAGGAGCTCTCAGTCCAGGAGGCCATCTCCGAGAGGCTGAAGGCGACGATGGAGACCGCGCTGGGAACGGCCGACACGATCATCGGCAGGCTCCAGAGGTTCCAGCAGGTAATCGACGAGGCCGTCAGGAGGCTCGGCCTGGCGGAGGCCGAGGGGGGTGAGGCGAAGAAGTGAGCCTGGCCCCCCAGAACCTGGCGTCCAACCTCAACAGCATACTCAACAGGGTCGAGCGCCTCCTGAGCGAGCTGACGGTCCACGACGACGACGAGAAGAGGAGGCAGGTCCTGAACCTGCTCGACTCCCTGAACAAGGCGGTCAACCAGATCGCGTCCACGAAGAAGCTGCTCAGGCCGACGGGCGAGACGGTCAGGTCCTTCACGGAGATCCTGAACCCCCTCTACATGAGGATCAGCAGGGTGAGGCTGGCCGTCCTCCAGAGGAGCTACGAGGAGGCCATGAGGGAGCTGCACGTCATCGACACCTTCGAGGGGCAGCAGGAGCCGGGCCTCATGCCGCTCTGCAACACGATCGTCTCCCTCCTGAGCCTCACGACGCAGGAGATAGCGCCGGAGGAGGTGGCCTACGCGGTTCCAGAGGCGATGCTCACCCCGCCGGCCGACCTCCTCTACGGCGTCCCTCCGATAACAATCCCGCTCTGGAACCTGCTTGTCAGGAGGGGCCAGCTCGAGAAGGAGGAGGCGAGGAGGGCGCTGATACCGGTCACGGCCCCCAATCCCGAGCAGCTGGAGAGGGAGCTCGACGAGGCCTGGGACGTCCTCGTTGACAGGGGCTACGCGGAGCAGAAGGTCGATAAGAGGGGCAGGATGTTCCTGGTGAGGAAGTAGCATGGAGACGGCCCTCGCCTACGTGGTTGCGCTCTTCACGCGCCTGCTCAAGGCCGTCCTCGAGAGGAGGAAGAGGCCGGCCGAGGAGGCGGTGCCCGGCGCTCCCCCGGCGCCCCGCGAGGTCGAGGCTGGATGGGTAAGGGGAGGCTCCCTCTACAGGTACGTGGGCAGGGCGAGCACCATCAGCGTCGTCCTCCCCTCGCTCTACACGCAGCTGGCCGCAAGGGAGGAGGGGCCGGAGGGCGTCACGACCTACATGACCTGGGCCGACGTGGCCTCTCCCGAGTTCGCCAGGAGGCTGGTTGAGGGCATAAGGGCCGCGCGGGGTGAGGGAAGGGGTGCACGTACTGGTTAAGTTCAACGAGAGGGTGGACTGCCCCTACTGCAAGAGGCTCGAGCCGCTGGTGGAGGACGTGTGCAGGAGGGTCGGGGTTCCGCTGATCAGGAGGGAGGTCTCGGTCTCCCCCCGCATATTCGGCGACGACGACCTCCGGCACGTCTTCTCGGAGGGGAAGCTGAGGAGGCTGGCCCCGGCCGTCTGGAAGGAGGCCGAAAACGACCCGGCGGCCCGCGAGTACATCAGGATGCACGCGAGGAGCATCCATACCCCGGTAACGGTGGTCGAGGCGTTCCCCGAGAGGGGGCCAGCCCTGAGGTTCGTGATATGGGGGGCGCCTCCCGACGAGATGATGGAGCAGTTCGAGAGGGGCTTCGAAGCCCTCCTGAGGTCCCTCAGGTCTGCTGAGGTGGTCTGATGGTCAGGTTCGACGCCGCGACCGTCGGGAGGATCGTCGAGCGGTCCTTCAGGGGCGCGAACCTCATAATCCTCATATTCCTCTTCCTGGACAGCTTCAGGTACTTCTTCGGGATAGACATAGTGAAGTCGGTAACGGAGGCGCCGCCCTTCGACTACAAGGCCGTGGTGGCGCAGTACCCCGGGCTCTTCTTCGGCCTCACGATGGTCCTCTTCGTCCTCGCGATGCTCGACCAGACGCTCGTCTCGAGGTTCTACAGGGGCCGGATACTGCCGCCGACCGGCTACGCCCTGGCGATCAACCTGGCGACCTTCGCGCTCGCGACCACCCTGATCGTCTTCCTCAGGGACACGCCGATGCTGGGCAGCCTCATGTGGTTCGCGGTCCTGTCCGGCATAGCCCTCGTCCACATAGCCCTGATCAGGATAGGGGCGTTGCCGGAGATCAAGGGAGAGCTCCCAGAGACCTTCGAGGTGATCAGGCCGGAGCAGCTGATAGAAAGGCAGCAGGCTATATATCCGATGGCTGAGTACCCACGCAGGAGGAGGGCGCTGAGGGGATGATAACGCTCGAGGAGTTCGTCTCGGTCTTCCTCGGCTTCCTACCGCTGTACTTCGCCATGGTCCTCGTCCCGTCCATAGTCAGCAGCCTGGTCCTGTCGTACGTCATGAGGGCCGGGCTGATCAGCCAGAGCCTGGCGGTGAAGGTCATGGAGGTCACGAGGCCGCTGATGGGGGCGGCCCACACCTTCGCGATGACGGTGATAGTCGCCCCCTTCGCGGAGGAGGTCATATTCAGGGGCGTCCCGATGCTCATACACCCGGCCCTCGCCTGGATAGGGACCATAGGCTGGGCCCTAGCCCACGGAGCGATAGTCTCGGCCGAGATAGCGGGGTCGGCGCTCGGATCCCCGAAGGCGCTCCTCGCAGGCGTGGCCCACGCCCTCTACTTCCTCTCGGCCGGGATATTCTACATGCTCATCTGGAGCCTCGGTATCTTATACGGCTCCGTCGCGATTACCTACCACGTCGTCCACAACCTCTGGGTCTTCCTCGCCGAGCACAGGTTCTTCCCGGCCAGAAAGAAGGGGGAGCCTCCCAGGGCCGCCAGGCCCCTGGAGCCCCTGCCCGTCCCGATCATAGGGCGCCCGGTGGCGGGTAGCGGGAGCAGACCAGGGGCCCAGCCCCCGTTGCTTCCTCATGCCGCGAGGAGGAGGACGCTGAGGGAGGGCGACTCAAGCCTGTACATACCGCCCGAGGAGCTGATCATGAGGACGGAGAGGGACTGACTCGATCGCAAAAAGATTTAAGACGGAAGAACTGAAAGGGCCCCGAAATGGGAAGGAGGAGGGCCCTTAGGGAAGGGCGCGACGAGCTCGCGGAGCTGCTCCACCAGATACGCGGCGGGAGGGAGGATGTAGTCCCGGCTGCGCCGAGGACGGAGATTCTCCTGCTATCGTTCATCCTGTTCTTCGTCCTGGCGATGAGCATCGCCGCCTTCATGGGCAGCATCAACGCGGCCCTCGTCGGGATGGTGGCGCTCGTCTTCCTTGTGATGTCGTTCATGCTGGTCATGAGCAACTACCTCGTCTCGACCGGGAGGTTCACGCAGAGGACCATCATATACTGGTACATGGCCTCCGTCGGGATAGGCCTCCTGGTCGCCTACGCCGTGGCCAGGGGGGTCCTCCCGCTGGTGGTCGCGGGGATTTTGCCGTCCGAGTTCGAGTTCCTGCTCAGCTGGGTCACGTGGTTCATACCGGTGCTGCTGATAGCGGGGATCCTGATCATAGGGCTGGCGACCCCTGCGAGGAAGTAAGCGGCGCGCCGGCGGCGGGAGGGGGCGTTGAGGTCGGCGCTGCTCGCGGTCATCAACGTACTGGTGGGGCTGGTGCTCCTGGCCATCTCCACAGCGTTCTATCCCGAGTCACCGCTCCTGTCGTTCGCCCTGCTCCTGGCCGCCGTTGACCAGTTCCTCGACGCCTACCAGGCGGCGACAGGGAGGAACCCCTACCCGAGGTGGCTCTTCGGGCTCGACGTTGCCATGGACATCTACCAGATCCTCCTGGGGGTCGCCATGGTCCTGCTCGGCCTCTCCTACCTGCCCTGGCTCCCGTCGCCGGTCTTCCCCGTGCTCTTCGTCCTGGGAGGGGTCGTGCTGGTGACCTCCTCCGTCGCGGAGATAACCAGGATGGACCCGGAGCTCTACGGCCTGGTGAGGAGCCATGAGGCGCGCCCTAAGAGGAGGAGAGTACTCAGGTAGGGGAGGGGGCGCCCTGGCCCTTGTCGTGAGCGCCCTCCTCCTGTTCTACGGACTGGCGGCGCTCAGGACCTTCAGTTCCAGTACCGGAGTATCATACGTTGTGGACCCGCCGGCCAATGTGAAGTGCGACAGGACGTGGCAGTTCGGCAAGACCCTCGTCTGCCGGACGACCAACCCCATGGGAGCCAAGGCCTGGGTGGCCGTCTCCGTGAGGGTGCCCCCGGCCCCGCGCTACTCTCCCGACGGCGACCCGCTCATCCACGTGACCGTCCATGGCAACTCCAGCCTGACAGGGAGGGGAGTCGTGGTGGCTGTCGTCGATACCGGGATCGACTACACCCACGAGGCCTTCGAGGGGGCGGTCGTGGAGATGTGGACGCTGCTCTACAGGACGGCGGACGGCCGCCCGGTCCGCTGGATAATGGGCGTCAACGGGTCCATGTCCGACCTGCTGTCCTTCGACAACAACCTCAAGTCCACCAACGGCGAGTACGCCTTCATGGACGAGAACGGGCACGGGACCCACGTCGCCGGTATCATAGCCGGGAGGAAGGTCGGGTCGTGGAGGGGGATGGCCCCGGAGGCGAAGCTGATAGTAATAAAAATGTTCAGGAGGGACGGAACGACGTCCTACGAGACGGCCCTCGACGCCCTCCGGCTCGTCTACGAGCTCGCGGACGAGAAGGGGATCAAGGTCGTCAACCTGAGCTGGGGGGCCTCCGTGCTGAGCGACGGGGAGGACCCGCTGAGCAGGGCCGCGAGCGCGATAGCGAGGGACAAGGGGGTCATAGTGAACGTCGCTGCCGGGAACGACGGCAACAGGCCCCTGACCCTCAACATCCCGGCGGCCGGGAAGCACGTCGTGGCAGTGGGGGCGATGGACCCCTTCACCAGGAAGGTGGCCGAGTTCAGCTCCTGGGGCCCGACGGCTGACATGAGGATGAAGCCGGACATCGTGGCGGCCGGGGTGAGCATAGTCGGCCCGAGGTCCTCCAGATCCTCCCTGCCGCCCTACGGGGGCGACCCGAGGTTCACCAGGCTCTCGGGGACCAGCATGGCGACGGCCGTGGCATCGGGAATCGCCGCATTATACGTGGAGGCCTTCTCCCTGGCAGGGATAGGGGGCGACCCGACGGAGTCCTTCCTGGCCTACTCCAGGACCTGGAGGTACAACCCGTACTTCAAGGACTTCATAACCGGAGTGGGGCTTCCGATCTCACCGTGAACACACGCAAAACACTATAATCCCTGTAGGAGGATCGATGGACCAGATGAGGGCGGCAGAGGCAACAGCAATCGTACTCCTGGGATCGCTGGCGTTACTAACCCTCCTTTCAGCCACGGCGACTGTAGCGACGGCTACCACATCGTTTAACATAACTGTCCCCATATCTGGGCAAATTATAGGGCCGGACAACCAACCCCTAAGAAACGTGACCCTATACTTAGTGCCGAACGGCAACGATACGACGAGGGCAATAGTGGCTAACGTGACCGACGACAACGGGAGGTTCCTTCTCAGATTCTACCAGTTCGTGCCAGACGCCAGTGCTTATCCGGTTTGGATGTACTGGCTCGTTAGCAAGAGACCGATATTTTACAGCTTGCATTACGTTTCGGTCGGCATGACTTGTGGCGCCACATGTGAGTACACCTATAGTGTGGATTCTGAGCTAAATAGCGCGCACAGTATTAGGGAAGGGCTTTGGAAACTGTACTATGATCTCACGAGCTTCATGAATGGGACGATCATTCGGTTTGAGAGCGACTTCTACAATCTGAGCGACACGACCCGGGTCGTAGTACCGCCATACCATGCAGACTTCTTTGAGCCTACGTCCATGCGGTGCTATCTGGACGGCCATCTCGACGATTCTATAACCGGCAATGTCACGATAAAGCAGGTTTATTTATACGACTGGGGGGTCGTTACGGAGACCCGTACGGTGACGATAGCGGGGGTTCCACTAACCAATTCCCTCTATTTCCCATATCTCAATTGGTATGCCGCTATCTTGCGAATCCCAGAAACCATCATAAAAGATGGCACGACTTACAGGCTGTCCAACGTCACGCTCCACTTTAACAATGGCAGGTCGGTGACGTACTCCGGAGGCGACACATACATTATCACTCCGGACGTCAGCGGAGTCAACATGTACTACAAATCCGTTGGCGCGTCGAGCAGCACGACCACCACAACGACCACGACGACCACAACACCAGGCGGGACGACCCAAACGCCCTTTGCTACTTGGATATCTGTTGGCATACTGGTCGCGGCCACGGCTTCGCTGATAGCCCTCTCCAGGGGCAGGAAGGCCGCCATGGCGGTGATGAGGGAGAGACGCGCCCTGAGGGCCGCGTCCTGAATATACGTCAAGCCTTTTATCCAAGATAAGGGCCCATCTGAAGGCTTCCGATTTCGCCATGAACGGGCGCAAAAGCTCATATGCCTGGCCTAGACGTCACCGGTCATGATGAGGGCGCTTGAGGTTGCATTGATCGCATCCTTAGGAGCATTGGTATCGTTGTCTCTCTTCTCAGCTACCATAGCCCTGTCCGCACCAGGAACTGTCACTATACCCATAAGCGGTCAGATAATAGGCCCGGACAAAAGCCCGCTCGGGAACGCGACCCTGTACTGGGTTGCTGACCGCAACGATACAACCGGAGCGCTCGCGGTGAATAGAACAGACGACAACGGGCGGTTTCTCCTCCAATTCTACTACCCGGACTCCGGCTCTCCCATAAAATGGTACTGGCTCGTCAGCAAAGAACCAATATTTTATAGTCTGCATTGGGTTGATGTCGAAGTGTATTGTTATGACCACGACTGCGCTGTCTGGGAACCAATATACATAGCCAGAACCGATCGGGAAAGCATCCAAATCAGCAGGGAACAGGGCATCAATAGGCGTTATTACAACTTCTCGATGTTCGCGAATGGAACGGTCTATTATGTTGAAATGGCTCCCTACAATATGAGCGATACGTCCCAAGTCGCATCTCCAGCAGACTTCTACAGACCGACGATCATGAGGTGCTATTTGGACGGCCAGCTCACCAGCTCTGTGACAGGCAATGTTACGATAAAGCAGGTCTGGGATCCCAGCTGGGTGACGATAGTGGACGTCCCATTGACCAACTCCCTTTACTTCCATTATTACGACGCTGTATATGCCGTTCTGCAAGTTCCCGAGACGGTTGTAAGGGATGGTAGGACCTATAGACTGTCCAACGTCACGGTCCGCTTTGACGATGGCGAGACTGTGTCGTATACTAGCGGCAATTCGTATAGCTTCGCTCAGGACGCCAGCGATGTCAACATATACTACGAACCTGTCAGAGCGGCAGAGAGCACTACCACCACGACAACAACGACCACGACGACCACAACGCCAGGCGGGACGACCCAAACGCCCCTATCTTTCTGGATATCTGCAGGTATACTGGTCGCGGCCACGGCTTCGCTGATAGCCCTCTCCAGGGGCAGGAAGGCCGCCATGGCGGTGATGAGGGAGAGACGCGCCCTGAGGGCCGCGTCCTGAATATACGTCAAGCCTTTTATCGCAGGGAAGGTCCCGTCTGGGCCGATGAAGGTTGGAGCAATCCTGCTGGCCCTCGCCCTGGCGATAGCGGCAGCGTCGGCAGTGTCGGTAGCCGGACTCAACACCGTGAACGTGACCGTGATAGGTTCGAACAACCAGCCGATCAGAGACATGACGCTGTACCTGGTCAAGGACGGAGAAAACACCGCAAGGGCGGTCGCGCAGAACAGGACCGACGCCAACGGAAGGGCCGTCCTCAAGGCCGACGTGACGGCCGACGGGACCTACTGGGTCGTCGGGAAAGGGCCCGTGGTGTACAAGAATGTCAGCCTCTCGTCGGCGGGCGGCACGTTCTCGGTCACTTTCATGCTGAACGACACCGCGGCCTACTATAACGTCACGTTCCTGGGCTTCGTGGACAGCCTCCCCGACTCGGCCGTCAGGGGCAACCTGACCCTCAGGACCGGCGCCGGGTCCGTGAAGGCCGTTGACGTCTCCCTGACCCTCAACGTCGCCTACTTCCCCACGGTGTCGGGAGCCGGAGCGACCCTCGAGATCCCGAGGACGTTCTCGAAGCTCGCGACGACCTACACCCTGGTCAACATAACGGTCCACTTCAGGAACGACACCAGGGCCGCATACAACGTGACGTCCTATGACATCAACCCGGAGGTCGTCAAGGGCATAGTAATCTTCTACAAGTCAACGGGGGCGACCTTCCTCGGCCTCCCGCTGACCGCATGGATAGCGATCGGGATCCTGCTCGCCGCCTCCGGCGGCCTCATAGCGGTCACGAGGAGCAGGAGGGCGGCCATGGCGATCATGAGGGAGAGGAGGGCGCTCAGGAGCGCCGACAGGTTCGTGCTGGATAACGGCATCGACTGGCAGTCCCTGGTCAACGGCGAGACCTCTATCGACGAGAAGATCAGGCGCGCCAGGAGGGTCCTGAGGCGGGCGTAGACGGGCCGATCCGGATGTCCCGATGTCTCCTGCTGGAGGACAGGCTCAGGAGCGTCCTCGCCGACCACGGGCTGACGCTGGAGCGGGTGTTTGAATCATGGGTCGATGGCGACTGCATCATCGACTTCAGAGACAAGGACTACGCAGAGCTCCTGAAGGGCGACTGCGATATGCTCTGCGACTACATGATGCTAGAGGAGGACGAGGAGGAAGGGCTGACCTTCGAGTCCTGCGTCGAGGAGTGCGAGGAAACGATCGATAACGCCACCGTGGGGTCCATCAAGATCGACCCGACCACCCGGATGGTCAAGGAGTCCACGATCCCCATCAGCTGCACCAGGGTGTTCAACCCGAACATACGCGACGAGGAGAAGCAACCGTGGGTGAAGCTGAGGAAGAGGTTGATCGATGCGGGCTGCGAGGTGGATGAGGAGGTGACGGACTGGATTCACCAGCACGAGTTCATAAGAGGGCACATAGGAGGCTTCGAGCCCGAGGAGGAGCCGACGATCTGCTACATCCATCCCAGGAACTGCCACGTCGAGCAGATGCTGGGCGCTATCTTCCGCCGGAGGCAATAACTTTATAAAAATAGCGTGACCTGTGAGGTGCGATGGGCGAATGCTTACTCGAGGACAAGTCGTGCTGGCAGCGGCTTGAGTGCGGCCCCACCGACTTCGTCTGCCAGTCCTTCAAGAGGAACCCGCAGGTCTTCGAGTACGTCCTCGGGAACGAGTGCAGGGACGAGGAGTGCAGTGTCAAGGGCAGGTACCTGTCCGAACTCATGTTCCCCGTCCTCAAGGCGTGCTCCGACGAGGCCAACGGCGACAGCGGGAGGTTCTCCGACTGCCTGCTGGACATCGCGGACATAGTCGAAGAGGTGCCGAAGTTCTTGGACTCCCTGAAGGTCCAGAGCATAGCCCACCAGGCCGAGTCCCAGAAGGCTGGGAGGGCCAGGAAGGCCGAGACAAAGCAGGAGGAGGGATCGAGCATCTACGTGGACAGGAGGGCGGAGGAGCTCTACGGGCCCTTCCCGAAGCCGCCCTGCAAGCCTAAAGACTACGCGTGCATCGCCTACCACTACCCGGAGCTTCACAGGTACGCGGTCGGGACGGAGGGGTGCTACGACGAGCAGTGCAGCAAGAGGGGGTTCAGGCCGGCCTGGATCCTCTGGCCAGCCCTGAAGGCATGCGGGCAGGAAGCAGAGGACAAGGAGAAGTTCTACTCGTGCCTCAGGGGCATCTCCTCCCTCCTCAGGTCCATAGCCCAGCAATTCAGGTGAAGGCATATTATCCGTCAGGGTCCTCCGGGAAAGGGGAATGCGGAAGGACCCCGTGCCCGAGGCGATAGTAGCGACGCTCATCGCAATAGGTCTGGTCTACCCCGTCTCGCCCAGGATGGCGACCGTCGCCCTCTTCGTCAGCGTCCCGACCCTGCTCCTCCTCCTGCCGAGGAGCTGGGGTGACCGGGACGGAGGGAGGAGGGCACTCAGGGGCGCAGAGGAGGGAGAAGGGGGGAAGGGGAACCGGGGACAGCTGGTGACCGTGGTCGGCCTCGTTGCCGTCGCCTCGGTGCTGGTGCTCATCTCCTATTCGAGGCCGTCCCTGGCCCTCTCCGTCTTCATCGCGTTCATCGGGGCCGCTGCAGTGTCCTTCAACCTGCTCTCCAGGCTCTACAGCATATACTCGGGTAGCGTCTCCGAAAGGGCGGCCATCGCCACGGCCGTCCTGACGACCGGGCTCCTCCTTGCAGCCTACTACCTGGGCCTCGGCTCGCTCCTCGGCCTCCTGGGGCCGGCCTTCGACGTGCCGGAGGGATAGAGGATGGCGCTCAGGGACGTGGTCCTGGAGGGCATGAGGGAGCTCTCGGGCGCGGTCAGGCTCCCGCCCGAGACCTGGAGGGTGATCATAGCCTCTATGCTGACCCCGAACAGGGTCATAGAGCTGACGGGGACGTACGGGGTGGCCAAGACGACCATAGCCCTGGGGATCATGAAGGTCTTCTTCAGCGACGTCTACGAGTGGCCTGTAAAGCCGATAGCGAGGCTCAGGGAGACGCTGACGGAGTTCGACGTCTTCTGGTACGTGAACGTGAAGGCGCTGATGTCCGGGGAGGAAGAGAGGGAGGTAGAGCCGAGGCCGATAGTCACGGCGCCCTTCAAGTTCTTCAACGAGATCAGGAGGGGCTCGCCCAAGGTCTACCAGGTCATGCTCGCGCTCCTGGCGGAGGGGGAGCTGGAGTACAGGGGCAGGGTCTACAGGAGCGAGCCCTTCTTCTGCATAATGGACTCCAACCCGAAGGACACGGCCAGCTTCGAGATGCCGAAGGCCATCATCGACAGGATAGACGCGAGGATCCCGGTCGGGGCCCCGGACCCCCTGACCTCCTACGCCGTCCTGAGGGACAGGGCCAGGGGCTGGAGGCATGCCCTCGACGAGCTGGAGCCCCTGATGACGAGCAGGGACGTGTCCAGGGTCTGGGCGGAGACCTCCAGGGTGGAGGTCCCCGCCCATTGCAGCCTCTTCCTCTCCTTCGTCCACGCCTCCATGCAGTGCGCGGAGAGGTACAGGATGCCCATCTGGGGAGGGGAGGAGGAGATTGAGATAGACAGGACGCTCGCGGAGGGAGGGTTCCAGCTCCCCTGCGAGCAGTGCAGGTTCAACGGCAACCTCTGCTCCAGGATAGCCGAGGCCTGGGGCATGAGGTGGATGCTGAGCGCCACGAGGATCGCCGTCGGGCTGGCCTGGCTGGACGGGAGGCAGCGGGTCGGCCTCAGGGACATCGTCTCGGTCCTGCCCTACGTGCTCAACCACAGGCTGGTCATCAAGGAGGGGAGCAGGTACCCCAACACTTTCACATTCCTCAGCAGCTACCTGCCGGCCCTCATAAGGACGAGCGGCGAGGCCTGGGCGAGGGCAGCGCACCTGCTGCCCAGGGCCCTGAGGGGGAGCAGGGAGGCGCTCCGCGAGCTCGAGGAGATAGCCTCCAGGGACCCGGCGGTCCAGGTCGTCTACCGGTCCGTGAGGAGGCACGCGCCTTGAGGGAGCAGGTACGCAGGTTCCTGAGGAGCGTCGGGAGGGTCGTTGACGTCACCTGGGGCGAGAGCTTCTCCGTCGGCTGGGGTTCCGTCGTCCTCCCGGAGTCCATGAGGGGACACTACGAGTGGTTCCTGAGGCACGCCGAGGCGCTACTCACCCGCTTCCCCGCTAACCCGGAGACGGTCGCGGTGGCCAGGACCATAGCGGCCGCGAGGGGGATGGACCCCGAGCTGTTCTCCTCGGTCGTCTCGGACATCATAGCCTGCCACGAGGTCATGAGGGTGTGGGGCCACGAGGGGGGGTACCTGGACGCCGTCAGGCACATATCGCAGCAGTACCGCCCGCCCCTCGACCAGATCCTCGTCTGCTTCGCGTACAGGACGGCGCACAGGGACATAGTTGCTGAAGAAGACATATCGGAAGCCGTCCAGAGGATATCGGAGATACTGGGGTATCATGTGACGGTCGTCCGGAAGCTCGAGATGCTGGCGGACGTGCTTTCGCGGTTCATCAGGAACCCGCGAGGAGCCGGAGGGATGGGGGCGCCCCAGGCTCCGGCGGGTCCGGTAAGGCCGGACGACAGCGGGGGCGTGGAGTTCCACAAGGCCCTGGCCCTCGCGGAGCTGGACCCGGAGACGCTGGAAGGGGCCATAGACGGCTGGAGGGACTACAGCAGGGGGTTCGGGGACCAGATACTGTTCCACAGGGGCCCCGTCTCCGCCGCCATGAGGATGAAGCTGCTCTCCCGGGTGAACGAGGTCAGGCCTAAGAGAAGGGCCGGCGGGGAGAGGTTCTACGAGCAGTGGGTCGTGGGCGACGACCCGCAGAAGCTGCGCGTCGTGGACACGCTGAGGGTCTTCGGGGCCGTGGTGCCGCCCGTGGCCTCCCTGAAGCTCGGAGGGCAAGAGGAAGGGATTGATGGGGCTGGCGGCGAGGCCCTCATACTGATGGATGTCTCGAGCTCCATGAGGGGGAGGGCGGCCTACCACTGCAGGCTGGCGGCAACAGCTTTGGTCCTCTCGGCGGCCGAGAGGGGAATGGGGGTGAGCATATGCTTCTTCAACGGGGCCCACCTCCTCAGGAAGTACGGAAGGTCCTACGACGAGGCCATAGGGGACATAGCCTCCGTGGTCTTCATGGGAGGGACAGGGCTGGCCGACGCCCTCGACGCCTCCCTGAGGTCCGGCGACTACAGCGCGGTCTACGTGATAACCGACACGGAGGTCGAGGACCAAAGGGAGAGGGAGCGGGCCCTGAGGCTCCTCTCGGCCATGGCGGGGAAGTCCGAGGTCACGGTCTACGCCCTGGAGAAGGCCAGGGGCCAGAGCTCGTGGATCAGGGGGAACTGGAACGTCGAGGTCGTCGAGATGGGCAGGGAGTTCACGGAGAGGCCCTTTCTCATGCGCCAAAGGATATATTGACGAAACCGCATCGGCCTGACGATGGCGGAGCGGGACGAGACGGGGCTGGCGGCCTCCTTCGTGACGGCCATACTGCACGTGGTCCTCTTCGTGGCGCTCCAGGTGCTGTTCAACAGCCTGGGGGTCACGGTGCCGAGCCTCGGGGGTGCGGGCTACATAGCGCTCCTGTTCATAGCGATCTTCGCGGCCGCGGTCAGCTACTACCTGACGACGGGAGCCATAGGGGGGACGATACTCTACTCGCTCATGATCGCCGTGGTCTTCGTGATGGTCACGGCGCTCGTGGGTGGGGCGATGGAAATCACCATCTCCGACCTGCCGGTCGCGGTCCTGGTGATGATGGCCAGCGGGGCCATAGCTAGCATCCTGGGCGTCAAGCTGGCCGGGAAGGCTAGCATGGGCAGGATAGCGACAGCCATAGCCCGCGAGAGGAGGGCCCTGAGGTAGGAAGGCCGGCCATGCCAATGAGGCGGGTAGTGTCGAGGATAGACATCACCGACGCCAAGAGGGGGCTGAGGGAGGCCGAGAGGCTCCTGGAGGAGTGCGCGTCCAAGAAGGGGTCGCCGTACATAGAGAAGGTCTCGCCGACAGTGGTGGAGGTGGGCTGCACCTACGAGGCGCCGGAAGAGGCCGTGGTGATGACCACCTCCAGTGGGGCGAAGTATGAGTACAGGGACCTGGAAGTGGTTCTGCCGACTGATTTGAGCAACCCGGCGAGCCTCGCCACCGCCCGGGAATTGCTGCGGAAGATGGAGCAGTTCATAAGCGAGTGCCGCTCGAAGGGAGGGGAGGTCTCGCTGTCGAGGTCGGCGAAGGCGGTTGACGGGAGTAAGGTTCCCTCCGTCGTTGTGACCTGCGCCCGCCGCGTTTGGCTTCAGTTGCCCGCTTTTCGTCCCCCTCCTGCCTTACCACCTCAACGCCAAGCCCTTCTCCGAGCAAGGCGCTCCTGAGCTCTATGTCCGGATGCGTAATTGTCGCATGCAACATGTGCCTGATGACATCGTTGAACGAGACGGGCCGTTTGAACTTGGCCTCGAGTATGATCTTCAGGTTCATGAGCTCCCCGTAGACCTCGTCGCTCACCTTCAGCGTCTTCATCTCCACCAAGTCACCAGGTCACCCTGTGGAAACAATATTTATCATTTGGTGTGCATGCGGTGCTGTCGCGAAGGACCATGGGCAAGTCAGCACTCAGGCTGGTGTTGCAGAGGGCGAAGGTGAACCCGGTCTTCCCGAGGCCTGACAGCAGGGGCATCAGCCAGCCTCCGTACACGAGGGGCTCCACCGCCATACACGTGTCGCCGAGGTTGAACTTCATCAAATCGTGCGTTGCACAAAGGCTGGCCGGCCAGAAGAGGGGGAGCAGGTTGGAGGCTAGAACGGCGCTGGCAGCAGCAGCTCGAGAGTGCAGCGCGGAGGCCGACAGGCGGGGCCTGCCAAAGAGGGCTGGAAGGTAGCCAGCTTCGGGATAAAAACCCAAAAACCCTTTTTCTTTTTTGGCCTTTTCCTTCAGACTATCCCAAGCCAGATGGCCATATCCCCAGCCAGATCGCCAGGTAGCCTGCCGCGAGGACGAACAGCAGGACAAACCTCTCGGCGGACGGGCTTATGATGGAGCCGAGGACCGAGAGGACCAGCCCTATCGCGAAGAGCACCGGGGTCCAGGCCACGTACGGCGCCAGGATGTCCGGGAGCATCGGGACGCCGAGCATGGTGGCCAACCAGTTGAGCAGCGCTATGCCGAAGGCGGCCAGCAGGAGGATCGCGCCCGGAACGTACAGGAGGGAGCCGAGGGTCGAGGACGCCCTCCTGACTTGTTCGGTCGCAGCCACCGGCGCCACGAAGACCCCAAGCTGGTGCTCGCGCCTGGTCCCCTCCCATGCGTCCCGGAGGACTCTGCGCTTCACGGGCTGAAGCAGATGGAGCCAGCTAATAAGACTTGGCATTGTTGACGTGGCGATTTTCAGTTTCGCAAACGCATAAATATGGTATGCAAAGCCGAAACCGTGATGAAGATTGGCAGGATCCTGGCGATAGCCCTAGTCACGCCCCTGCTGGTAACGCTTTTCCTCTACGGAGCCATGCTTCAGCCGATCAGGTTCCCGTTGCCGGACGCCTCGAGGATATACTACGATGGTCCGCCCATCAAGGTGATGATAATGCTTTTTGACTTACCCCTGCCGGTCCCCTTCGCGCACGTCAGACTCTATTCCCCCGACGGGCGCTTGGTGGCCTTCGCCGACACGGGTCCCGGAGGCGAGTACTCACCGATCAGGGAAGTCGAGCCAGGGAGGTACCTCGTGGTGGTCGAGGGCGCGAGGCAGATGTTCCTCGATTATATCGATGTTTACGATGTGTTTGATGGACCCCAGAAGAAGTGGTACTTCGTGGGAGATGCCAGGTATGCCACGCTGGTCAACTACGGTCTGCTTCCCGGGAGGGTTGAAGTTGGTGGGTTAGCGTTCGATGTCCCTCCCCTCACAGCGGTCCACGTTCCTAGGGACTCGGAGTATCGCTTCGAAGAGGGTTGGTTGAGTCTCCGGCCCGTCTTGGAACCTCTGTCCGGATTCTTCTGGACCCCGTGGTACGCCAAGAGGTTGCTGGAACGATACATGGTGATGGCGGCGCTAATTGCGGTGGCCGCCCCCCTCGCGCTCGGAGGGAGGCGGAAGTACGCCGCTTTAGTCCTGACCTTGTTGCTGATGGGGCCGGAGCTCGCGGCTGGGGCGCCGTACGTAGGATACATCACGAATGATGTGCCATGCCTGCTATGCGTGTTGCATGAAGTCTCCGCAAATCCGTCCCCTGGGGTCGCATTTGTTCTAGATAGAGAAGGGGGTGATTCGGCTACAACTAGGGCGAGACAGCGTGTCACCATGTCAAACCTCCAAGGGCCGTTCGTTGACTCCCATGGTGCCTACTATACTGCCAAATTGAAGCTGGAAACCTGGGTACCGTCCGGCTACAGTCCCGTGTCGAGTGTGCTATTTCAGCTTGCTTATATAAGGGGGACTACGGGTTCACTACTCTTTCTCGCCAACCCTACTTCAAGTCAGTTCCCATGGACGGCAGAATTTGACATAAGCCTACCGGCTGATGCGGATTTTTTTGTGCTCTCACAGCAATTTGGTATTGCTTCTCCCTGGGTTGCGTATTTCGCAATAAATTACACCCGGGCTACGTACAGGTCGGCCGTCGCCTTAGTTACGAAGTACATGTTCAAGTCGGGCTTCGGGAGGGACGACCCGATCGACTACAGGGGCCCGACCCTCCCTAGGGGAGTCGAGCAGAGGATCACCGGCCTGGAAATGCTCCCAGAGTCGATGTTCGTCAGGCAGTATTCGGTGGAGCTGATGCAACCCTGGGCCGTGAGGGGCGAGATTTCAAACGGCCTCGTGGGGATCATGTACGCGCGGCCGGGGAACATCTACGGCTTCCCGGTCCCGGGCCAGGACTGGGAGGTGCCCCCGTACGCCGAGGCCATCTCGCCCAACGAGGTAGTCCTCAGGGGCAGGATAAGGTCCGGGTACAACCCGTTCTTCAACCAGAGGATCCCGTTCCCGTTCGCCCCCTACTATGAGTTCCCGACGATCTTAGAAATACCCCTGGACCACGGCAGGCCGGGCGGAAGCGTGACGCCTGGACTGGAAAACGCGACGTTCCTCGTGCAGGTCGATATCGACGTTGACACCCACGTCTTCCTGAACCCGCCATGGACGGAGGAGGGCGACATAGTCTCCTATGTGTACCCGGTCACCCTTGTATTGAGCGGCTTGCCCTTCGTGGTGAAGGCGCGCGAGCTCTTCGCCCGAGTCAAGGGCCTGGCCGATGCGATAAAGAAGGTGTCTGCGCGCTTCGGCGAGCCCCCGCCCTCTTCTGCTGACGAGATAGCGAACGCCGCCCAGGAGGGATTGCAGAACGCCCTGAGGCAGGAGGCCCTCTCGACCAGGGTGCACTTGGACAATGCCCCGAGGATACCGACCAGGTCGGAGTTGCAGAACATGTCGCCCGAGGAGAGGGTACCGTACGAGGAGATCTTCGAGATGCTTGTTAACCTTAGAAAATTCGACAGGAGTCGCGGACTCTTGGAGACGATTTCTGAATCGCGATTTGCATATAGCATTGCTAACAGGCTGGGTGCGAGGAGCCTCACACTCCCCGAAGGAAGCCTTGCACGCAATTATCTACAACTTATAGCGAGCAAATTCATTGAAACAGGCCGGCTCGACTCAATAGAAGACGTATTACAGACCATGCTCAAGGACTTTGCAGGCGCTTCGAGTTATGCAGAGAGGAACAATATTGCCATGCAAATTGCTATTGCCGCCAGGGAATTGAAAGAGGCGGTCGTCGAGGCATTGGACGAGGGTAGATACATTTCCAGAACCCAATTCCAGGAGTACATTGACGAGGCATTGAGGGAGTTAGGTAAGGCTTTAGATAAGATCAGGAAAACTAGGCCGACTGTTGACGCCCTCTACAGGAAGACCGGCCTCGAGCCGAGGGTGTGGCGCGAGGATGTGTTTTACCTCTCGCTCGAGGGGGCGGGGTTCCTGCTTGGACTCGCCAACCCTGCGGCGGCTACCGCCTCCGCAATAGCGTGGGTCGTGTTCTATACGACAAGCTTGGCCGTGAGCGCGGCCCACGCGTTCATCGGCAACCGGGACTGGCAGAACCCGTATGGACTCACGATGGCGGGGGCCATAGCGTTCAAGGTCAGGACGCCAGCAGGGATCAGACTCGCCTACATATCGGTGGCCCCGAACATAGGGTTCGGCCTCTTCGGAAGCGACTATCCGGCCTCGGCCATAGTTGACAATTTCCTGGCCCAGATATCGAGGGAGCTGGGCTACGGGCCTCCAGCAAAGATAACGGGGATAATAGGCAACAGTCCGTCCGAGGTCGTCGGAGTGCTCAGCACGATCTCATGGAGCGATCTGGATAGTGCCATAGCTATTGCTGTCGGTGTCCCTGCGAGCCAGATCAAGCTGCTGGGAGTGGCCTTCATGCCGGTTTACATCCCCTACACCAACAGCGCCGCCTACAGGATAGGAAAGGCATACGTCTTCGACTTCGACGACGCGCTGAGGGCCATCACCAATACCGGAATTACTGTGAGTCTCAAAGCGGTAATACCAGGAATCGGTCCCATCGACGACCCGAACATGATGCTCGATATCATGAACCCGGTGCTCGTCAACGACATCCAGGTCGATAGGAGCAATTGGAAGATAGTCCGAACCAGGGTAGGGAATGCCCTGAAGCCCAGGCCGCTCCTATCATTCCCGCTGGACATCAGGACTGTCGGCGAGCAGCCGAGGCTCCTCGTGAAGACTGCGAGCTTGGTACCCTTCACGAGCGTCGTCAGGGTCAATGTGACCCAGGAGTTCGCGTGGGACCCGACGACCTCGCAAGGCGGGTTCGGGGTTCCGTGCATCGAAGGCAAGAAGTACTTCGAGGGACTCTTCCAGATCCTCAACATCAGCTTCTACAGATACCCTGTGATCGGGACAGCCGCTCCGAACGAGGTCGTGTTCACCATAAGGGCCGAGAACGCCACGATAAAGAGGGTCTACGGCGCGAACATACTGAAGTTCGACGGGGTCAGCTTCAGGATTCCGGGATCCAGCTTCATATGGATAGTTGTCGGAAATGAACCGTCCCTAGGTATCACATATCTGGACGGAATGCTGAAACCGGGGGTCAAGCTGGATGTCTTCTCGTTCATCCTGAGTTGCGGCTATGGCCTCGATGTCTCGCTCGGTGACAGGGATGCATCGAGGGGAGTGATAATGGGATCGGTGAGGATAGATGGCTCGGCCCTCCAGGGCAGCGCCACCTTGCCCACCAAGGCCATCTTCACCGTAAACGCCTACAGGCCGCCCTCACAGCCGAACCCGCCCAGGATAACGGCCGAGATGGTCGTTGGGTACCACTTCTTCGATCCGGAGGGAGGGCCCAAGTGGATGCAGTTCTGGCGCGATGTCAGGACCTTCGACTCGTTCCCGTCGCAGGTGGAGGCCAGCATAGGCGACCTCGTGATGACGGCGCTGGAGCTCGCCAACAGGACGGGCCGCCCCGTGACCGTCAGGGCCGACATGGTCCTCTCCGGCGCTCCCCCGGGCTACAACGTCATCCAGCCAAACCCGGCTGAGTGGGTTGCCATGCCCGGTCCGCTTGTCGGCAGGGTCTGGAGGCTCACCGTCACCGTCATGAACGCGTCCGACTACGCGCGCATACCCGGCGCCCTGGTGACCGTGCAGAACAAGAGCCACACCTTCAACGCTACCACCGACGCCACCGGCGTGGCTACCTTCAGCCTGACGGCAGGCAACTACCTGGTCCGCGCGACAGCCAGCGGGTACACCCAGGCAAAGACATCGGTAAACCTCGTGAAGGACACGGATGTGGTACTGTTGCTGGAGAAGGCCCCGAGCCGCCAGGCGACGGTCACGGTCTACGTCTACGATGGGCACACCTCGGCCCCGATCCAGGGAGCCAGGGTGGCCCTCGACTCGATGGAGCAGACCACGGGCAGCGACGGCAGGGCCGTGTTCGCCAACGTCCCGTTCGGGTCTTACGTCCTCCAGGTCACCAAGTCTGGCTACTCGCCCTACAGGAGGACCATCGACGTCATGAACGACACGGTGAGGATAGACGTCGCCCTCATGCAGGAGAGGCCGAAGGTAACCGCCACGGTCACCGTCGTCAACGCCAGGACCGGGGCCCCGGTGGCGGGCGCGACCGTCCAGTTCGAGAACGGGACGATGGTCTACACTGGGACGACCGGGACGGACGGGGTGGCGAGGATAACCCTTCCGATAGGAGGCTATACGCTTAGGGTCTCGGCGTCCGGGTTCTACCCGTTCGCCCAAACGGTCTTCGTCCCGCAGTCCGGCTTCAGCACGACGGTCAGGCTCGCGCCAGTCACAGATGATACCGAACCTCCGCCGCCACCAGTCCCGCCCGAGGAGTGCGACATCCCGCTCACCACGATCAAGGTCATAGACGCCACCAACGGCGCGGGGATACCGGGAGCGCACGTCACGCTGGTCAGGGGAGGGTTCACCTACGAGGGCACGACCGATGCGAACGGAGAGGCGAAGTTCTGCATAACCTCTGGAATATACAGCTTCAGGGTCGAGAAGGAGGGCTACCAGACCGTCGAGGGCACCTCCTTCATAGCCAAGGGGACCACGTTCACCGTCGCGATGACACCTCTTAGCGAAATACCGAGCGGGAGGCTGACGGTGATAGTCAGGGACGCGGCCAGCACCAGCCCGATAGAGGGGGCCGAGGTCACCCTGCAGAACAGCACCCACATCCTCAGGCAGTACACGGACGGCAACGGGAGGGCGCAGTTCGTCCTAATTGCAGGAGGTTACCTGCTGACCGTGAGGAAGTCCGGCTACAGGGACTTCTCGGCCTCCCTGGAGTTCCCGGGAGGGGATGTTAACTACATAGTGAGTCTGACCCCGCACGGGCTGTGCGAGTACCCGGGCAACTGGACGGAGCCGGTGACCTGCGGCTACAGGTGGCTGGTCATAGACGTGAGGTACAGGGACGGTTTCCCGTTCGCCGGGGCCTCTGTGACGGTCAGCAACAGCACCATGAGCGTGACGGCTACCACCGACGGGCTGGGGATCGCGAAGTTCCTGCTATCGCCAGGGACCTACACGGTGAGCATATCGGCCACCGAGGGACCGAGGTCCTACTCCACCTCATTCAGCGTCAACCTCGACCAGAACCTCTGGATCATGCGCTTCGTCCCCTGGTACAGCCCGTACTTCAGTCCGGAGGTCTACCCGCTCTACGCCACGTTCGTCGGGCCGAGGAGGGGCGTGTGGAACCAGGAGCACCTGATAGCGGTCGGCTTCTACTCGAACGTGCCCCAGACGATAACCGCAAAGGTGTCGGCCATCAACTACACCAGGTACGCCAGGGACGGGACCGTGCAGGAGCTGGCCAGCGCGACCTTCACCGTGAGGTTCACCGACTCGGCCATCAACAGCACGCTCCTCCTCCTGAACGTAATGGGCTCCGGGGTGGCCCTCGTGGCGCCGATGGTCACCATACTCTCCTACCAGAACGACACCTTCACCGGCAACAACCGGCTGGTCGGCGACCCAATCCTCTTCGGCCCCATGTTGGACGTGAGCCTGAGGATAATCGTCGAGGTCGATAGCGCCCCGACAGGGGCGCTCGTCCCGGAGATAACCAGGATGAGGATCACCGTGGAGTTCTGGGCCAACCAGGAGGTGCCCGTACCCGGGAGGCTCATGGCCAGGGCCCACTTCGTATCGGCCGAGAACGGGAGGAGGCTCGAGAGGCCCCTGATGAACGAGTCCGTAATCCCGAGGATAGACGTGCAGAACAGGACGGTCACCTACTACCTGGAGTGGACCAACGTCACGGTTGTCTCCATATCCTTCTTCCACGACCTGGAGGTCAACGAGATAGACAACAACCAGACCGCCTACATATACCTGGACAGGGCCATCAAGCTGGTGGCCGTCAGGGCGCCGAAGACCGTCAGGTCCGACTCCTACTTCTACGTCAACATCACCGTGCTCTCCAACTGGTGGCCTTCCTGGGAGTACGGGTACCTGGCGAAGCTGGGGTCGGCGGCCGCCACTGGGAGCTTCAGGGCGGGCTTCGGGTACACGAACGTGACGGTCTACGCGAGGGCGCCCGCGGTCTCGGCACCGACGACCATGGAGCTGAACATGACCGTCGGGCCCGACTTCGCCCCCCACGACAACAGCAAGGTAGTGGCTGTCCAGGTCGTTCCTGAGACCTGGCTCTCCGTTCCGTGGATAATCCTGCTGCTGGGGATGGCGGCCATAGGCGCCGGAGCCGTGGCTACGGCCAGGACCGCCAGGAGGGCCCAGGCCGTCTACAGGAGGAGGCGCGCGCTCCGGTCGGCTGGCGAGTGGCCGGAGTGGTGGGGGCAGGAGGTGACATGGCGGGGAAGGGACGAGACCGGCAGGCGCAGGAGGAGGGTGCTCAGGTGAGGGTGGCGCATGCGCCGCCTGCTCCTGCTCGCGGCCGCGGCCTTCGCCATAGGCTTCCTGCTGCCGCCGATCCTGGCGCTAATAACATACAACAGAGAGTTCGTGACCAATCTCGGCTGGGTAGCCTCGATATTTTCGGGGCCTACCCCATTTGCCCAATACCTGACCAGCCTCGGCTGGTCCGCCTTGGTGGAGCTTATACCGCAACCATTGAAGGAGACGGTGACCGCCATGGGCTTCTCCGTTTCCGTCTCATCCGGACCGACACCTTTCGCCCGCAGGGAAACGCCCCTTGCAGTAGTTAGCACCCTCAACGTGACGAAGACGGATGCGTTCAACCTTTTGAGGACAGACGAGTGGTGGATTGCCTCAGACATCAAGCCATCTGGAGAAATTAGCGTAAACATGATGGCCGCGGACCTCCCTCACAAAGTAAGAGTCGACTGCAAGTCGCCTCCATGCCGGTTCCAGGTGTTCCTCCCGTTCGGGGTCTCCGATGTCAACATTACTATGACGGCTGGGGACGCGACATACCTGCTGGCGGCCTTGGGCAACGGGACCCTAGTAACAATAACGCTCGACGAGTCTGGGGGCTCGCCGCTCGACGCGACAATAAGATGGATAGGCGAGTACTCTCTAACGGTAACAGATTACAAGGGCAGGAGCAGGGATGCTGAGTTGCGATTGGTTTTTGCAGACGGCACCGAGGTGGTGCTGACTCCCGGGACGAACAGGCATCCCATATACCCGATAGTCAACATGAGCTGGAGTCCGGCAGGGAGGCTTATTACCGATCCCAGCAACACGAGGTGCCGGGTCATCACACACACATTTGAGAGTACGGGGACTCTATTGGCTCCTCCTGCCTTCGGCAGCAGGTGCGAGATCGGGATGCTGTACGTCCTCGGCTCGTCGCTCAGGGACGTCTCGGTCTCACCCCAGATCGGCGGGCTTTACCGGGTGGACGGCAGGCTTGTGGACGAGGAGGGGTCTCCGGTGCCGGGTAGGAGGATACTCGTCTTCCTTCAGGGCAACTTGACCAAACCCGCAGAGACCGTCACCGGCCCTGATGGGAGGTTCTCCTCCCTGATCTACGTCCCGCCCTCCAACAGGACGAGGCTGCTGACGGTCAGGTTCCCTGGCGAGCCGGCCCTCATGCCCTCGTCGAAGGCGCTGGAGATACCTGGCACAGGGGCGGGGACCGCGCCCACGACCCAGGTGCCGGGGTCGGTGTACGCCTTCCTCGGCGCGATGATAGCGGCCTTCGTTGCTGTTATCGTCCTTTCCTTCGTGAGGGCCTCGAGGCGGGCGCACGCGATCTACAGGTCGAGGAGGGTGCTGAGGTAGTGCAAATGCTTTTATGGCTTTACCGGAAGGCGAGTGACCGATGAGGTCATCAGGAGTGGGCCGCGCCGCGGCGATGGCGCTCATCACCGCATCGCTCCTGCTGGGGTTCCTGGCCTCAACGCAGGTCCTGCGACTTCCGTTCGGCGGGCAACAGCCTTCTGGCCAAGCTGAGGGGCCCGTGCTAGGCGTCAAGGCATCGGTGCCTCTGGGTCTGCACGCTAGGATCGAAGCCTACAAGAACGGCGGCCTGGTCTTCGCCAAGGACGGCGACCCCTGGACCCTGAACCTAGCCAAGCTGATCAAGTTCCTGCTGTTCACGATGGATGGCACCGACTGGCCTGACGTCAGGCCGACAGTTGTCCAGCAGCCCAACAGGTTGACGACTATAACGACAGTGATGACCTCTCTCTGGTACCGCCGCGGTTATTCGGGAGTGCACGTGCCGGTGATAGGGATCGGGTCGGGGACTGCAGCGCCCTCGGTCAACGACGTCTCACTACAGTCAACGATAACCCTCTACGACGTGGTAGACGCGAGCAACGTGGCCTTCCAGGACGCCGGGAGCTTCTACTGGATCAACATAACCGGCCAGTTCTCCGGGCTGGAGGTCACGGTGAGCGAGGTCGGGCTGTTCAGGAGAGTCGTGGGGGTCGCGGCCAGCAACCCCCCGGACCAGCAGTTCCTCCTGCTGCTGGCCCGCGACCTCGTGTCCCCACCGATAACCCTTGTGGCGGACGATTTGCTGGTGGTCAAGTACGCCATCCGGGTCTCCAAGGACGTTCTCGTCCAGTTCGGGCTTTGCGACCTGGTCCAGGTCGTCTTCGGCCTAGGAGACGTCAACCTGCGGAGCTCGTACCCATGTCCCAGGACGGCGCAGCCTGGAAATAAGAACTACCCAGCACCACACATAGAAAGCGGCTCGGCGTGTTCAGCCGGCACAAACGCGCCGTGCGTCAAGGCGGTGTTCGCGACAGCCAGCATCACCTACACAGACAGGTTCGCACTGACAACGGTTCCATCGGGCATAGAAATGGAGGTGAGGAGTCCTCTGACAACGATAACCACGAACTCCACCCACCTGATAATAAGGACGGAGCTCAGGCTCGGCGTCACATCAAGTACGACATTCTATGGACTGGTGTTCTACAGAGGCGTGTTTCACGATACTTCAATGAACACCGGACTTGTAACGTACACCGCCTTCACAACCAGGGTCGTTACACGGGAGGGGCAAGCTGCTAGCGGCAGTTATACCGGCACGTACCCGCTGATGTTCATCCCCTTCGACCCACCGCTGACCGTCCCTGCCGGGTCCAAGGTGCAGGTCACCCTCGAGCTGGCCATACCGATAGCATGAAGCCCAACGGCGCAACGCAAAACAGCCCAAGGCGGAGCCCAAAGGAAGACGGTGCGTGCTCATGTGATGCGCTCAAGCCTTATATCAAAACAGGGAGAACGGGGAGAATGGGCGATGAGGCGGGCGGTTAATTCGAGGATTGGGCCGGTTTGGCTGCTGTTGCTAGCAACACTGCTGCTGGGCATGGCGCTCTCGATGGCGAACGTCCAGCTGGTGAGGTTTGACGGGCGCGCGGAGCTCGAGAAGTCCGGGGTAGCGACCTCCGTAAAGCCTTACCTGAGCCTGAAGGTCAGGGGTCCCAACGGCTCCATTTTATATGAGCGGACCGAGCCCGCCCACAGCGCCACGGTGTGGCTCGCGAGGCTCCTGGCGCTGCACCTGGGAGCCCAGTACCAACAGAACGCGGTACTCTACCCCGTGAGGGCACACGGGACGTGGGCGTGGCCCTACACCGCTACTACCACCCCCTCGACGTTCTCCCACTACGGCCTCGACAACGGCATGTCGGTTGTCGGCACCGGCACCGGCTATCAGCCCCTCACGCTATATATAGCCGCAGGGAAATCGTCCTATCCGTCCTTTGACCCGACAGTGAGCTTCCTAGCACCAGCGCCCGGCTATAGGTTCGAGGCCGGGCCAGCCACGGTGGCGCTGTTCTCCAACGCCACGCATGCGTGGGTGACGCTGGCAGCCACGATACCCGTCTCCTCCAGCCTGGCAGTGGAGGATGTGGCGATCTACCTCTGGCCGAACACAGCAGTCGGCTCCTCGCCGCAGACCCAATTCTGCGCCAACCAGAGGGATGTAAACGGGTATTGCGCACCGCCGGTGGGGCCAATAGCCACACTGATCTGGTGGGACAAGACGACCCCGGTGACTGTCCCGGCTGGAGGCTCACTTGACGTCTCCTACGTCTTCTACACCTCGTTCCCCGGAGGCGGTAACCTGCTCTCCATCGTCTTCAGCCTCCTGCACACCCCGAGGGCGTCGGAGAACTTCATAATAGTGGACAACGCGCAGACGACCTACACGAACCACTTCCCCGAGTATCATCTGGCATACACCACTGCGGTACCCGGCTCGTATACGACGCGCTATCTCTGGCCGGCGGTCAGGCTGCTTTGGGGGACCGGGACAGCCGACTCGCTTGGACCCTGGACCCCTTCGAACCTAGTCCGCGAGGTTGGGGCGGTCGACGCGGCGACATCGGTTACCATAGACCCAACATCTGGCGCCATGATCATCACCTTCACCGGAATAGCGTCGAACACGAACCACGTTCCGCTCACCATAACGGAGGTAGGGATCCGGCTGGGCGGGGTTTCAGGCGTCGGAGAACTTTGCCTCCGGTAGTCGGGGGCCGCTTCGCTGAGTTGCCCCAACGCGGGTAAGTCGGTTCTCCTCGTCTACCTGCCCGTCAACATAACCGTCGATCCAGGTAAGGCGGTCCAGATAGCCGTGAAGATCACGTTCTCGTCCGCGTAGAGAGGTGTGTGGGGGTGAGGAGCTCCCCGAGATACGCCGTCATGGTGGTCATGCTATTGCTGCTGGTCGGCGTGGCCACATCGGGGACCCCCGTACCGCTCGGGTGGTTTGGTGCCGCCACGGCGTACACCAGATACCCGGCCTTGCTGATCGGGGGTGCGTCCGTCTCGATGGGGGGCCAGGGGGGGCAGTGCCTCGGCGTCCTGCTGGGCTTCTACTACATATACAGCACCACAGTCGGCCTCGTGGTCTCGACGGTGACGTTCAGCACGCAGAAGTACGCATTTGGTTGCGCCCAGCTGGACGTTACAACCGTCACTACCACCTCTGCTCTGACCACGGGCACCACTGCTACGCAGACTCTCACCCAGACCCAAACGACGACCACGGTCCTGCAGGTCCAGGTGCAGGGATGGGTGTTCGCTCTGATAGCACTGCTGTTTTCCATGGTCCCGCTGCTCGCAAGGACGGCCGTGAAGGCCCAGAAGATCTACAGGGAGAGGCGCGTCCTGAGGACCGCCGGGGTCCTGCAGGGGAGCCGGGCGCAGGACCTGAACTTCGAGGACCGGGAGCAACGCAAGAAGGGCAGGAGGTGGGTCCTTAGGTAGTACCGCCGTATTGCATCCCGCTGGAACTCGCGCTCCTGGTAGAGTGGACAGGCGTAACAAATAAATCAGTCCACACCCCCCGGCTGTGTAGGGCATGTACCTCCAGAGGCTGGCTGTCCTCGCGGACGAGCTGAGGGCCCTCTCGAGCGCGAGCTTCTACACTATCGCGGCCGTCGAGACCCGCTACTCCGTCTCGACAGGCAGGTACCCGAGCGTGTCCGTGCAGGCCGTCAGCAACGAGGAGACGAAGCTCGTCCTCTCGAACCTCATCAGG
>Ga0079996_106123_pt1 | contig 60306 bp, 73 predicted proteins | sample PerSpoAPS_AMetaG_FD_69199 | JGI IMG/M metagenome (GOLD analysis project Ga0079996, IMG submission 69199) | Thermal spring microbial communities from Yellowstone National Park, Wyoming, USA - Perpetual Spouter A (PS_A) MetaG (SPADES assembly)... | ecosystem: Environmental > Aquatic > Thermal... | reverse complement strand
AATACGAATGATGCCTGAAGTGGCTACGTAGAAGCCCGACAGGACGTTGGCGAGTACCGTCTTTCCTGCTCCGTTCTCGCCGAGCAGTGCGTGGACCTCGCCGCTCCTGAGATCGAAGTCTATGTTGTCAAGCACCAGATGCTCCCAGACGCCGGGGAAGGCCTTCACTATCTTTGTCGCCTCCAGCAGAATTGGTGCCTCCAAGTTCACCTACCCTTCAAAACCTTGAAGAGCATGCTCCTGAACTTCTCTTTGTCGGCCTCATAGCATACCAGCGCGTTCGGCTCCTTTCCGAGGACCCCCAAATGGTCGACGACCGACATTCCCCTAGTAAGTTCGCTGACGTTCTCGACGTCCACATATCTCCACTCGAGGCGCTTCGCAACGCTCCTGTCTATGGCTATGGCCATCGTTATGGTGTCAGGGTGAGTGCTGCCGGGAAGGCCCACCACCCTCTTCTCGTACTCCACGACCTTCCTGTTCACCTTGACGAAGAACTCGGCCTCCTTTGTCCCCCAAGTTGCTATCTCTCTGTGCAGCTCCTCCTCTATGACGCTGTACTTGACCGCGATGTCCCACCCCACAAGGACAGGTTTGATGCCGGAGTGCAGGACTACCTTCGCCGCGTCAGGATCGACCCAGAAGTTGTACTCGGCCGCTGGCGTCACGTTCCCGAAACCGTCCGCATATCCTCCCATCACGAAAAGCTGCCCGACGTTCTTCGCGAACTCCTTGTCGGCCAGTATCGCCGTCGCTATGTTGGTCAGAGGACCTTGCGCCACTATAGTGTATTCTCCGGGAGCTGAGTTGACCAGCTCGATCAGAGCCTTCACCGCGTGCTTCTCCTCTGGCCTCTGCTTAGCCTTCGGGAAATAGTTCTCTCCCATTCCGTCCTTGCCGTGGACGTAATCGGCGTACTTCCACGTCCTCATGAGGAGCGGCCTCCTCGCTCCCGGGTAGACCGGAACATAATAAGACGCGAACTGCTCGACCGTGTAGAGGGCATTCTCTACCTGCTGGTCGAAGTCGACGTTGCCGCAGACGATCGTTATCGCATCGACCCTGACGTCCGGCCATTTCAGCGCCAAAAGGATGGAGATCGTATCGTCGCCTGCTGTGTCGGTGTCGATAATGAAGCGTCTTACCACGGCTTTTGATGAACTCCTCCTCTAAAAAAGTTTCTTACAGGGTGCTACTCGCTCAGCTTCGCGAGGGAAGGAGGTCTCCGGGTCCGAAGGCTTCGGGCAACAGCTCGTTGAGCCTCCTGACGAAAATTTCACCTCCCTTTCCCGAGAAGACCAGCTCGATTCCGGGGCTGAACTCGTAGAGGACCTGCCTGCACGCTCCGCACGGATAAACAGGGTTCTTGGTCTCTGACACAACAGCCATCTTGACGAACGATGTGTGGCCCTCGGAGACAGCCTTGAAGACGGCAACGCGCTCCGCACACATCGAAAGTCCGTAGCTGGCGTTCTCTACGTTGGTCCCGCAGAAAACCGAGCCGCTCGAGGTGAGCAGCGCAGCTCCCACGCGGAATTTGGAGTAGGGCGAGTACGAGTTCCTGAGGGCCCTGAACGCCGTCCGGATCAACTCCTCGTCCGTCGGAGATCCCATGGACCGTCAACAGGAGACCTCCAACGAACCCCATAAAACTCTTCACGCTGACGGTTCCACGGAGTAAGCGGGCACATGATGGTGTTCGCGGAGGAGGTCGGTGAAGAGTTCGCCGATATCGCTGCGTCCGAGGGCAGAGGAACGGTGCTCCGTGTGGGTCAGAGAGCTGTCTACTTTATGACCGACAGCGGAACGCTTCTGATGTTGGGGAGGTCGGCGATAGCACCGTATTCGGCGGGGCTCGGCGACCGATTTCAAGAGTTCAAGGAGAGGGTCGCTCCAGCTCGGTCTTTTTCGCTTACGAAAGGGATTCTCGAGATCGGTGACGTCACGGTGGTGCTCTCAGAAACGTGCAGGACCAGAAAGAGGAGCAGGATTCCGTCTCGGGTATACCGAAGGGATGTGATCGAGCTTGCCAGATGTACGGCTGTCCTCCTTTCGGGAGATTCGGTCGACGAGCTGGGCTGGGGCGTTCTGAAGAATCTCGAATCGGCAGTCCGCGAATTGAGGAGACCTGACCCTGATGAGCTCGTGGGATCCCTGCTCGTCTTCTCAGGCTTAGGCCCAGGGATGACACCTGCCTCGGACGACTACCTCTTGGGCGTTCTGCGAGCGCTGGACCATTTGGGCCTCGAGTATAGTAAAGGTCCAGTTGCAGAAACTGTAAGGAAAAAGAGCACGTTGATCAGCGCGAAGATTGTGGAACACGCACTTCACGGCTGCTACTTCTATGTGTTGGATGACTTGATAACAGCACTTCACGACGTCTTTGATGCGGTGATGGAAACCTTGCAGCAGGTCCTGCGGCTCGGCAAGAGCAGCGGCCTTTTCATGGCTCTCGGGATGTTGGACGCGTTCGCCGTTTACTCTGAGTAAGGCGCGTCTCACAGAAGCTTGTCGAGTATGTCCTTCAGATCCTCCTCGATTTCCTGTGGTGGTGACCAGTCCACCTCCACGACCTCGACTCCCTGACGCCTGAGCTCCTCTGCGAAGAGGCTGAGGCCGATGTTCAGGACCTTTCTGTTCTCTATAAACCGAACCATTACAGATCACCTGCCCTGTCCGATTACAAATTTCCTTAGCAATTCATGGACGAGTCCCTCTTGGCCGGTTAGCATGTAAACTGCAGTAATGGCCGCGATCGCGTTGGTCGGAGCGATTATCGCGCCGGTCTTCTCGAGCATTGGCAGGTCCGAGGACTGAGGGTCTGACGGTGTACCGACGTACCTCACCACGAGCTTCTCAGCGTGAGTGCCGTCGATATCCAGCGCCTTGACGGTCCTCTCGATCAAGTCGGCAGGGGCGCCTGTGCCAGCGACGACGTCGATGATCACAGACTTAACCTCAGGCCTTCTCAACTCCTCGGAGGCCCTGCCGTTCCTCAACGACGGGTCTATTATGGGATGCGGTCTGCCCTCTGTGAACTCCTCTGCCCCGTAATCGACGACTGAATGCCCGGCAGCTTCAGATGCGTGCAGCAATTCGGCACATTTGTGCTCGACGTTAGACCTCACCTTCAGACCTGCGCCGCACAGCAATTCTATGGTTTCGGTCGCTAACGTGCCTCCGCAGTAGAGGGCCCTGACGAATCCGTCACCACCGCTCACCCTCCCCTTGACGGAGTCGATGAAATCGTGGATCCGGTCGAGCTGACGTTGCGCAACCGACTCGTCGACCGCCCGAGCCAGCTCTATTGCCAGCGACGTTAGGGTAGGAACGTTCTTCACTCCTCCTAAATTCCTCGATTCGAGACCAAGCAGGCAGAAGACTACGGGCTTCCTGATTTCTTTCCTGACGAACTCCGCCAATTTGCTCACGGCTGAGGGCCCTGGGCTCTTCGAGATCACCGCGATCACCTCTGTTTCCGGGTCGTTCTGGAGCATCCTCAGCGCCTGCACGGTCATCATCCCGCCCACCTGGTCCTTCAGGTCCCTTCCTCCTACACCTATGGCGTTGGAGACGCCCAATCCCATTCCGTCGAGAACCGTTGTCACCTCCTGCAGCCCGGACCCCGTTGACCCTACGAGCCCTATCTGGCCCCTTCTGACCCTGTTGGCGAATCCCAATCCCACACCTTCCACGATCGACGTCCCCGCATCGGGCCCCATCACCAGCAACCCTCTCTCCAAGGCCATCCTCTTCAGTTCGATCTCGACCTCAAGGGGTACGTGGTCGCTGAAAATGAACAGGTTGACGTTGCGCTCGATCAGCTTCCTCGCCAAACCCTCGACGTGCCTGCCCGGTACGGAGATGACCGCTAGCCGTATGTCGGGATTTGAGGCCAATGCGTCCTCTATGCTTTTGTAACGTCCTGCATGCTGCAGGCTAAGGCCCTCGAGCATCTCCTTCGCGAGGCCGATGAGCCTCGATGTTTCCTCCAGAGCCCTCACCGCTATCACCAAATCGTTAGGTCCAGCACGCTCGCCCTCAGGTGTGAGAAGGCCCGCCTCCCTCAGGAGCTTCTTGTTGAGGTCGGTGCCCATGACGACCGCCGCGTCGATAACACCTGGGGTCGCCTTGAGCCGCTCCGTGATTTGCATCAGCTCCACAGAGTCCCTGTAGACGCCCCTCAGGACCTCGTTCTTCACCTCGCCGGCCCTCTGCATCAGCGCCTCCGTCAGCACACCGCCTTTAAGGTTCGATCCTGTGCGGGACGTGGAGGATTCTAGATCGGCTCAACAACGGCAACGCTGAACGAGGACTGCATCACACGACGAAACTGTTTTTACAAAGTTCTCAACAGGAGAGTTGCTATGTCTGTCTTCGACTGGTCTAAGTTGCTGGACTGGAGCCGTGTGAAGGTTTACGACCTCTCCCAGCCAACCAGCGCCAGAGCGCCGCCCTTCATGTGGTATCCGCCGTTCAAGTGGACGTGGATAAAGAGACTGGCGGAGCACGGTGTGAACGCCCAATACATTGAGGGCCCGCTGCACACGGGGACGCACTTCGACGGCCAGCTCCACTTCATGACAGGTGGCAAGGACATCGGCAGCATACCGATCGACTACTTCATCGGGGAGGGCGTCATAGTGGACATAAGCAAGCACGTCGGCGACTACGACATCTACACTCCGGAGATCCTCCAATCGGCGGCCAAGGAGGGTGGCGTCCAGATCAAGAAGGGCGACATACTCCTCATCTACACGGGATACTCGAGGTATGCCTGGTGCGGACCTGAACCTGACGAGGTCCGATACATCTGCAAGCACCCGGGCCCCGATATCAGGTTCGCCAAGTGGTGCATCGAGATGGGCTTCAAGTGGCTCGGCGTTGACGCGATCTCCCAGGACCACCCACTCAACACCGTCATACGAAAGGCAAGGCCCGATCTCGTGGCGGAGGCTGAGAAGAAGTGGGGGAAGAAGATCGACGAGGTCATGCCATGGCCTGAGAACTACCAGGTCATGCACACGCTGCTTTTCCCGAAGATGATACTTCACGTCGAGAACCTCGGAGGAGACATCGAGAAGGTCCTGAACAGGAGGTGCCTCATCGCTGCCTTCCCGTTCAAGTTCGAAGGCGGCGAGAGCGCCTACTGCAGAGTGGTGGCCTTCACCTCCGAGTGATTTTTCCCTTATTAACAAGCTGCAGCACAGCATCTTTATATTAATCTCGATTTTGATAGGATTGCGCATGTCAGCCGGCAAAACGAACGGAAAGGGTTTGAGCTCCGCGTTGACCGCCGTGCTGATCGTGGTGGCGCTCGTCGTGGGCCTCGCGATAGGTGCGTTCGCGGTGGGGCCGACGATGGGACAGACGGTTACGGTGACGAGGCAGCAGACGGTTACCGTCGGAGGTGCCGCGCAGACTGTCACTGCGACCGCCGTGGTCACGACCTCGGTCGTCAGGACCGTCACAGCACCGGGCAAGACGCCGTTCTCGGACCTCAAGGTGTTGCTGATACTTCCGATCGACGAGAAGGACAACTCCTGGAACAGGGCTGCGTTCGACGCGGTCATGAAGCTCAGGGACCTCTACGGGTTCGAGGTCTCAGTGGAGCGTAACCTGTTCGACGGCACGAAGGCGGAGCCGTACGCCGTTGACTACGCGAGAAGGGGCTACCAGATCATCATAGGCCAGGGCATACAGTACATGGTCATGTTCCACAAGATAGCGCCCCAGTTCCCCAACACGATGTTCATCTGCGTTGACTGCGCTCCGGGCCTCGTGGGAGCCTTTGAGCCCGGCACACCGGTCGCACCGAACGTCTACAACATCTGGATGACCCTCGGCGAGGGAATGTTCCTGATGGGGTATGCCGCCGGGAAGCTCACCAAGACGAACAAGATAGGCGTGGTCGGCGGCGGAAGGGTTCCGTCCATCTGGGAGGGCCACGAGGCCTTCAAGCTGGGCGCCAGGCTCGCCAACCCGAACGTGGAGGTCTTGGAGGCATACATGCCTTTGTCGTGGGCCGACGTGGCGGGTGCCAAGAAGGCGGCCGAGTCGATGATCGCTGCGGGAGCTGACGTGGTCAGCTCAAGCGGTGACGGAATAGATGTTGGCGTCACGGAGGCTGCGATAGAGAAGGGCGTCTGGACATCAACGGTCTACGCCGACCTGCCCTCCCTCAGGCCCGACGTCCAGAAGCTCATCGGCTCGATCGTCTTCAGGTGGGACATCGTCTTCGACGCAGCGATTAAGGACTACGTCAGGGGCACTTGGAAGAACGGCTTCCTCACCGCTACCATGGCATCAGGAATAGTCACGATCAGCCTCGGCAAGAACGTGCCCGCTGATGTGAAGAACGAAGTCATGAAGCTGTACAACATGATCCTCGAGGGCAGACTCAAGATAACCTTCGATTACAGCTGCTTCGACAACCCAGATCAGCCCAAGTGCAAGCCGACCGCAGCGATAGCCCACGGCCTGTAAGTTTATCAGCAACTTTTTTCCGCAACTATTGGATCGCTTTGTTGAGATTTTTGCAGCATGTTAGGACTGCCGCGTTGAACGCTGGCGCTGCAGCGATAGGTCTCGGCCTCGGATTCGTTCTGGTGCTGCTGACCGGTGCGGACCCGTTCGTGGCCATCAACACGCTGCTCGTATACCCAGTTTCTGATCCTTACAACGCCGCGGAGGTGCTGATCTGGTTCACCGCACTTCTGATAATTGCTCAGGGGATAGCGCTAGGTATAAGGGCAAACCTCTGGAACGTCGGCGCCGAAGGTCAGTTCCTGATAGGCAGCATCATGACCCTCTGGGCCTACAAACAACTGGCCAACCAGCTACCGCATCCACTGGTCATCGCTGCGATGATCGCCGCTGGCATCGCTGGAGGGGCGGCCTGGGCCCTGACGCCTGGCGTCATCAAGGCACGCTACGGCGGCAACGAGATCGTGGTCACTTTGTTGCTGAACTTGGTGGCGGTGAGCGTCCTTTGGTGGGCCCTCGACGGGCCGATAAGGGGCCGGCTTTCCGCAGGATATCCGCTGAGCGACGTGATAGCACCCGAGTATAGGCTGCCAGTCCTTCTGCCGGGGACGAGGCTGAACGCGGGGCTTCTGTTCGCAATAGCAGTCGCTCTGCTCTTCTACCTCTTGGCTGAGAGGACCCACTTCGGCTACTCGGTCAGGGCGGTGGGCTCCAACTACTACGCCGCCATCGTCACCGGGATCAGGGTCCAGCGCGTGATAGTGCTGACCATGCTCATAGCCGGTGCTGCTGCGGGGCTCGCCGGTGCGCTGCACGTCATGGGCGTCCTCTATAGGATCGATGCCGGATATGCCGAGACTGGCTTCGGCTACCTGGCGATCGCCGTCGCGATGCTCGGCGGAGCCCATCCGATAGGCGTGGTCTTCTCGAGCGCCTTCTTCAGCTTCATCATGATAGGGTCTCAGGCCATGCAGAGGGCGATCCAGGTGCCATTCCCGATAGTTTACGCTGTGGTCGGGATAATGCTCATATCGTTAACGGCCGTCCAGAGGACCTACAGGAGGACGGTCTGAGATGGGCCTGGAGGCGGTCTTCACAGCCGACGCGCTCGTAGCGGTCTTCGCGATCACACTCAGGATAGCGCCTACCGTCCTTTACGCGAGTTTGGGGGAGGTGATCACCGAGAGGTCGGGCGTAGTCAACCTGGGGCTCGAGGGGATCATGCTCCTTTCGGCGTTCACGGCGTTCTACTTCTCCTACGTAACAGGCGATCCTATCACTGGTCTGGGGGTGGCGCTGCTCGTTGGGCTCGCGATGGGCCTTCTCCACGCGATGCTGACTCCCGGAGCTCCCGGTACCCGTGCTCTCCGACATTCCGGTGATCGGGCAGATCCTCTTCAGACACAACGCCCTCGTCTACGCGGCCTTCCTGTTGATACCTGTCGTATGGTTCTTCCTGTACAGGACGAGGTTGGGGCTGCTGATACGCGCTGCCGGCGAGAACCCCAAGGTCGTCAAGGCCGCAGGGCACAGCGTGCTGCTGATCAGGACCGTTGCGGTCGTCATCGGTGCCGTTCTGGCTTCAGTCAGCGGAGCGTACTTCACCACGGCCTTCCTCAGGAGCTACATCACCAACATAACCTTCGGCAGGGGCTTCATAGCGCTCGCGATGGTGTACTTCGGCAACTGGAGTCCCGTGAGGCTCCTCGTGCCGTTGCTGATCTTCAACTACGTGGACTCGCTCCAGCTGATGATGCAGGCCGCCGACGTGGGGATAAGGTACTACTTCCTGAACATGCTGCCCTTCATAGTGCTGATAGCGATGATGCCGGTCTTCGGAAGGAACGTAAAGCCTCCCTCGGCGCTGATGAAACCTTTCAGGTGACCTGGTTCTGCGCTCCCCTCAGCATCAGGCTCGCGAGCTTCTCGACGTCGATCGAGTCGCGTGCGAAGGACCCCACTATCCGGCCGTCGAAGATGACCAGAACCCTGTCGCTGAGCTGCAACACCTCCTCAAGATCCGATGATATCAGCAGCACGGCCCCTCCCTGATCCCTGAAGTCGAGGAGGAACTTCCTGACGAACTCCGTAGCCAGGACGTCGAGTCCCTTTGTAGGGTTGTTAGCGACGATGATGGAGGGCTTCGTGTACACCTCCCTGGCGACCAAGAACCTCTGCTTGTTCCCTCCTGAGAGCTTCCAGAGCTCCGTGCTGACCGAGGGGGTCCGGACCTCGAACCTCCTCACCTCCTCCGAAACCGCCCTTTTGATGGCCCCCATCTTCAACAGCTTGAGCCTCCTGAAGAGCCGGGCTATCAGCGGAGGCATCGAGAAGTTCTCGTAGAGGCGCATGTCGAGCCAGAGGGCCTGCCAGTGTTCTTCCGGCAGGTAGGCCATCCCCAGCTTCCTCCTGAAGTGTGGTGGTTTCTCCGTCACGTCGGTCCCGTTGATCCACACCTTACCCTCGACGGGTTTCCTGACACCTATGATCACCTCTACCAGCTCCCTCTGACCGTTCCCCGTGACGCCGCATATCCCCACGACCTCTCCGTATCTGACCTCGAGGTCCACGCCCTTCAGAGCCATGCTGCCCAAGTCGCCCATCGCCTTGAGGCCGCTGACCTTCAGGGCCACGTTCCCCGTGTTGGGCCTGTTACCGCCGACGACGGGACTGACGCTTCTGCCGACCATCATCCTGACGAGCTCGTCGGGCGTCACGTTGGCCCTGTCGACCGTCGCCACCTTCTTCCCTCCCCTCAGCACGGTTATCCTGTCTGCGACCTCCATCACCTCGTCAATCCTGTGGGTGACGAAGATGACCGATTTGCCGGCCTCCGCCATCCTCCTCATGGTCCTGAAGAGCTCCCTCGCCTCTATCGGCGTTATGATCGATGTCGGCTCGTCGAGGATCAGTAGCCTCACCTCCCTCATCAGCGCCTTGACGATCTCTAGCTTCTGCTTCTCGCCCGCTGAGAGGTCGCCGACCCTAGCGTTGAGGTCCACCTGCAGGCCGAAGTCGCTCATCAACCGCTCGACGGACCTCTTCACCGCCTCCCTGTCCAACAGCAGCCTGCCGTTCCCCTCCTGGAAGAGGGCGATGTTCTCGGCGACCGTGAGCTCCGGTATGAGCATGAATTCTTGGTAGACGATGCCTATCCCGTGCCTCGAGGCGTCCCTCGTCGAACCGAAGACGACCCTCCTGCCGTCGACCCTGATCTCGCCGGAGTCGGGCTTCAGCATGCCGGCGATGATGTTGCAGAGGGTGGACTTCCCGGCGCCGTTCTCGCCAAGCAGGGCGTGGACCTCACCTGACCGGACCTCCATGCTGACGTTGTCCAGGGCCTGGACGGGACCGAACCTCTTCGAGACGTTGACGACCTCCAGAAAGACCTCGCCTTTACCTGCGGCGTTCAACCCTCAGCCAGTGCGCCCAGGATTGGAAAATACCTTTCGAGCACAGGACATCTCAGAGAGTCGCGTTACGTTGAGAGACGCCACAGCAGAAGTCTTTTATCCCCCGACCAGTTGAGGGGTTTCGACATGATCAGAAAGGTCGTTTTCCTGGCGAACTGCCTGCTGAACCAGAACGCGAAGGTCGCCGAGTTCGCGCTTTACCCCGGTGTGGTCGGGCCCGTGGTTGACCTCTTCAGACAGAAGGGGTTCGAGGTCGAACAGCTTCCCTGCCCTGAACTGACCTTCATGGGCATCAACAGGTGGTGGCAGACGAAGGACCAATACGACACGCCGGGCTACAGGAAACACTGCAGGAGGCTTGCGAAGGTGACAGCGGACCTCATCGAGCATTACAAGAGATCTGGCTGCAAGGTCTACCTGGTTGGCCTTGACGGCAGCCCCTCCTCCGGCGTCAGGCTCACAGGCCGCAACCCCACATGGGGAGGCAGGCCCCTCGCCACCCTCGAGCAGTATCAGGTCGTGCCAGGCAGGGGAGTCTGGATCGAGGAGCTGCTGGAGGAGCTCAAGAGGCGCGGGATAACGTTCGACGGAGAGACGGGCGTTCCGATGGACGTCCCGGGCTTCAACATGGACAGGTCGCTGAACGAGCTCAGACAGTTCATCGAGGAGGGGGAGTGATGAACCCCAAGGACTTCAGGTCCTTCAAGCTGGCAATATTGGCCGATTGCTTCGTGAACCCCGTCCGATACCCGGGCTTCCCGAGGAACAGCGTGGTCTACGAGGTCCTGAGGGATCTGGGATACGGCATACTGAAGATGCCGGAGCTCAACGCCTTCCCCGAGGAGACGGTCAGGGGATGGGTCGAGCTGGTGGCCGATCAGGCCGAGGAGTACGTGAAGCGGGGTTACCTCGTGGTGGCGGTTGGTTACGCTGACCTGCCCGACTACGGCGTCTACTACAGTTTGGTCGAGAAGGAGATGGCCTCGCGGGGGCTGGAACCTCCGAGGCTGGTGGCATATCGCAGAGAGGAGGTCGGCAACAGGGACCTCATCGTCCAGAGGCTCGCGATACCTCTCTGAGGACGTCCTCCGGCTTGATCGGCGACTTTCTGATGAACGTGCCGAACTCCGAGAGGGCGTCGTCTATCGCAGAGGCTATCACCGCTGCGATCGGAATGACTCCTGCCTCTCCGACACCCTTCGCGCCCAGAGGGTTGAGGGGTGATGGAGTCTCCAGATGGGCGATCTCCAGATCGAACCCGACCTCCGCTGAGGACGGGATCAGGTAGTCGGCGAAGGTCGTGGTCAGCGGCATCCCTTCGTCGTTGTGGACGATCTCCTCGTACAGCACCGATCCCAATCCCATAACGAGGCCGCCGTGTATCTGACCCTCCACGATCATGGGGTTTATGACCCGGCCGCAGTCGTGGACGAGCCAGAGCTTCTTGACCTCAACGGCACCTGTCTCTACGTCGACCTCGACCATCGCCGCGCAACCTCCGGACGCGTAGACGGACCTCTTCGGGCTGAAGAAGCTGACCGCCTCCAATCCAGGCTCCTCGTCGATCGTCCCCCTGAGGGGGGCTGACTTCTGAGCGAGCTCTGCAAGGGTCAGCCCGTGCTCCGGATGCCCTCTCACGTAGGCCCTCCCGTTCTCCAGCACTATGTCCTCGGGGTTGGCCTCTAGGAGCTTGGCGGCCAGCTTGATGGCCTTCTCCCTCACCTTCATCGCGGCGTTGTAAACGGCCGGTGCGGCCACTGCAGCCGACCTGCTGGCGAAGGTCCCAACACCCCACTCCATCTTCCCGGTATCTCCTACGGAGACGTCGACGGTCGAGGGGTCGACGCCCAGCACCTCACCGGCTATCTGTGCGAGGACCGTGAAGTGTCCCTGGCCCTGGGATCCGACGCCTGTGGTGACCGAGACGCGCCCTCCGAAGTCGACCTTGACCTTTGCCATCTCGTAGGGCCCAACGCCGGAGCCCTCGACGTAGAGGGCCAGCCCGAAACCTATCCGCTTGGATCCGCTGGAGAGGGTGCGCTTCAGCTCCTCCCACCTCTCGTAACCTGAAATCTCGAGGAGCTTCTCGAGGACGGCCGGGTAATTGCCTGAGTCGTAGAGGTTGGGAGCCCCGTCTTGGTAGATCAGGCCCGTGTCCCAGGGCATCTCGTCAGGTGTGATCAGGTTGGCCCGGCGTATCGAGGCCCTCCCCATCCCCAGCTCTCTAGCCGCCTTGTCCATCAACCGCTCCATGATGAAGACGGCTGTAGGCCTGCCTGCTCCCCTCACTGGGCTGACGGGCGTCTTGTTGGTGTAGACGGACTTGAAGTTGAAGTCCATGTTCCTGATGCGGTAGGGGCCTGGCATCGTGCACATCGTGATGATCGGCACCATGACGCCGTACGGCGTGTACGCTCCGGTGTCAACGAGGAAGTGGTCCTTAAGCCCGAGGATCCTGCCGTCCCTGTCGAAGGCCGCCTCCGCGTAGTGGACCTGGACCCTCTCCTGGTTGGCGGCGACGCTGTACTCCCGGCGCGTCTCGACCCACTTCACGGGCCTGCCGAACTTGATCGCCGCATACGGTACCAGGACCTCCTCCGGGTAGAACAGCATGATCTTGGGGCCGAAGCCTCCGCCGACGTCAGGAGCTATCACCCTGACCTTGGTGTCCGGCAACCCGAGGAGGCGGGCCAACCCGTTCCTGATGGGTATGGGTGCCTGCGTCGAGTCCCAAACGGTCAGCGTCCCCTCCCTCTGATCGTAATACGCAGCGACGGCCCTCGCCTCGATGCTCTGCCCTCCTCCCCTGTTGTAGACGAACCGCTCCCTCACGACAACCGCTGCTTTCGATGAGGCCGATTCGTAGTCGCCTACCAAGACGCTCTTCTCGGCAGCGACGTTGGTCCCGAGGTCCTCGTGCACCAGCGGCGCACCGGGCTCTATCGCCTTCTCCACGTAAACCACAGGCTCTAGGGGATCGTACTCGACCTCTATCAGGTCTAGCGCGTCCCATGCGATGTAAGGTGAGTTGGCGACGACGAAGGCCACCGGCTCGCCGACGTACCTGACCTTGTCCTTCGCCAGCGCGTAGTGCGTCCTGTAATTTATCGGGTATTGGGGGAGAGGTGAGACGCTGGGAGGCAGGGGGCCGTTCAGCTCACCCAACGTCTCGGCCGTGAAGACCCCAACGACGCCCTCGAGCCTCTCCGCCCTGCTGACGTCTATTCTCTTGATCCTGGCGTGGGCCACGGAGCTCCTCAGCACGGCTCCGTAGAGCATTCCGGGGAGCATCACGTCGCCTACGTAGAGGCCCCTTCCCGTTACGAGGCGAACGTCCTCGTTCCTCTTCACGGATTTCCCTATGTACTTGTGCTGCAGCTGTGCCGTCATCTCGTGTTGCAGAGTCAATAATCTCTGAAATTAACGCTTTCTTGGACGATGGCAGGCTTCTCCTCGTCGATGATTCTCCTTAAATCGGAGGAGCGGAGTCGTCAGGCGAGGCGAAGTTCATGTCCTCATCCATCAGAGAGGAGGTGGAGGCCGCCAACAGAACTGCCGTTGAGAGGATGATGGAGACGAGGCCGATGCTCGTTTCCGTGGCGAGGGCCAAGGACGTTTTGCCGTTCCTGAGGAAAGGGGGCATGAGGCTGACCCATGCTGGCCCTCCGATCAGCTGGGAGAGGGCCTCAGGTCCGCTGAGGGGCGCGATAATCGGTGCGGCCCTCTACGAGGGATGGGCCGACACGCCGGAGCGCGCGATCAGGCTCGCCGAGACCGGGGAGATCGAGCTGGAGCCGAACCACCACAACTCGGCTGTAGGTCCCATGGCAGGCGTCATCTCGCCCTCGATGGCGGTTTTCGTGGTGAAGGCGGACGGCGGCGACTCCTTCTCCTACACCAACTTCAACGAGGGACTAGGGAGGGTCCTGAGGTACGGGGCCTACTCCCCGGACGTCCTTGCGAGGCTCAGGTACCTGAACGGCGAGTTCGCGGAGGTGATCGGTGCAGCGCTCCAAGCCGCTGTAAAGGACAAGGGAGGCATCGACCTCAGGAACATAATAGCGCAGGCCCTCCACATGGGCGACGAGTGTCACAACCGCAACGTCGCAGCCACCTCCCTCTTCCTCCGGGAGATAGCGCCCTACGTCGTCAGAGAGGTGGGGAGGGAGGGAGAGCAGGTCCTGAGGACGATCGACTCGAACAACCACTTCTTCGTCAACCTCGCCATGGCAGCGTGTAAGCTGATGGCCGACGCCGCGAGCAACGTGAAGTACAGCACGATAGTCACGACGATCTCACGGAACGGGACCGAGGTTGGGATACGCGTCAGCGGGCTGGGGAACGAGTGGTTCACCGCACCTGCTCCGGTTCCGAGGGGTCTCTACTTCCCTGGCTTCAGCGAGAGGGACGCAAACCCTGACATCGGCGACTCGACGATCACTGAGACGGCCGGGATAGGTGGAGCAGCGATGGCGGCTTCTCCTGCGATAGTCAGGTTCGTCGGAGGGACGGTCAAGGACGCGATCGAGATGACCATGAGAATGGAGAAGATCACCTTCGCCAAGCACAGGTACTTCACGATCCCGTACCTCGAGTTCGCTGGCACCCCGACTGGCATCGACATTAGGAAGGTGGTCCAGACCGGCCTGACGCCGGTGGCTAACACCGGGATCGCCCAAACTCGACGCGGACATCGCTCGTTCTTAATACACTTAAATTCATCGGATGAGGAGTCAAGCCGATGTCGTCAGGAGAGCTGCCGATGAGCGTCCAGCAGCAGCTGGCGAGGCTCCAACAGCTCCAGCAGACCCTCACGGTCCTGATCTCCGAGAAGCAGAGGGTCCAGGCGGAGCTCGAGGAGATCAAGCTGGCACTCGAGGAGCTCTCGAAGGCCGACGAGCAGGTAGTTGTGTACAAGGAGGTGGGGCCGCTGCTGATCCAGACGACGAAGGAGAAGGTGATGGCGGAGCTGATGGAGAAGAGGGACCTGAACGACACGAGGCTGAAGGTCCTGGAGAAGCAGGAGGCCAGGACGAGGACCCAGATCTCTGAGCTCCAGAAGCAGATCCAGTCGGCCGTCTCCGGGAGGCGAGCAGAGGAGTCGTGACCTCCTCCGTGCAGGACCCAGAGGCGCTGATAAGGTCGAGGGAATTCGTCTCGGGCCTCTCGAATCACCTCACTGAGCTGAGGGGCAAGAGGGTAGGCGTGCTGACACATTTGGGCGGTGACCAGGACTCTATAGCCGCTGCCTACGTCCTCGGCAACCTCCTGAGGGACTGTTACGGAGCAGATGTCGCTGAAGGCGTTCACGTGCCGGGAGAGGTCTCAGACGTCTCTGAGAGGTTCGCTGCGGCCCTCTCGGTACAGCTCGCACCTGAGCTCCCGGAGGCGGAGCACTACGTGGCCGTCGACGCAGGATCACCTAACCAGCTCGGCAACGCTTTCCCCTCTATTCTTGGAAGGTTGACGGTCGTAGACCACCACCACGTCGGTGACCAGTGGCCTGAGGGGGTTGCAGTCTTCGCCTCCCCAGATTACAAGTCGAGCTCCGAGATCGTCCTGGACCTCTGCATCCTCAACCGCAGGTCGCTGAACGCTGTCGAGTCCTCTGCCCTCTTCTTCGGCATCTACTACGACACCGTGAGGCTGACGGTGGCCGACGCTCTGACCCTGAGGAAGGTCGGGCTTCTGGGAGCATACGGAGCCGAACCCTCTACTTACGCGGAGGCGCTTGAGGTCCCTCCCGATTACTCCGAGAGGCTTGCCAGACTGAAGGGGTTGAAGAGGTCATCCCTGTTCAGGGCCGAGAACGTGATCATCGCCGTCACCAGGGTCGGTGCCTTCCGGTCGTCGGTGGCAAGGACGTTGATCAACGCAGGTGCCGGGATAGCTCTGGTCGGAGAGGAATCAGAGGGCTTCACAGACGTCGTCTTCAGGGTCTCGCCCGAGGTCGTCAAGACCTACTCGATCAACGTCGTCAGGGACGTCATAGAGCCTCTCACCTCCAAGCTCGGGGGCCAGGGAGGTGGGCATGCGGCCGCTGCGAGGGTTAGGGTTCCGGGTAACTTCGACGAAGTGGTCGCCAAGTGCCTCGAGCTGCTGGGCTACGCGCTCGGGACCTACGTGAAGCCCATCGAAGATCGGTGATGAAGGCGGTAGAGGTCAGGGGCCTGAGCTTCAGGTACGAGGGCTCTGAGGAGTGGGCGATCAGGGAGGTCGACCTCGAGATAGACAGAGGAGAGCTGGTGCTGGTATTGGGACCGACAGGTTCCGGGAAGTCGACCTTCCTCCGCTGCCTGATCGGCCTCATACCGCACTTCTACTCCGGCGACTACGTCGGCTCGGTCAGGGTCATGGGGATGGAGGTTGCCTCGACGCCGGTCCACAGGCTCGCCACGAAGGTCGGCATGGTCTTCCAGAACCCGGAGACGCAGATCTTCTCCACTTCCGTCGAGTCGGAGCTGGCCTTTCCCCTCGAGAACCTCGGCCTTCCGCCTGAGGAGATCAGGCGAAGGGTCGAGTTCGTGATGGACCGGTTCGGTTTGAGGGAGTTGAGGAAGAGGAACCCTGCGGCGCTCTCCGGAGGCCAGAAGCAGAGGCTCGCGATAGCGACGGTGATGGCGATGGGCCCCGACGTTCTGCTCCTCGACGAGCCGACCTCGATGCTCGACCCGATGGCGGCAAAAGAGGTGCTGGACCTCGTCGTCAGGCTCTGCAAAGAGGAGGGGAAGACCGTTCTCGTCTCCGAGCACAGGACCGACCTCCTCGCACCGCACGCCGACAGGGTGATAGCCTTCAGCGGAGGGAGGCTCGTCTACTCCGGCGACACGAGGACCTTCTTCTCCGAGCCCAGACACGACGACATATCGGTTCCGAGGGTCGTGGAGCTGTACTGGAGGCTGAGGGGTTCTTGCCGGCTCGACGGCCCAGTGCCACTCCTTCCCGAGGAGCTTGAGGCCCTACTGTCCGAGAGGTTCAGGAGGGGGGTGCACCGACGGTGATCGAGCTGGAGCGCGTCTCCTTCGCTTACCCTGGAGGCGTGAAGGCGGTAGACGGCGTGGATCTGGTGCTTAGGGAGGGGGAGGTAGTTGCGCTGATGGGAGGGAACGGCGCAGGGAAGACGACGCTCCTGAAGCTGATGGTGGGCCTGTTGAAGCCGAGCGAGGGTGTGGTGAGGGTCGACGGGCTCGACACGAGAAGGACCCCTCTCAGCAGGATCGCGAGGATCGTAGGATACGTCCCCCAGATAGCCGAGACGCTCTTCTTTCTCCAATCGGTCGAGGAGGAGATGCTCTATGCCCTGAGGAACTTCGGGATGCTCGAGAAGGCGCACCGCGTCGGAGAGCTCCTGAAGACCTTCGGACTGGAGGGGACCGAGAAGAGGTCGCCCTTCACCCTCAGCGGAGGCCAGAAGAAGAGGCTCTCGATAGCCGTCGTGCTGGCTTGGGAGCCGAAGTATTTGCTGCTCGACGAGCCCACGCTGGGACAGGACAGGGCAGGCAGGGACGCGATGATAGACATCGTCAGGAAGCTCAGGGAAGAGGGCAGGACGCTGGTGATTGCGACCCACGACGTCGAGTTCGTCTCCGAGCTCTCCCCGAGGGTCGTGCTGATGGGGAACGGAAGGGTACTCGCCGACGGGAGGGCCGATGAGGTGCTCTCCGACGAAGGGCTGCTGAGGGAGGCCCGTGTTCTCCCACCCCAATCCGTCGTGATCTCCTCAAGGCTGGAGGCGATGGGCGTGAAGAGGACGCCGAGCATCGAGGACCTTCACATGCAGCTGAGGAACCTCCTCGTGTCAGCGGGTGGATGCGGTGAGCCTGAGGCTCGGTGAGCTGCTGAGGTTCAGTGGCGTTGAGCGTGGCGTCGCCGCTCTCGATCCCAGGGTGAAGCTCGCCATTTCAGTCTACCTCTTCGCCCTCCCGGTGATCTACGACAGGCCGCCTGTCCTCTCGCTGGCCGCCTCCTCGTCGGTCCTGCTGCTGGTGACGGCGCTGCTCGCAACGGTCAAAGAGTCCAGAAGGGTCCTCGGCACCATAAGGGCACTCGGCCCCTTCCTTGCCTTCGTGGTGCTGCTGAACGTCCTTGGGAGCCTGACTGCCGGGTCGTCCGTCTTCACGCTCGAGTTCGCAGTTACCAACGCCGCCCTCCTCCTGAGGTTCGTCGCCGTCCTCACGTCCTTCTCCTTCTTCCTCCTGACGACCTCGCCCGAGGACTTCGCGCTGGTCCTGAGGTGGATGAGGGTTCCGTACGACTACGCCTTCGCCCTGACCGCTTCGATCAGGTTCGCTCCGCTTTTCCTCGAGGAGGTCCAGGAGGTCATCGACTCGCAGAGGATGAGGGGTGTCAACTACGAGACGCGGAACCCCGTCAAGCTCTTCAGGAACTACGTGAGGGCCTTCGTCCCCGTCACCGTCAACGCCCTCAGGAGGGCCTTCGAGATGGCTGAGGCCTTGGAGGTCAAGTGCTTCGGCGCCGTCGAGAAGAGGAGCAGCTACAGGACGTTGAAGTCAAGACCGAGGGACTACGTCGTTCTGATCGGGGCGACCGTGCTCTTCGTTTTAGCGGTCCTGCTCAAATTCTACTATCAGATCTAATGCAAACTATCTCGGACTTGAGTCCCTGAAGGTCACGACCTCACAGACATCGTTCAGTATCGAAGTTACGGTCGGCTCACCGGCACCCTCTCCGATGAGCGTGAGGTCACCTGCTGTCTTGAGGCGGAGCGTGACGGCGTTCAGAGTCCCGTGGACGCAGATCGGATCGTTCAGCTTGACAAGCCTCGGAGCCACAGAGAGCCTGCCGTCAGAGTCCACGGAGCCTATCAGCTTGACGGCCATGTTCGCCTCCTTAGCGAGGGCTACGGCGTCGGCCGAGATCCTAGATATGCCGACGATCCTGACGTCTTCGAGCTTCCTGTCGAGCCCCATGACGGCGTTTGCGAGTATCAGGAGCTTCAGCGCCGTGTCGTAACCCTCGACGTCCAGCGTAGGGTCCCTCTCCGCGATCCCGAGGTTCTGGGCCTCCCTCAAAGCGAGGTCGAAGGTCAGCCCCTCGAAGTGCATCCTGCTCAGGATGTAGTTCGTCGTGCCGTTCAAGATGCCCCTGATCGAGAGGACCTCGTCCCCCCTCAGGCAGAACCTCCTCAGCGATATCAGCGGTATCCCTCCGCCCACCGTCCCCTCGAAGAGGAGGAGGGAACCGGTGGAGCGGGCCACCTCCTTCAGCTCCGTGTATGCGAGGGCTATCGGAGCCTTGTTGGCCGTGACCACGTCGATCCCTCTGTAGAGCGCGGTCCTGATGTTGGTGAGGGCCGGCTCGCCCGACGGTAGATTGGTCGGCGTGAGCTCCACGAGCAGGTCGACCTTCCGGTCCTCGAGGAGCCCCAGCGCGCTCCCCTCGACGAAGTTGGGCGATCTGCTCAGGTCGTCGCCCAGCTCCTCCGCCGTTATTCCCTCGGGCCTGTAGACGTAGCCGGTGGACCTGGCTACTGCTACCAGCTTCACGTCGGGGACCATTCCGTGAAGGAGAGCACGCGCCACCCTCTTGCCCAAGAAGCCGTAGCCGTTCACGAGGACCCTCAGCAACCCCCTCACACCTCGGTGAGCAACAGGTAACCGAGGCCCGTTGCAACCTCCTCGAACCGAGCCATCGCCCTCTCACCCCCTTCGCCCTCAGGGACCTCCAGCGTCAGGCGGGCAGTCGTCTCTGGTCCGCTTCCACGGACTGACGCGTCGACGATCCTGAGGCCGAGGCCCTCAACGGCCCTGATAAGGTCACCGAACTCGCCCCTCCCGATGACTATGACCGTCCTGAACGACTTCTCGAGGCTCTCAGACCCTATCACCGGGACTCCGACCGACTCGATCCCCTTCCTCGCCCTCTCGAGGCTCTGGGCGTCGGGGAACTCGACGTTGATGCTGACCGGCACGTAGCCGGAAGTGATGTTCTCGCGGCTGTGGACGATCGAGATGATGTTGCCCCCTGCGAGGGCTATCTGCTCCAGCGTCTTCAGCAGCGTGCCAGGTCGGTCGACGAGAGCGCAGGTGAGCCTCACCCTTACCGCCGGCATCTCCACCGATCACAGAGGCTCCGAGTTATGTCCTTCACCGGCCAATTCGTCCTTTGAGGCGAAAGGAACTGCCTCTCAGGGCGCCCCCTCGAGGGAAAAGCGGTGAAGCCCCTCAGAAGGTCAGACCTGTTCGGCTATGACCTCGATGTGGATCAGCGTCTTGTTGTGCGGCGAGGCCCTACCGAAGGCCCTCGGGAAGAACTTCTTGATCACCCTCCCCTTGTGGACGGCCGCGTGAACTATCTTGAGCCTTGACGTGTCGAGGCCCTTGAACTCCGCGTTCGCCTCCAGCGACTCGAGCAGCTTCAGCAATAGCCTCGCCGGCTTCACCGGATACCCTCCAGGCCCCTTCGTCTCCGAGTGGTGGGCCCTCAGCTTTCTGTACCTCCTGTAGGGTATCATCCTCCTCCTGGCTACGACGTCCTCCAGCAGCCTCTTCGCGTCCTCCACGTACATCCCCTTGATCGCAGCGCAGACCTCCCTCGTCCACTTCGGGGAAGCGTCGACCTCCCTGAGGCTGGCCTTCGCTATCTTCGACTCGTCGGCCAGTTGCATCGAGTAGCCCCACTTCGGCATCTCCGCCTCTCCACCTCAGCGGACCGCGAGCATAAAACTGTGAGCACATAGCCGCTGGCATCAGCGGTCTCAGGCGACGGCCCTGTGTCGAGGAAGGAGGCTTATCGGGAACCCGACGCACTCATCGAGGGCATGGCGCACTATCTCGTGAGGGCCATACCGAGGCAGGGGGCCCTGAAGAGGATCTGGAAGGACCTCGAATCGGGGAGGATCGCGTCGATGAGGCCCTTCGGCAGGGCGCTCGACGAGAGTTTGCGCAACGCGCGCTTCGACCTCAGGGGACATGCGGTGTGGGAGGAGGAAGACTACTGCACCCCTCCTTTGGCGATGGAGAGGGAGGCGGTGCTGGACGAAGCGTTCGAGCTGGTCTCCGTCGAGCCGGTCCGGAAGGGCTCCGGGTGGGCGGCTATCAAGGTGCTTCCTAGCCTCTGGATTTTCGTTTTCGGATTGCCCCAAAGGAAGGGCGAGAGACCCGTAACTAGGCGCGGGATGCCCCATCAGCAGCTGACCCAGAACCCAGGTCCCAAGATCTACTCGATGCTGGCCGACGAACTCTTCTCGCTCCCCAACGTTACCGAGGAAGTGAGCGCCGTCTCCGTCCCGGGTGCGAGGGCCCTCGTTCTGGACGATGAGGCGGCCGAAGGCCCAGAGGACGCTTTCATGTACGGCAGGGAGTTCGCGCACCTCCATCCACCCGGTGACGGCAGCCTCCACCTGATGGCCCCTCCGAACTGGGTCGACGAGCTGGTCTCGAAGGGATGGGCCGAGCCTCACCCCGCAGCAGGTCGCCTGATACCGCGGAACGCCGTCATGGTCTACGCTCCGAGGGACGAGGCGGAAGTTCGGACGGTGATGGAGGTCGTGCTGCTCTCTTACTGGAGGGCCAAGGGTGCGAACGTTCCAGGGCCGGGGTCATTAACTTGAGGGACCAAATGTCCTCTACACCGTGCGTGGTCAGCCAACAGTAATTAGCGTCGGTTATCCCGGTGAGGTGTGCCGCGCGTCAGGATCGTCTACTGTGTCCCATGCGGTTTCCTTCCGAGGGCAGTCCAGCTCGCAACCGATCTGCTGAACAGGTACGGCACCAGATACCTCAAGGACTTCTCCGTGACGCTCGAGACCGGCGACGGCGGCGTCTTCGACGTCTACGTCGACGAGAGGTTGGTCTACTCGAGGAAGGCCGAGGGTGGCAGATTCCCCACCGTTGAAGACATAGCGAAGCATCTGGGATGACCCGAGAGAGCGGTCCTGGTTTGACGACGAAGAGGAAGGTGGTGATCGGAGCGGACGACGTCTACCCTGCTGCAAGGGAGGCGGCCAGATACCTCGCCTCGAAGGGGTTCGAGGTTGAGCTGGTAGGATCTCTGGTGACCGAGCGGGTCGAGCCTTGGCCTGACGTCGCCTTCGAGGTGGCGAAGAGGGTCGCAGAAGGTCAGGCCGAGTTCGGTGTGGTCGTCTGTTACACAGGGACCGGCGTCTCGATAGCCGCCAACAAGGTCAAGGGCATAAGGGCGGCCCTCTGCTTCGACGCGGAGACAGCAAGGGGAGCAAGGCTCTGGAACGACGCCAACGTGTTGGCCATGAGCGGCCGCCTGACGTCACCGCACGTCGCGAGGGAGATCATCGACGCTTGGCTCTCGGTAGAGAAGATCGACGAGTCCGAGCGGGAGAACATCGAGAAGCTGAAGAGGCTCGACGAGAAGCGCTGAGCTCAGCCGCTCGCAACCTTTGAGCTCCCGGACTTCAGGGCCCTTATCGCCTCGAGCACTTCTTTCGCGTGTTCAGCCGGCTTGACCTTCGTGAAGACCTTTACCACCGTTCCGTCGGGTGCGATGACGAACGTGTGCCGCTTCGCCTTCCTCGTGAGGCCGTTCAGCGACGCGTAGGCCCTTGCGACCTCGCCCTTCACGTCGCTGAGCAGCGTGAAGTTGAGCCCGTACTTCTTCGCGAAGCGGGAGTTCCTCTCAGGCGGATCCGTGCTGACCCCTATCACCATGACGTCCTCGGAGCTGAGGTCGGGCATGTGGTCCCTGAAGGAGCAGGCCTCCTTCGTGCATCCGGGCGTGTCGGCCATCGGGTAGAAGTAGAGCACGATGTACTTGCCCTTGTTCAGGTGTTCGGAGAGCCTGAAGGTGTTGCCGTTCGAGTCGGTCAGCACAAATTCCGGCGCCTTCCTCCCGAGCAGTTCCTTAGGATCCTCCGGCTGATCCCTCGACAACGCGATCACCCTTGGATGCATCGGACAGGTGATGACGGTAGCGGTTCAGTGGCCGCAGCCGCAGGAGCAACCGCCACCGTGCCCCTCGTCACCGTGGGCGCCGATCCTCCTGATCAGGAAGCCCTCGCCGAAAGGCGTGACGCCGTAGTCCAGCTCGATCTCGCCTATCCTCTCCGCGGAGAAGCTGTCGATGTAGAACTTGACGCCGTCGACGTTGACGATCTTGTCTCCCTCGTACTCGCTGTCCTCGATCGCGAGGCCGTACTGGGGACCGCAGCAGCAACCCTCGGTGACGAAGATCCTGATGCCCGCCTCGCCTCCCACCTCCCTCAGAACCTCCTTCATCTTCTCGAGCGCCCTGCTGGTAACCCGGAGCTGAACGTCCTCCATCACGCCTCCTCACCCTGAGCCTTAGAAAAACTTTTGCTGAGAACAACGGATGTGCGGAACGGGTGAGAAAGGGAACACTTGACGTCTCGGTGGGAGCTTCGCTGCGCTGAGGTTCACTGGCTCGAGCTCATGACGAGCATCGTGAGGGTTGACCTGACCTTCTCGAGGCGCCTGATGTTCCAGGAGACTATCTCTTTCAGCTTCTCCATGTTGTCGGCCTCGACCTTCGCGACGATGTCGTAGACGCCGTAGACGATGTAGGCCTCCTTCACAGCAGGCATCGACTGGAGCTGCTTCAGGACTTCCTCCTCCGCGCCGATCTCGGTATTGATCAGGACAAACGCGATCGGCATTTCAGGGTATCATCACCGAAGACCGACTAAAAAGGATTCAGACTTTCAACCCTCGACCGTCAGCTCAGGCCAGCCGGGGTGGAGTAGGAAGGGAGCTCCCCGTGCCGTGCCATCGGCTTTTCGGCCAGCGATATCCATATAACAGCAAGCGAAGAGGAAGGAAATAGGGGGTGCCATGCCGAAGCACATACTCGTGACCCTGACCGACGAGCAGTACAGGTGCCTCAGCTACCTGAAGGGCAAGATGGGGAGCAGCGACGCCGAGGTCCTGAGGAACGTCTTCCTCGCATGGGTCTGGGAGAAGATGGGCGGTGCAGCGCTCGGCGAGTGTTGGACCGACGTCAAGAGGATGATAGGCGAGAAGGAAGGGAAGTGACCGCTCCGAGCGGCTCCGGGTAATCCGAGTACTCCGGATCCGGGTTCTTCCAGATCAGGTACTCGGGAGGGTTGAGCAGCATGACGAGCCTCGATGCGGCCCTCTCCAACGGAAGCCTCCTTCGACCTCCTTCACGCCTCCAGTACTCGCCCACGGTCCTGAGGGCCTCCCGCACCTTCCTCTTCTCACCCCTCGAGAGGTTCCTGTACCAGCGCCTGAAGAGCTCCGGGTCGAGCAGCACGTGCTCCCTCGCTCCCAGTCCCTCCAGGATCCTGTAGGCCGACTTTAGCGTCCCCATCCTCTCACGGTCGACCTCTGCAGAGACCCTGAGCATCCCTGCCCTCTCGAAGAAGGGGTTGAACCTAGCCATCACGGCCAGCGTCTCGACGTAGGGCCTTCCCTCGAGCGGAAGCGTCTGCTTCACGAGCTCAACTGCAACGCCTATTCCCCTGAACTTGGGGTGCACGATCACCCTCGAGATCCTGACGAAGTGCTCGTTGATCCACCGGAGGTAACCGCTCATGCCCTCCCTCATCATATCTCTCAGGAACGGAAGAGCGGCGTTCCTCGGCCTGAGGACAGGATGAGGTGCCGTGTAGACTATGACGCCGGCCAGCTCCTCGCCGATCACGGCCCTGTAAACAGCCCTCACCGCACCCGGATGCCTGCTCCTGTAGTGGAGTTCCTTCAGCGCATTGTAATCCTCGATGGTGCCCTTCTCTATTTTGAGCGATTTCATCAAAGAGCACCTCTCAGGACGAGGCAAGTCGTAACGAACTTCAGCCGATGAGCCGAACCTCTTGACCACCAGGACGTCAGGCCCTAGGTCTTCAACGAGGTCTTCGTGAGCCGTGGCGACGACCAGCGTGATTCCCCTCCTCCTGCACCACCTCTGCGTCAGGAACGCGAGGACCTTTGCCGTCGTCCTGTCCAGGTTCGAGCAGAACTCGTCTATGATGAGGGTCTTTGGGTTCTCGGCGAGGGCCTTCGCCATCCTGTACCTGAACTTCTGGCCGTCGCTCAGCTCCGAGTACCTTCTGAGGAAGAGGTAGGCCTCTCCGAGTCCGACTGCCGATAGGACCTCTATCGCCTCTGCGACATCTCTCCCAACACCTTCGATAACCCTCTCTTTCGGATCGACCTCGATCGAGCTGAAGTTCAGGACCGGCCTGAACTCGCTGTGCCTGCGGAGCCCCGCCTCGATGTCCCTGAGGAGGAGCGATTTCCCTCCGCCGCTCTCGCCGGTGATGTATACCACGTCGCCGGGATCCACGTCCACCAACAGGTCCCTGTAGATCACGTGCTCCCTCCTCCCTATGCCGATGCCGAAGGCCTTGTGGACCTCCAGGACCCTCGCTGTATGGGGTGCGCTCGAGTCGAAGGACCTGCTGAGCCTGAAGGACCTCCTCTCCTCCCTCTCAGGCTCTGAGACGACGTCCCTGAGGGCGAGCAGCAACCTTCTCACCCGAGGGGAACGGCGTAGGTCCCTGACGAGTCGACGGTCGAGGCGTAGCACGCCAGCGCTAGCGCCCTAGCGAGATCGTCGCGAGTCCCCTGTGGGTGGTGGAAGACCAAGCGTCCTTTCCTAGTCCGCTCGAACTTCACGGACTGGAGGGAAGAGATCAGGGCCTCGTCCAGGTACATCCTCAGCCTTCCTCCCTCCATCAGCACCTTCAGCGCGAGCATCGCCTTCTCCACCTCGCCCGGTCCTACCCCGATCACCCTGATCCCGTAAGACTCCAGCTGCTCCCTGATGGGTATCCCGGCACCGATCTCCTCGAGGGCTAGGTCGAAGCCCATCTGCCTGTAAAGCCCCACGACCCTGCCGACCGAGTAGGTGTAGCTCTCGCTCATCCACGCCTCCGTGTGGACCAACCTCACGGAGCCTGACCTGACCTCGACGACCGCGACCGCGTTCGGATCGGCCCTCCCTCCCCAGTCGAACCCGGCGTAGAGCCTGCCTCCCGAGAGCTCACGCGGCTGGTAGTCCTCGATGCAGGACCTGATGAGGTCTGAAGGGAAGAAGCTGTCGGAGTCGTCGACGAACTCGGCGAGCATCTCGCGCCTGAAGGCCTCCTCGCCCATCAGCCTCCTCTGCTCCTCGACGAAGGTGGGGCTGACCAAGGGACAGTAGGTTGTGGGCCACCTCCTCGAGCTCCAGTTGGGATCGTTGAAGCATCGGTAGAAGACGTGGTTCTTGTCCCAAGGAGTGCTGATCATCCAGAAGCTGCCCTCCGTCGTGGCTATCTGGGGCATCAGCACGTCGGTTATCACCCTCTCAGGGACGAAGGCGGCCTCGTCCACGATCACTAAGTCGGCCGTCAGGCCCCTGATCGTGTTTCCGAGCGTCCCAGATGGGAGGGCCACAACCCTGCTGCCGTTCCTGAAGGAGACTTCGGTCCTCGTCTTCCTCCTGAGTAGCCTCGCGCAGACCCGTGAGCTCCTGACGAAATCGGAGACCTTCTCGAGGAGGTTCAGGCTCTGCCTGAGGGTCGGCGCCACGAGGAGCACCCTCGCGTTGGGCCTCGAGAGGGCGAAGTGCAGGGCCTTGACGGCCACGGTCGTGGACTTACCCGTCTGGCGGCCCGCACAGACGCAGATCCTTTTGCTCTCGTCGGCCAGCAGCTCCTCCTGGTACGGGAAGGGCCTCCAGTCCAGGACGGAGACGGCGAACTCGACCGGATCGCTCGGTATTCTCGTCGCCGCAGCTTCCCTCTCCCGCTTGAGCTCGAGGAGTCTCCTGTAGAGCGAAGCCCTGCTGAAGTATCCCGGCGGCCCCATCATCTCCCCTCATCCTCTCGGGCCAGATCCTCCGCTAGGGCCCTCAGTTCGGCCACCTCCCGCTCGCGCCTGATCCTGCTAAGGAGGTCTAGCCCCTTCAGCGCTATCCCGAGGTAGGCCTGGGAGGCCTTCTGGTCCCTCCGCCTCCTCGCCTCGACGGACTGCTCGTAGGCCTCCCTGACGACCCTCCAGACCTCCTCCTCGAGCTGGTCCCAATCCTTACCCGTTGACCCTCTTTCGGCCTTCCGCTGGAGCCTCCGGATTCCCTCGCCTATGCGGACGATCCGCCTCTCGAGCTCCCTTATCCCGGCCTGACCCTCAGTCCCAGCCCTCCTCATCCCCGAACCACCTCTGGATCTGGGCGTAGTTCCTCACCTCCTTCTTCGGGAAGTTCATCACGCCCCTCTCGATCGAGTCTATCAGCGCAAGGGGAATGTACGTGATGTCGCTGTTGTCGGGCTTCCTCTCCACCACGAGCCTCAGGTACGTCAGCCTCTCCCCCCTGACGAGCCCTCCGTAAGCTCCCACCGAGACGATCGGGCTGTCGACCCTCTTCGGGTTCCTCATGCTGTTGGGTACGTCCCTCCAAGTGCAGGCGTCGTACCACCTCACCACTATCAGCTCTCCCTCCTTCAGCGACCTCAAGACCTGCCTGACCCCTTTGCGCATCGTCTCGAATCAAGTCCTCGATAGAATTACAGGATAGCGATTCTTGCAGGACTTGCTGTTTGATTTTCTGCGACAATTCTGTTTTTAATCCGAGCAGCAATACGGGAGCTGTTCCAGATCTTACAGCGATGTACGGGTCTGTGGAGGAGGTGAAGATAAGGGTCGGGATTGACGTGAGCGACACGTCCCACGACAGGACGATAGCTTCCTTCATCGAGGAGGCGGATGCGCTGATAGACGCGATCCTCGAGGCCAACGGCATCAGGACTCCTCTCGAGGAGCCTCCTGCAAGGGTCAGAAAGCTGTCTTCAACTGTTGCGTCGCTCCTCTTCATCGCCTGGAGGTCCCAGAGGAGGGAGGACGCGGCGAACTACATGCGGCTCGTAAGGGAGGAGCTGAGGACCTTCTCCGAGGAGCTCAGGAACAGGGCAGGGATAGAGCTGACGGGTGAGACGGATTGAGGAGGGAGGGGAAGCTGACTGTCAGGAGGAACGGAAGGGCCCTGACGGTCAAGGTAGAGGTCGAGGACTGGCTCGGGATGCTGGCGCTGGTCCTGGCCGGTGCCTTCGTGGTCCTGCTGATGGCGGGGAGGGTGTTGGAGGCTACGCTCGTCGGCAGCTTCGGCGGAGGCCTCTCGCTCGGCGAGATGCTCAGGAGGGCCAGGAGGTCGTTGAGGGGATGAGGTGCAGGAGCCTCTGCGATGGGATAGATGGGTCCTCGAGGAGGGCGAGGTACGCTTTGGGATACTTCTGGTGCACGGCTTGCTCGATCGCAATTCAGAGGGAGCACTGTGAGGAAAGGGACGGAGCGCTCGTCTGCCCTTGCTGCGGAAACCGCGTCAGGACGACCCCGCGCACGAGACCGAGGTGGAGGAGATGGTGACGGTCTCGCTGGAGCTTTCGTCGGCCCTTTACGGAGCGCTCTACGCCTCAGTCTTCGCAGGCGCAGGTTACCTGAAGTCGAGGAGGAGGGAGGATTTCGCTCCTGCGAAGTTCCTCCGAACGGTCCTGCTCGGCGCGCTGATCGGAGCGATAGCGGGAGGCATGGGCCTTGACCTCAGGGACCTCGGGATCGAGGACCTGTTGCTGGTAGGAGGAGCGACAACGCTGACGAGGGACCTGCTGAGGGCCTTCCTGCAAAGCTTGGGTGGTGAGCGATGAGGGGCATCGCTGTCCTTACGCTGTCGATCCTTGCTGTGACAGCGCTGACGGCGGCCTTCACCCTCACCGCACCTGATGTGGTGCTGACCACCTCGCCTCCTTCGAGTTACGTCTACGTCCCTAGATTGGGAGAGGTTCCGACCGATCCGGGCGAGCACAGGGTCACGGTCCGGTTCAGGGCTCCTGAGGCCTTGTTGGCCTTCGGCGGAGCGGTAATTCTTGCGGTCGTTGCGGCGTATGCGGCCTACTCGGAAAGGGACTTAGTGGTGCGGAAGGTCGTCGCCGCGGCTGGCATCTTCTACGGATTGGGAATAGGGCTTCTGACCTACTCGAGGAGGGACTTCAGGGTTGCAGCGCCTCTGCTGCTACCGCTCGGCCTCTCGTTGCTCGGCCTCTCCGCAGCCCTCAGGTTGATGCTCGGGAAAAGGTTCAGGGGGTCGACTCGACGGAGACGCGGACCGTCATCGAGAGGACGATCGCCCTCCTACCCTGGTCCACGTAATCGGTACGACGCAGCTCGACTGGAGAGGCGAGGACGTCGGCACCGGACAACCCCAGCGTCGGGTCCTGCCTGATCAGCTCGTAGGCCCTGAGGGCCGCCCTCAGCACCTTGCCGTACTGCTCGATGGGGTCGGCACCTAGACCCTCGAAGACCAGCTCGTACTCCTGGCTCGACCGCGTTGAGGACCCGCCTATTGACCTCGTTGAGATCTCGACGGTCCTCAGCATCACGTATGCCCTCGGGAAGACAGGCGCGTTGCCTGATCTGAGGACGGCCGCGATCAAGCCCTCTCCTTTCAGCCTCTCGAGCACGCCGTTCAGCGCGCCCTCCACTTCCTCCACCATCAGTGGCGACGTCACCCCTCTTTGCACCTCCCCAGATGACCCTCACGGGAGATCAGATCGCGGACCGCCATCCTGATCGCCTCGGCGACGCTGACGTAGACCCCTGACCTGACCAGCTCCTCAAGGGACTCGAGGTAGGGCTCTGGGAGCCTGACCGTAAGGGCACGGAGCCGGCTGCTCATCCTGCGTCGGTCGGGGTCGCTCCGAGATAAGCTGAGAGACCCACGCCTTACCGAATCTGAACGTGGACCGAGTGGTCGACATCAGATACTTTACATCGCTTGAGGGCTGAGGGGCGAGAGTTGGCGGGTTCGAGGCACTTCCTCGAGGTGTACGATCTCAAAAGGGAGGAGTTCATCGAGGTCATCAGGACAGCAGTGGAGTTCAAGCGCTCCGGCTACCCATCAGGATCCCTCAAGGGGAGGTTCATCGCGCTCCTCTTCGAGAAGCCCTCGACTAGGACCCGCGTCTCCTTCACTTCTGCCATCTCCAGGCTCGGAGGGACCTTCGACTACCTCTCAGCGAACGACCTCCAGCTGGCCCGCGGCGAACCGGTCTACGACGTCGGAAGGGTCCTATCGAGGTACGTCGACGGCCTCGTCTGCAGGGTGAGGAGACACGCAGACCTCCTCGAGCTCGCCGAGAACTCGAGGGTCCCAGTGATCAACGCCCTCTCCGACAGGCACCATCCGTGCCAGGCCCTCGCAGACCTCATGACGGTCTACGAACTGAAGGGCAGGTTCGAGGGGGTGAAGGTCGCCTTCGTCGGTGACGGGAACAACGTCGCGACCTCTCTGATGCAGGCATGCGCCCTCACAGGCACCGACTTCGCCATAGCTTCTCCGAAGGGCTATTGGGTCCCTGAAGAGGAGAGGAAGAAGGCCGAGCGGGTCGCTGAGGAGACAGGATCGAGGCTCACCTTCACCGAGGACCCAGAGGAGGCCGTGAGGGGTGCGGACTTCGTCTACACCGACGTCTTCGTCTCGATGGGCTTCGAGGCCGAGGCCCAGGAGAGGATGAGGGCCTTCCTGCCGAGGTACAGGGTGACCGAGCAGCTCATGTCGAAGGCCTCTCCCGACGCCAGGTTCATGCACTGCATGCCCGTGAAGAGAGGAGAGGAGGTGGAGCCTTCGGTCGCCGACGGCCCGAGGTCGGTGATGTACGATCAGGCCGAGAACAGGATGCACACCGAGGCCGCGCTCCTCCACCTAATCTATTCGGTCTGGCGCTGGGTCTGATGACCTGTCAGGCCTGCCTAAACCTCGAAAGGTTTGAGCCACAGCGCTTTTAGGTGCCCGATCACACGGTAACGACGTGAGGCAGGAAGCCTTCACCACGAGCGTGGTCGGCAGCTGGCCCAGGCCTGCGTGGCTGCTGCAGGAACTGAGGAGGAAGAACAGGGGCGAGATAAGCTACGAGCAGTTCAGCGAGGTCGCCGATGAGGCGGTCCTGCTCGCGATCAAGTACCAAGAGGACGCAGGGATAGACGTGATCACCGACGGAGAGCAGCGTAGGGACAACTTCTACTCCTTCGTCGCCGACAAGCTCGAGGGGATCAAGCTCATGACTGTGGCTGAGCTGATGGACTACGTCCAGGACAAAAGCAGGTTCGAGGAGATGCTGAGCAGGCTCGACGTCCCAGCTTTCGCGATCAAGAGTCCTGTCGTCGTGGGCCCGATCAGAAAGAGGAGGCCGATCGCGCTGGACGAGCTCCAGTTCCTCAAGGAACACACTAAGAGGAGGATCAAGGTCCCCCTTCCGGGTCCCTACATGCTGACGAGGGCCAGCTGGGTCGAGCCCCTCTCGAGGGAGGCCTACTGGAGCAGGGAGGACTTGGCGATGGAGTACGTCAGGCTCCTCAGGGAGGAGATCCTCCAGCTGGCTGAGGCCGGGGCGTACTTCGTCCAGCTCGACGAGCCCACATTGACCGAGGTCGTTTACGGAGGCGTCAGCACGCAGACGTTTATGTGCGCGGCCATCATGGCGAAGACCGACCCGAAGGAGGAGCTGGAGTTCGCGACGGAGCTGATCAACAAGACCGTGAAGGGCATCACGGGCGTCAAGGTCGGGATCCACGTCTGCAGGGGCAACTGGACTAAGGCCGAGGGCTCGCTGCTGAGGGGGGATTACGCTCCACTAATTCCCTACTTCCAGGAGATGAAGGTGGACCAGTTCGTGCTGGAGTTCGCTACGGAGAGGGCCGGCAGCCTCAACGTCTTCGAGGGCGCATCGGGGATCAGGGAGCTCGGGCTCGGCGTCGTGAACCCGAGGACGGACGAGGTGGAGAGCGTCGATTTCATCGTCTCGAAGGTCAAAGAGGCCCTCAGGTACTTCGACCCCGATAAGATCTACCTGAACCCTGACTGCGGCTTCGGGACCTTCGCCGAGTCACCGGTCAACAGGGCACCGGTTGCCTACAGGAAGCTCCGGTCGATGGTACAGGCCGCCGAGAAGCTGAGGCGTGAGTACGATTGAAGAGGTAAACGGAGTCGACAACGTCGACCAAGCCTTAACTCGCTCCGACGCTTTTCGCGTTGCGTGAGCTCGGGCAGAATACCCGGTTACGCATACGGCATGCCACACCTGGATGATTTCCCGATGAGCGATGAGGAGTTCGAACAGCTCAAGAAGACGGTTCTGCTCTCGGAGGAGGACTTCAGATACCTCAGGCTGGCGGGGGAAGTGCTGAGGGATCAGATCGACGACGTATTGGACCTCTGGTACAGCTGGGTTGGCTCAAATCCGCACCTCGTCTACTATTTCGGCGATAAGAAGACTGGACAACCGATACCTGAGTACTTGGAGGCTGTCAGGAAAAGGTTCGGACAGTGGATAAGGGACCTCTGCGAGAGGGCCTACGACAGGGAGTGGTTGAGGTACCAGCTCGAGATCGGACTGAGGCACCACAGGGCCAAGAAGAACCGGACCGACGGCGTAAATAGCGTCGATCACATACCGATGAGGTACATGGTAGCCTTCATCGTCCCCATCACCCTCACGATCAGGCCGTTCCTGGAGAAGAAGGGACACCCGAAGGAGGTTGTGGAGAAGATGCATCAGGCTTGGTTCAAGGCCGTGACGCTCTCGGTCGCGCTCTGGTGCTACCCCTACGCCAGGGAGGGAGACTGGTGACTCAGTGGCGTCTCTTTGGGCTCATATCGGGCAAGATGACGTCGTCCCTCCAGTTCTTCTGGAACAGGTCGCAGAGGTAGATCAGCGCCTCACAGAAGCTGACAGGCCTCCCCGTGACCTCCTCGAGCTTCGCCTTCACCCTCACAAGCCTCTCGTAGGTCTCGTCGGAGACCCTGATCTGGGCCATGGACTGGGAATCTCCCTGAGCCCTGAAGAAATCCTTTCCGCTCTCCAACAGGACTGCGCAGATTCGGAGGAAAAATCCGTCTTCCAGCGTGATACGTTTTTATCATCGCCGTCCGTAGTGCCGTTGCAAAGGTGAAGAACATGAGCAGCACATCGGAAGTGACCGTGCTGGTAGGAAAGAAGCCGCCGATGAGCTACGTTCTGGCGTGCCTGATAGCGCTGCAGCAGGGACAGAGCGTGACGCTGAAGGCGAGGGGAAGGGCGATCAGCAGGGCCGTCGACGTGGTCCAGATACTGAAGAACCGGTTCTTGAAGGACCTGAAGGTCCACTCGATCAACCTGGGGACGGAGACGCTGAAGGGCCAGGACGGAAGGGACGTCAACGTCAGCACCATCGAGATCAAGGTCGGAGCCTGAACAGCCGAAGGACGGTGCGGGACATGAAGCTGGGGGGCCAGGTCGATGAGGCTTCCGGTCTGCACCTTCGACGTGAGGTCCGGGACGCTGTGCCCGAGGTGCGAGCCTCTCCTCCGCTCGGGCGTCATCGACTGGACCGACCTTTCCGTGATGCGGGAGCTCATCGACCTGGAGCGGCAGTTCCCCCAGCTTAGCGAGGCCGAGTACGTCAAAACGATCCGTACGGGTTCCATTTTCTTTGTGCTCCTCCGTTCGCGCCATCACCTTTCATCCCAGGTCAAGACCCAGCTCGAGAGGGCCCTCACCAAAAAGCTTGACGGTCCGGTGAACGTGGTCGAGTACCTGGGCGACGTGAACCAGCTCCTCGAGCAGCTTGTCAAGCCTGCGAGGATCACCTCCATCAGCAGGACTTGGCTTCCTGACGGGACGGAAAAGCTAGTCGTCAAGGTCGACAGGATCTTGTCGGTCGCGTTAGGGGTCAACAACGTGGCCGAGCTGGTCAGGTCGTTGAAGGGGCTGGAGGTCGAGATCGTGGAGTCCGCTAGATGAGGCCCCAGTTCCTCAGTAGGTGGAGGTACCTCTGGGCCGAATCCGGGAGCACCGTGACCACCACGCCCTCCTCTATCTCTGATGTGACCCGCATCGCGGCGGCGACGTTGGCGGCCGACGAAGGCCCCGCAGGAACCCCCATCAGCCTGGCCAGGTCCCGGGCGACCCTGTAGGCCTCCTCGGTGCTGACGTAGACCCTCTCGTCGGCGAGGTCCTCGGAGTATATCGCAGGCCTGATCGCCTCGTCCATCCTCTTCAAACCCTCGATGCCGTGGAGAGGCTCAGCTGGCTGGACTTCAACGATCTTGACGCCGGGCAGGCTCTCCCTCAGCCTCTTGCCGACTCCCATCAGCGTCCCTGAGGTCCCCACTCCTGCCACGAAGTGCGTCACCTTCCTCCTCGTCTGGACGAGGATCTCCTTGCCTGTCGTCTCGTAGTGGGCCTGTGGGTTCGCTGGGTTGGAGTACTGGTCTGCGTAGAAGTAGGCCTTAGGGTTCTGCTGGTAGAGCTCCCTCGCCTTGAGTATGGCGCCGTCGATGCCCTCCAACGGATCTGTCACTATGAGCTCGGCGCCGAGGTACCTCATCAGGTCCATCTTGATAGGGCTCACGTTGCCGGGGACCACGAGCGTCAGCGGTATGCCGAGCGCGGCGCAGACGAGCGAGTAGCCGATGCCCATGTTGCCCGACGTCGCGTCGAGGAGCCTCCTGCCCGTCCCGAGCTCGCCCCGCCTCAACGCGTCGAGGACGATGTACTTCGCAGGCCTGTCCTTCACCGAGCCTCCGGGGTTGAGGAACTCGGCCTTGGCGAGGAGCCTGACCCTCCTCTTACCGACGAGCCTAGAGAGGTCTATCATCGGCGTCCTACCTATCGCGTCGAGGATCCCACCCTCTCTCCTCCGCAACCCTTCGGTTGCCTCTGCGACCCACCGTATCAATCTGGTGACGGCCTTCGTCACTGGATCCCTCGACTCCGGAAACGCGAGCATCTCGGAGTGCACTCCGAAACCGAAATGGGCCAGCAGAGGTCAGTAGAGGAGGATGCTTGGAGGTCCGTCTGAAAATTGGAGGGTCGAGGAGGCGCTGGGCTACCACGAGGCGACGAAGCACACCTACGTCTCGGTCAGGATGCCGGGTAGGGGGCTCGACTGGGCGAACAGGCCTTACCCGTTCAAGGTCTACCTCGATGCGAGGAAGGTGCAGTTGCCGTCCGAGTTCGGCTCACCGCCCTCCGATCTGCCCTCGGCGCTCAGCGCTTCGCGGGGCTCAGGGCGCAAGATCGACCTGCAGCTGCTCGCGGAGCTCCTCTTCTACTCCTCCGGAATCACGCACGTTTACCGCTATCCCTTCGGCGAGCGCTACTACTTCAGGGCCTATCCCTCGACCGGTGCGCTTTACCAGACGGAGGTCTACGCGGTTGTCGGAGAAGTTGCAGGCCTCGAGCCCGGAGTCTACCACTTCGACCCAGGCGAGTTCGTGCTGAGCCGGATCAGGGAGGGCGATTGGAGGGCGAACCTCTCCGAGCTGACAGGAGAAGAGGAAGCAATGGGATGCGACCTGGCTTTGGTCCTGACGTCCATCGCGTGGCGCAACGCGTGGAAGTACGGGCCACGTTCCTACAGGCACTGGTTCTGGGACGGGGGGACGCTCTGCGCTAACGTCGTCGCAGTGGCCGGGGCATTGGGTCTCGAGCACAGGGTGCTGATGGGCTTCGTCGACGACGGGCTGAACCTCCTGCTCGGGGTAGACGGGAGGAAGGAGGCAGCGATCGCGGTGGTCCCGGTCTGGAGCGGGGGCGCGTCGAGGGCAAGAGGTGCCTTGCCGATGAGCGAGGTGAGGCTTAGGGTCCTTCCCCTCTCGAGGAAGGAGGTGGAGTACGAGGAGGTCGTCAGGGCCTACAGGACGTCGAGGTTGTCGGACGCCTCCGAGGTCTTGAAGTGGAGGGAGAGGGCTGCGTCGATGGGGCCGCTTGGGATTGAGGTGGAAGGCGAGAGGGTCAAGCTGCCGAGCCCTCCTGCCGGGACGAAGCTTCCAACGCTCGGTGAGGTGATACTCCGAAGGGGATCGACGAGGAGGTTCGCGAGGGTTCCGATCGAGGCCTGGAAGCTCGGGTTCGTGCTGAGGACGATGTGCTCGACCTTGAGGGCCGACTTCCTGAAGGGTGCGGGATCGACCGTGACGCCCTTCCTGATCGTGAACGCCGTCGAGGGCCTCCGACCCGGCTCCTACGTCTACGACGCACCGAGGGACGAGCTGGTGTTGCTGAAGGAAGGGAACTTCAGGCGGGTGGCCGAGTACCTCTGCCTCGAGCAGGAGCTCGGCGGCGACGCGTCGGCGACGGTCTTCCTCATGGCGCCTCTCGAGAGGGTCCTCGCATCCCTCGGCAACAGGGGTTACAGGGCAGCGCAGTTCGAGGCCGGCATGAGGGCGGGGTTCGCGTACCTCGCCGCCTACTCGGTCGGCATAGGGGCGACGGGCCTCACCTTTTACGACGATGACGTCAGGGAGTTCTTCGAGCCCGCCTCAAAGGGGATGGAGAACATGATGGTGGTCGCTTTGGGGGTTCCAGCCTACAGGCCCAAGCCAGGGTCCGTTTTCGTGGGCGTCGTGAGGCACCCGACCGGTTGAGGAGAATCGGAAAGGTGAAGGGCTCCCTCCTCATCCCCTCGTCAGTTTTTTATCGGACGGTGTGAGGAAGGGTGCGAGCAGGGTTGTCGACCGACATATCGCTGAGGCTGCTGGACAGGAGCCTCGGGAACCAGGTGCTGGTGAGGCTGAGGAACGGAAGGCTCGTTAGGGGAACGCTGGTCGGGTTCGACAAACACATGAACGTCGTCCTCAACCCGGCGGAGGAGGTGCTCCAGGACGGGAACTCCGTGAAGCTCGGGGCCGTTCTGGTGAGGGGTGACAACATCGTCATGTTGTCGCCCAGCAGGCTGAGGGAGGGCGATGAGAGGTGACGAAGGGAACGCCCTCGATGGGGAAGTTCAAGACGCCGACCCACGGAAGGTGCAGGAGGTGCGGCAGGAGGTCCTTCCACTACAGGTCGAGGAGGTGCGCCCACTGCGGTTTCCCCGACCCGAAGTGGCGGAAGTACAGGTGGATGAAGAGCCTGAAGGAGAGGATGTGAGGGGCTGGGGAACGTCCAGTCACTCCTCCCTGGTGGCTTCCCTCTCGATCTCCGACAATTCCTCGAGGAGCTCAAGCAACTTCCTTCCTCGCTCCGACAACCTGTAGGCCCTCTCACCCGATCCCTCGACCGTCTCGAGGAGCCCGTGCCTGAGCAGAAGGTCGACGTGCCTGTCGACGCTCTTCCAGTCCATCCCCAGCTCCCTTGCCAGCTGGTACCTGTTCATCGGCTGGACCAACTGCCTCAGTATCCTCTGTCTCGTGGAGGCGCCCCTCATCCTGACAACGAGCCTGAAGACGTCGTAGTCGAAGTAGTTCCTCGACCAGACCCTCCGCACGTACCCCTTGAAGGCCAGCATCCCCAGCGCACCGGTGATGAGGGCCGCTCCGACCGCGAGTTGGGTCGGCATCTGGAAGGCATAGACCGGCCCTCCCCCGGGCTCTCCAACCCCTGCGGGACGAACGCGCTCGACTGTCGCCCCGTACGTTTCAACTGTCACCTCGGTCGGCTGCAGGAAGGTCGTGCCGAAGGCCCAAAGTGCCACTATTGCCGCACCTGCGAGGAGCAGAGCCATCGAGACGAAGGTGTAAGGCCTGCTGTGGACGCGTTCTATCCACCTCTCTGCCCTCATCCGTGTGCTGAGACTGGCATCTGCATATTTCTCGGTTTGCCAGAGCTGTGGCAAAACGCGAAATATGCTCGAGCGGTGAATGGAGTGCGTGAGCGGAACAGGTTCCTTCGAGAAGGTCATGGCGGTGGCGATGGTAGTGGCCGTTGCTGCGGTCCTCGCTTCGACATTAGTCCTCGTCTCAGCCCTCAACGTGCGTCCGTCCCAGGTGACAGGCACAGGCTCGGAGCTGAGGCGGATCCTCGTGACAGGCATAGCTACGGTGACGCTGGTCCCAGACGAGGCGAGGCTGGTGATTGGAGTCGTTGCTAAAGGAGAGACCGCTGGGGAGGCATCGAGGAAGAACGCGGAGGCCATGTCGAAGGTGATCGAGGCCCTGAGGGGGCTCGGCCTCACGGACAAAGAGATCCAGACGAAGTGGCTCTCGGTCAACGCGGACTACGACTGCTCCGGAGGGAGGTGCGTCGTCGTCGGTTATGTGGCGACGAACACCGTCGAGGTCAAGCTGAGGTCCGAGAAGTTCCAGGTGATCTCCGAGGTCATAGACCGCTCTGTAGCAGTGGGAGCTAACATCGTCCAGGGCGTCCTGTTCACGGTCTCGGAGGAGAGGAGGAGGTCGATGGAGGAGGACCTGCTGAAGGCTGCGATGGCCGACGCCAAGAGGAAGGCCCAGAGGGCGGCGGAGGAGCTGGGTGCCAGCATCAGGGGGGTCCTCAGCGTGGACCTGACGGTCGAGCAGGCTCCGTATCCCATAATGCCGACCGTGTTCAGGGCCGAGTCGGGAGCCAGCACGCCGGTGGTTCCTGGAGAGGTTACGGTGACGGCGAGGGTCCAGGTCAGCTTCGAGATCGGCTGAACCTCACGACCTTCCGCCCAGCAGCTTCCTCAGTACGTATTGGAGTATGCCACCGTGCCTGTAGTATTCGACCTCGATCGGCGTGTCGAGCCTCGCGATGACCTTGAACTCGACCGTAGATCCATCCGCCTTCCTCGCCCTGACCGTCAGCTCCTTCCTCGGCTTCAGGCCCTCGGAGATGCCGATGATGTCGAAGACCTCGGTCCCGTCGAGACCCAGCGTCTTCCAGCCCTCGCCGGGTCTGAACTGTAGCGGCAGGACGCCCATGCCGACCAGGTTGCTCCTGTGGATCCTCTCGAAGCTCTCCGCTATCACCGCCCTCACTCCCAGCAGGTAGACGCCCTTCGCCGCCCAGTCCCTCGAGCTCCCAGCGCCGTACTGCTTCCCCGCCAAAACCAGCAACGGGGTCCCCTCGGCCTTGTACCTCATGGCCGCGTCGTAGACCGTCATCACCTCTCCGGAAGGCAGGTGCCTCGTCCACCATCCCTCCCTTCCCGGGACCAGCAGGTTCTTCAGGCGGACGTTGGCGAAGGTCCCGCGCATCATCACCTCGTGGTTTCCGCGCCGAGCTCCGTAGGTGTTGAAGTCAGCAGGGTCGACGCCCTTCTCCATCAGGTACTTCCCAGCGGGGCTCCCTGGCAGTATCGCTCCGGCTGGGGAGATGTGGTCGGTCGTTATCCTGTCGCCCAGCAGCACGAGAACCCTGGCGCCGATGATGTCCTCGGGCTCCTCGAACTCCAGCGAGAACCCCTCGAAGAACGGAGGTTCCCTGATGTAGGTCGAGCTCGGGTCCCAGACGAAGACGTCGCCGGAGGGGGCCTCGAGGGACCTCCACCTCTCGTCGCCCTCGAAGACGTTGGCGTACTTCTCCTTGAAGAGCTCCGGCGTCAGGGACCTTTCTATTACCTCCCTGATCTCGGACATGCTCGGCCAAATGTCCCTGAGGTAGACGGGCTTTCCGTCCCTGTCGAGGCCGAGGGGCTCCTCGAGCAGGTTGATGTCGGCCCTACCGGCTATGGCGTAGGCCACGACGAGCATAGGCGATGCGAGGAAGTTGCCCCTGACCTGCGGGTGTATTCTGCCCTCGAAGTTGCGGTTGCCGCTCAGGACGGAGAAGGTGATGAGGTCGTGCCTCTCTATCGCCTCAGCGACCTCAGGAGGGAGAGGTCCGCTGTTCCCGATGCAGGTGGTGCAGCCGAAGCCCACGAGGGAGAACCCCAGCTCCTCGAGGTACCTGTAGAGCCCAGAACGGACCAGGTACTCGTAGACGATCTGCGACCCAGGCGCGAGGCTGGTCTTGACGTACTTGGGGACCCTCAAGCCCCTCTCCACGGCCTTCTTGGCGAGGAGTCCGGCTCCCACCATCACGGTCGGGTTCGAGGTGTTGGTACAGCTGGTGATCGCCGCGATCACGATCGATCCGTCCCTGAGCGCATAGGTCTCGCCGTTGACGGTGACTACAGCCTCCCTGACCTCCTCCGTCCGCTGGAGCTGGGCCACCGCTTGGCCTCCTCCCTCGCCCTCCCACCTGTTGGCAGCTCCCTGACCGCTGACCGTCGCCCTCACCTTCCTGATGTACTCCTCGACGACCCTCTTCAGGTCCGCTATCCCGAGCCTGTCCTCCGGGTTCGCCGGGCCGGCGAGGCTCGTCTCGACGTCGCCGAGGTCCAGCACGACAACCTCCGTGTACCTGCCCCTCCACTCGTAGTCCTCGAGGAAGAGGCCCTGAGCCTTAGCGTAAGCCTCCACCAGGGCGACCCTCTCGGGGCTCCTTCCGGTGAACCTCAGGTACTCGAGCGTGTGGCGGTCGATGGGGAAGTACCCGACAGTCGCGCCGTACTCCGGAGCCATGTTGGCTATCGTGGCCCTGTCAGGTACCGAGAGGTTCTCGAGGCCCGGGCCGAAGAACTCGACGAACTTGCCGACGACGTTCTTCCTCCTCAGGAGCTCCGTGACGTGGAGGACCAGGTCAGTAGCTGTCACGCCCTCCCTCAGCTCGCCCTCCAGCCTAACGCCCACCACCTCAGGCACGGTCATGTAGTACGGCTGCCCGAGCATCACCGCCTCCGCCTCTATCCCTCCGACTCCCCATCCGAGGACTCCGAGGCCGTTGACCATCGGCGTGTGAGAGTCGGTCCCCAGCAGGGTGTCCGGGAAGGCGACGCGCTCGTTGTCGATGACTCGGTCGTCGACGACCTTTGCGAGGTACTCGAGGTTGACCTGATGGACGATCCCAGTCCCCGGCGGGACCACCTGGAAGTTCGAGAAGGCCTTCTGGGCCCACTTCAGCAGCACGTACCTCTCCCTGTTCCGCTCGTACTCGAGGTCGAGGTTGAGCAGGTAGGCGTCAGGCCTCCTGAAGTAATCGACCTGGATCGAATGGTCTATCACGAGGTGCACTGGCACCAGCGGGTTCACCACCTTCGGGTCCTTGCCGAGCCTCTTGGCGACGCCGCGCATCGCTGCCAGGTCGACCACAAGGGGGACGCCGGTGAAGTCCTGGAGGAGCACCCTAGTCGGGTGGAAAGCGATCTCCTCGACCGAGGGCGCCGAGAGGCCCCAGTGGCCGAGGGCCCTCATCTCCTCCTCGGTGACGACGCCCTTCCCGAGGTTCCGGTATAGGTTCTCGAGCAGGACCCTTATCGAGAACGGAAGCTCCTCGACCTTCGAGGCGAGCCCGACCTCCTCCAGCTCAGCCAGCCTGTAGTACCTGAACCTGCCGAACGGTAGATCGAGATACGCCGGCAAACCGGATCTACGGCTTCAAAGGAAGATTAATGGATATCATGTGCGTCACCTCCTGACGCATCGGCCCACGAAGTTCCTCAGGATCTTCCTGCCGGTCTCTCCGGACTTCTCGGGGTGGAACTGGGTGCCGTAGAGGTTCCGGTTGAAGACGACCGAGGGGAACTCGAGGCCTCCGTACTCGCTGACGGCCGAAACGACATCGGGCTCCTCCGGTGAGGGAGCGTAGGAGTGGACGTAGTAGACCCATTCGCCCGACGAGACGCCGTCGACCAGATCGCAGGGCCTGACGATCCTGAGCCTGCTCCAGCCGATGTGGGGGAGCTTGGCGTTCACCCTCAGCCTGATGACCCTGCCCTTCAGAAGGCTTAGGCCCTTGCCGGGCCCCTCCTCGCTCTCCTCGAAGAGGAGCTGCATACCCAGGCATATGCCGAGGACAGGGGAGCCGGATTCGAGGAACTCGACGATCCTTTCCCGGTGGAGGGCGATGTTCCTCGACCCCTCCTCGAAGTTGCCAACGCCCGGGATCACGAGGCCGTCGATCGCGTCCCAGCCCGACTCGCCGAGGAGGACCACTTCAGCTCCGAGCTTGGAGAGGGCGCTGACGACGCTGAAGAGGTTCCCGACGCCGTAGCTCAGGACGCCTATCCTGACCATCCCACCGCACCACCTGCGCTGTTCACCGGAACTGCTAGCAAACCTCGCACCTCACGCTATCACTGAGGAGAGGACGACCCCTATCAGGACCAGCAGCAGCCAAGGGCTCGAGAGCTTGAAGGACCTCCACGCGTTCGATGCGTCTGGGCTCCTGAGGAGCCTCACCGTCTCGAGGGAGAGCAGAGCCGTCGGCAACGCCGTCAGCAGCAGAAACGGCAAAGGGTTCCTCAGCGTCAGGGTCAGGGCTACCCAGCAACCGATCAGGAGGGCGTTGGAGGCAGCTATCGCAAGGGCCGTTAACCTGACCCCCCTCGTCACCGGCAACATCGGCAGACCCGCTGCCCTGTAGTCCTCGGAGGCCCTGATCGCGAGGCTCCAGAAGTGACCCGGCGTCCAGAGGAAGATCAAGGCGGCCACAGCAAGGGAGACAGGCGTGAAGGTTCCAGAGGCGGCTGCAGCACCTGCGAGGGGAGGGAAGGAGCCAGCTATCCCGCCGATCACGATGTTCAGGTCCGTCCTCCTCTTCAGGTAGAGCGTGTAGAGGAAAACGTAGGAGAGGGCACCGAGGAGCATGGCTAAGGCTGTGAGCGGGTTGAAGGCGACGTATGCCAGGAGGACCGAGAGGGAGGTGAGGGCTGTGCCGAAGGCAAGGGCCTTCCTCCTCGAGAGCCTTCCGCTCGGGATCGGGCGCCTGGCGGTCCTCCGCATCCTTCCGTCGATGTCCGCGTCAAGGGCGTTGTTCAGCGCGCTCGACCCTCCAGCCGCTCCGTAACCGAGCGCACCGAGCAGTGGGATCCCTGAGGGAATGCCGCCAGAAGCAACGTAGCAGGCCAGAGCTGCGGCCACGTTGAGCAGCGTTATCTTCGGCTTCGTCAGGCTGACGAGGTCCCTCACGACACCCATCCTGAACCTTCGGATGAGACGTGGGATATACACCGTTCCCGGATACGCACGTAACTACGGCCGGAGGGAGCGTTATTTGGGCGGCCCGGCCCGTACGAGCGAGGGATGGTGAGGGGGAGGCTGCTGGAGGACATGAGCGTTGAGGTGACCGGGAGCGATGCGGTCAAACTCTACGGCTGGGGCTTCGGCAGGCTGGTCAGCACAAAGAGGCTGATCCTCGAGCCTCACGAGGCCCTCTACCTCGTCGAGGAGGGCCAGCTCGAGGTGGAGGGTGAAGGAGGTCCTATCGGGCTGCAGGAGCTGCTGAACCTCTACACCACCTCGCTCGAGGGCTTCTGGGTCAGGTACCTCGTCTTCAGGGACCTGAAGAGGAGGAGGTACAAGGTGGCCAAGGGACTGGACGACGCCCTCTTCCTCAGGGTCTACGAGAGGGGGAGGACCGACACGGCCAGGTACCTCGTCATGCCCCTCTTCGAGGGAGAGCCTGTCACCGTCGGAGAGCTCCTGCGCCGATCGAAGCAATCGATGGACCAGGGGAAGCAGCTGCTCCTCGCGATCGTCGAGCGAAGGGGCGAGGTGATCTACTACCTCTGCACCGAGACCTCCCCCGCCAGCCCGAGAAGGGAGGAGAGGAGGTGATATGGGCTGAGAAAGGCCGTCGCGTTGGCGAGGCTCACGAGGCCACCGAACGGCGTGATGATGTTCCTCGGCGTCCTTGCAGGATACTACGTCTCCTCCGGCAGGGCACCTGACGCATCACAGGCCCTCCTCGCCTTCCTCACCGCCTACTGCCTCAACGGCTCCTCGATGGTCGTCAACGACCTGGTTGACTTGGAGGTTGATAGGGTGAACGCCCCCGAGAGGCCCCTGCCTTCTGGTGCGGTCGGCGTGAGGGAGGCCGCCGCGTTGGCTGTCTTCCTCGGCGCGCTGGGGCTGGCCTCGTCCTTCCTGCTGGGGCCTTTGCCCTTCGCGATAGCACTGGCCTTCTACGCCATCGCCCTCGTTTACAACCTCCGCCTCAAGCCGACTGGACTTCCGGGGAACGCAGCTGTGAGCTCCACGGTCGCAGCGCCCTTCCTCTTCGGTTCAGCGATGGCAGCCGGCATGCCAGAGACGGGTGCGGTGACGCTCGCGCTCCTCGCAGGCATCTCGAACCTCGGGAGGGAGGTGGTGAAGGGCATCGCCGACGTCGAGGGAGACAGGTCCAAGAACCTCAGGACCGTTGCGCTGACGAGGGGAGAGAGGGCCGCGGCCGTTCTGGGAGCGTCCTTCGTGATCGCAGCTGTGTTGCTGAGCCCCATGCCATATCTGCTCGGCGTGCTCGGATGGGCCTACCTGCCTGTGGTGCTGGTCGCAGACATCGGCTTCGTCTACTCGTCGGTCTCGGTCGTCAGGAACCCTTCGCCGAGGAACGCCAGGCGCGTGAAGAACCAGTACCTACTCTGGATGCTCGTCGCCTTGCTCGCCTTCCTCCTCGGCTCCCTCACCTCCGGTCGTCCCCGTTAGAGCCTCCTCCTCTCCGTGGGCCCTCAGCGCCGTGTAGAGCGCTATCAGGGCAGCAGGTGCGGCCAGCTCGGTCGGCAACGTGACGTCGGGACAGAGGTCCATCACCGAATCGGCGAGCCTGAAGACGCCCTTCGGTATCCCCTCCCTCGAACCGAAGAGGAGGTTGATCCTCTTGCCCCTCCTCAGGACCTCCGCAATCCTTGGAGCCTCGCTGTAGACCTCCCTCCCCTCAGGCTCGAAGACGACGATCGGCTCTTCCCTCCTCGAGAGGACCAGCTGGTAGAGGTCCTGGACGAGGGTCCTGACCGGCTCGACCTTCCTGTGGTAGGTCCTCCTCTGAACCTCCAGCCTCGACGCGATACCCTCCCTCACGCCCTCGATGAAGGCCGCCAGCTCGAAGGCGTCAGCCTCACCGGCAGGGGCTATCACGAGTTCGCCGACCTCAAAGGCCTGCGCGAACCTCCCCACCCTCCTCCCGACCTCCCTGGCGCCCTCGATCGAGCCGAGGTAGGGCATCTGGACGATCGAGACCCTCCTGAAGAACCTCCAGGAGCTCAGCTTCCCCGGCACCATCTTGCGGTACTCGCTCGAACCGTCGACTACGGCGATGGCCGACCTCTCGCCGATCACCTCGACCATCACGACCTTGTCAGGGTTGTCGAGGTCCACTCGCGCACCTGTCACCTCCTGGACCACCGCTCCGACCTTCGCGTTGACCTCGAGGCTCGTGAAGCCGGACTTGGCCCTCCTAACCGTCCTAACCGCAAAGCTCTCGCCTGACGAGATCCTGCCCCTCACGACCTCCCTCGCGGCCTCCACGATCTCGGAGGGATCGGACCTCACGACCGCTAAAGGCCTGATCACCCTCTCGGCCTCGGGGACCTCGGAGGAGATCTTCGACATGAGAGATTCCGGATCCTTGCATCTCTCCACGACCACAAGCCCCCTGAGACCGAGCGGCGAGGCTACGACCTCTGCCTCCCTGTCCAACAGTAGGACCTTGGACCTGACGAGATGCTCGAGGCCCAGCGGGGTCTTGATGATCAGCTCCAACTTTCAGGCGAGCACCAGCTTCTCCACGCGGAAGTGCCTCCTAGCCAGCTCCTTCACTGCCTTCAGGTTCCGGCCTCCCTTCCCGATCGCCTTGCCTCTATCCTCCTCTGAGACGTGGACGATGGCGGTGACCTTGCCGTCCCGCTCGACGACCTCTACGTCCTTCACGTTGGCAGGGAGCATCGCGTTGATCAGGAACTCCCTCAGGTCCTCCGAGTACTCGACCACCTTAACCCTCTTCCCTCCCAAGAGCTGGCTGAGGTCGCTGAGCTTCCTCCCTCCCTTCCCGACAGCCTTCCCTACCTCTCCCTTCCTGACCATGAAGACGACGAGGTCGTCCAGCTCGACGTAGTCGAGGACGTCGACGTCCGTCAGCTGCTCGAAGACCGCTATGTACCTCCACTCCTTCTCTGTTATCTTCAGGCCTTCCCTACTGGAGGACATGTCCTCATCCTCCCTTGCCGAGCGACGAGGTTCCGGGGTCCAAAACGGCCACGGTCGAGACGTGGAACGGCTTCCCCAGCAACCTCCCGAGCTCGAGGGAGCTCAGGTCCGTCTCGACGACCTGGACGCCCGTCATCCTCGAAGCCGAGCTCAGCTCCCTCCTGAACTCATCCGGACAGTCCTTTGCCACCAGCACCACCTTCGACTCCCTCCTCAGCATCGCGAGGTAAGACTGCCTGAAGCCCATCACGAACTTTCCGGTCCTCCTCAAGACCGTCAGCTCCGTCTTGATGTCCATGCTTCGCCCTTCTTCTATCATCCGGTGTTTAATAAGATGTTCGTTGCGGAGGGCTCCAGCACAGGCCTTTCACCCGCTACCCTTCCGGAAGGACCCCTTCGGCGAAGGACCTCGCTATATGCCGTTCACCGGAGAAACGGCAAAAACTCAATACCGGGACGGGATTCATCTCCATCGGCTTGAAGCTGATCAGCGTCAAGCTCCCGGAGGCGCTGATTGAGGGGATGGACGAGCTCGTCAGGCGGGGCCTCTACCCGAGCAGGTCGGCGATCCTCAGGGCCGCCGTCAGGGACCTCCTGAAGAGGGAGCTCTGGGGGGAGGAGAGCAAGCTGGAGGAGGAGTGAGAACGCGCCCCGGGTTGACGTGTGACCGTTAATACGAACTGGGCTCAGATCGTGTGGGCATGAAGCTGGAGGTCGTCGACCTATGGGCCGGAACGGAGGGAAAGACGATACTGAAGGGGCTGAACCTCAAGGTGGGAGAGGGAGAGATACACGCGCTGATGGGCCCCAACGGCTCCGGCAAGAGCACGGCCGCCTACGTGATCATGGGTCATCCGAAGTACACGGTTGAGCGGGGCGACATCCTCCTAGACGGCGAGAGCATCCTCGGCCTGACACCTGACCAGAGGGCGAAGAAGGGCCTCTTCCTCGCCTTCCAGTACCCGATCGAGATATCCGGCGTCACGATGGCCAACTTCCTCAGGAAGGCCTTCCTCAGCCTTTACGGAGAGGAGGGCAAGAAGGTCTCGCCCTCGGAGTTCCACCGTCGCCTCGTAGAGAACTTCAGGATCCTCCAGCTCGACGAGTCCTTCACAAGGCGCTACCTCAACGAGGGTTTCTCGGGCGGTGAGAAGAAGAGGTCGGAGATAGTGCAGATGCTCACGCTCTCGCCGAAGATCGCGATCCTCGACGAGACCGATTCGGGTCTCGACATCGACAGCGTGAAGGTGGTGGCCGCAGCCGTGAAGAAGGCAGTAACTGAGAGGAACGTAGGCGTGCTGGTGATAACCCACTACGCGAGGATCCTCAACTACCTGAGGCCCGACTACGTCCACGTGATGTACGACGGCAGGATCGTCGTCAGCGGCGGCCCAGAGCTCGCCGAGGAGCTGGAGCGGGTCGGCTACAAGGGCATAGAGGAGAGGTACCTCTCGAGCTGAGCGCCATCCTGCAACGAACTTTTGCTATCTTCAGTTCACCATATGTTCGGAACAAATTCTATTGACGTCCCCTTATTGCGATGTCCGGTGCTGCACCAACGGACGAGCATCGCATCGCCTTGATGCTTGAATGGGCGAGGTGTTCCAGAAATATTCCTATGCTGCCTCAAGCCCGCGGAACTTTATAAGAAAGCCGAATGCTTCCCCACCGTGCAGCCCTTGACCTTCTCGGAAGAGGAAGAGGAATGGGAAGAAGAGTGGGAGGAGGAAGAGGACTTCGAGGAGGAGGAATGGGAGGAAGAGGAGGAAGAGTGGGAAGAGGAAGAGGAGGAGTTCTGACCTTTCGTCCTGGAACCCCTGATTTTTTGGGGAGGGTTTTGCCCGCACCGATCGACCCTTCGTCTAGCTCCAGTGGAAATGGAGCTCCATACCAGGCCGTTACCAGCAAATTCTATATTTCCTATAGAATACTGCATACCGGATGCCGAAGGTGGAGGAGAGGAAGGTCCAGCAGCTGAGGGGCAGCTCCTACGTCCTCACGCTCCCAAAGGAGTGGGTCGAGGCCTCAGGGCTGAGGAAAGGGATGGGCGTTACGGTGGTCTACGAGCCCGGGATCCTCAGGGTCTTTCCGACGGGCAGGAGGAAGCTCGAGCTCTCGGTGACGGTCGAGACCTCGGCGGCCGAGCAGATCGGTGAGATCGTAACAGCGTGCTACGAGCTTGGCTGTTCCTCGCTCACAATATCGTGCAGGTCAGGGATAAGCGAGGAGCTCAGGAGCGTCCTGAAGAGGCTGAGGGAAGAGCTCCAGGGCGTCTTCGTCAGCCAGCAGTCGGAGGGCGTCGTCTCCGTCGAGATCTCCGAGGTGCCCTTCAAGTCCCTCGAGCAGGCGGTCTCGATCCTCTTACAGGCGCTTGTCAGGACCTTGAGGTTCGCGGAGTCAGGGGGGCCCTGGGTCAAGCGCGAGGACCTCGAGGAGATGCTGCGAGACTCGAGGGGCTACGGGTCGGCGCTGGTGCGGTACGTCTCGTCCCTCCTCTCCTCACCGGACGGAACCGTGCCACACTACGCGATGCCACTGATGGTGGAGGTCGCAGTGAGGATTAGGGATCTGGTCTCGACAGTTGGGGAGCTGCTCACCTCCGGCAGTTGGTCTCAGGAGTCACTGGCTTCCGTGGAACGTCTCCTCGAGAACCTGAGCCTACACGTTGCAGACCTCCTCTCGGCGGGCGCGCAGGAAGGTCTGATGGGTTTGAGGAGGGAGGTAAGGGAGCTCAGGAAGAGCGGCGCACACCCCGACGTTGACGGAGTGCTGCTCGAGTTGGAGAGGCTCCTCTCATCGCTGATAAGGCTCAACGCTCTTATCGTCGCCTGGACCTGACCGCGAGGACGTCGACGACCACGTGGACCTCATCGGGCGAGTAGGTCTTCACCGTCCTGATCCAGACCGGGACCGCCCTGTAGCCCAGCTCCTCAGCCCTTTTCACGACCTGCCTTGCAAAGGCCTCCAGCTCCTCAGACCTCACCACCTCGTGGACGTGTATCACACCGCCTCCCGGCCTCAGCACCGACAGCGCGTGGGGCAGGAACTCCAAAGTCCCTCCGAAGTAGCCCATGATCACCCTGTCGGCGACCTGACCGAGCTCCGCCGTCACCTCCCTGCAGTCACCGAGGTGGGGAACGACGACGTCCTCGACGCGGTTCCGCCTCACGTTCCTCACAAGGAACTCGTAGGCCTCTCGGTTGAGCTCGATGCTGTGGACTTTGACGGGCCTGGCGTGGACAGCTATCGGAAGGGTGAACTGCCCGACTCCTGCGAACATGTCCACCACGGTCTCCCAGCTCCTGACCGTCGCGGCCATCCTTAACCTCTCGAACTTGTTCCCCAGCGAGAGCATCAGGTTCGCGGCGTCTATCTCGTACTCGACACCGCCCTCCCGGTAGACCGTCACGACAGGCTCCTCTCCCTTCAGCAGCCTGACCCTCGGTTTCCTGAGCGGCCCCCAAACGCCCTCGTAAGCCAGCACCCACCTGGCCCTCGGGTGACGGGACTCGACGAAGCTCAGGGCCTCTCCTATGTCGTCCTCTGGACCGAGCTTGAGGAGGACCGCCTCGCCCAGCACCTTGTACCTGAACCTCTTCAACCTCCGCTGCACCGGCCGACCGACTCGACCAGCTCCAGCACCCTCTCGAGTCCTCCTAAGGACCGCGTCAGCTCTGCGTAGAAGCTGAACGGCGCATCGTCGAGCTCCAGCGCGCTCAGAACGGCAGACCTCAGGGAACCAGGGTTGAGATCCCTCTGGTCGACGACGACCGCAAGGCCCTTCGAGGCCGCTGAGGCGGCGTTTCCAGTCTGCTCGGCGTGGTCAGGCACAGGCATCAGTACCATCCTGCAACCGAAGGCTATGGACTTCAGGACTGTCGTCTGTCCTGCCCTCGAGATCACGACGTCGGCGGCCGAGAGGGCGAGGTGCTCGTCCTCGAGCCACGGGACGATCAAGTGTTTCCCTCTGACCTGTTTTCCTCCGGATCCGGGCTCGCCAAGGGAGAAGAGCACCTGAAGGTCGGCGATGCCTTCCAAAGCCCCCAGCACCCTTTCCCTGAAGGACTTCCTCTCCGATGCGGGGCCTGTCGACAGGACGCAGACCAGGGGCTCATCGGGCCTGAAGCCGAGAGACCGCTTGGCCTCCTCCCTCTCCGGGTATTCGTCCCTCCTCACGCCGAGGACAGGGCCGACGAACTCGACCTTCCGCACCTCGCTCCCCCTGAGCGAGAGGTTCCTCGACGATATGGTGTAGGGAGGCGGGTAGTCGGCGACCAATACCTTCTCCGAGAGGTTCCACACCCTTGCCACCAAGTCGATCAGTGCGTTGGCGACCTCGACCGCTCTCTGATGCTTCCTGTGAATTATTGCCGTCCTGTACTGGTTCAGCAAGGTCAGAACCGGGACGCCGAGGGCCCTTGCTGCGATGACGGCCGATGCCCTCGTGTCTGAGAGCACCACGTCCGGCCTCCAACGCTCGATCAGCGCCATCTCCTGGAGGATTTGATGCGAGACCTTCAGGGGCAGGAGGAGGTTCCTCAGGATCGTCCACCTGACGCTCACCCCACCGTCAGGAGACCTCCCGTAATCGACTCCTGTCACAGCATTGACCTCGACCCCAGACGCCTTCAGGTAGGAGAGGCCGTCGCCGTAGGAGGTTACCGTCACGTCGTGCCCCCTGGCGAGGAGCCTCCTGATGATGGGAAGGGATCTGGAGGCGTGCCCGAAGCCTATGCCGCAGACGGCGACGTGGGCCCTCACCGCCTTACCCTCGCCTCAGACCCTGCAGGCTCCCAGCTCGACCCTCCGGACAGGGCCCCTCGGCCTCTCCTCAGCGAAGACCTCGGCCTCGAAACGGTAGATCCTCGCCTTCGGGTTGAGCCACTCCGTAGGCCCTAGACCGGCCTTGAAGCAGAGGTTCACCAGGAACTCCTCGGCGTCCCAACCGTACTCGACAGGCACCTGGGGCAGCAGGAGGCCAGACCTGTTGCCGAGCTCGATGATCAGGCCGTGCCTACCCACCTCGATCTCCTTGGGGATCGCTCGCCTGTCCTTGACGTCGATAAGCTCGGGCTCCGTGAGGACGCTCACCTCCACCACCAACCTCCCCATCTCCTCCAGGTCCCTGACAGGCTCGAACCTCGGGTCCTCGAAGGCCGCCGCCAGGGCCGCCCTCACGGTCAGGACCTCCAGCTCGTCGACAGGCCTCGGGAACCCGATGCAGCCCCTCAGCTCCATGGAAGGGTATTCGTTGAGCGTCACGAAGACCCCCCTCCTCAGCCCGGTCCTCTTGACCTCCTTCAGTAGGGACTCCGGGTCCTCGCCCTCGAGAGCCAGCTCTATGCTCCTCCTCGCGAGCCTCACCAACATCGAACCAGTCTCGTCGTCTATGACCTGGCCCATCCGATGATTATGCTTCAGGCCGAGTAAAAGGGGTTGGGCGAGAGGTGCGCACGTTTCAGACGGTTGGCGCTCAGGAGCGTTGGGGACGGCGATGCCTGAGGTCAACGGAGACCCAGCGAAGGGAGTTGACCGGGATCAAGTGAGGGCGTTGCGAATGGCCCCCACTGCACGGACTGCGGCCTCGAGGGAGGCCTCGAGCTTAGGTCCGAGCTCGATGTAGGCGTAGACGTGGGGTAGCTCCGGTCTGACCGCGAGCAGCAGCAACGACGTGCCGGAGAGGCTCTCGATGACTTCTCGGTCCAGATCGGGCGGAGAACCTTCAGAGACCATCAGGAACTCGCCGACCTCGGCCACCTTCTGGCCCCACCTCCTCGCTCCCCTCACAGCAGGGGTCCCCTTCCTCAGCAACGCCACGCTCCTCTTGGGCGGCTTCCTAATTGCACCCCTCAGCATCACCAGGTCCCTCCTCCCTGCCAGCCGGGCTGCGAGGTAACCGAGGACGTTCGCCCTCGGAAGGAGGCCCACGAGGACCGAGAACTCCTCCAGCTCGCCGAGGCCTCTTCCCGAGACCAGAGCCATCGACGAGGTCCTCCTGGTCGCCTTGACCTCCGCGCCGAGCCTCCTGAGGGCCCCTACCAGCCGCATCGTGACCGAATCGACCTTCCTCCTCCCCAAAACGTTCCCAACTACGATCGACGCCGTTATCGCGACGATCAGCGCCAGAAGGACCGTGGACTCGTCGACCTGCATCGGTGAGAGGTGGGCGACTGGGCAAAAAGGCTCTTTCAGTGGCACTCGGAATCGAGGAGGGCCTCGAGGACTTCCTCCGGTAGCTCGGAGGGCGATGCGATCTGGATGGAGATCCTGCGGTCCGTGACGTCGCAGTACGTCCTTATATCGTGCTCGGTCACCGGCTCCTTCCTGAAGAACCCTCTGGCATAGGACCTGATCGTGACTGAGGCCCTGTGCCCAGCGAGGGAGACCAACCTTTCCCCTTCCTTGAACTGGTCCTCTTTCCGGCCTTTGCCCTTCTTCACCTCGACGAGGAGGTCGTAGCTCTCGCCGGTAACCTGATTGGCCAAGTAGTAGTGGGCGTAGCCCTCGAGGATCCACCTCCTCCCTCCCACCTCACCCATGTAGTAGATGTCCGGAGGGTTCTTGCTCCTCTGGACTATCCAGCCTTCGGGGAGAGCGAGGGTGATGAAGGTGTATGTCCCCATGATGAGGTTTCCTGTGAAGAGCTCGAACTTCCTCCTCAAGGTCCGCCCCTCACGCGGGGATAGGTGGCGTGTAGCTCCTCAAATCCCTGATCACGTCCCTCAGCGCCTCGAGCCCCCTCACCTCGGACGGGAAGGAGCGGACGTAGCCTATCACCAGCCGACCCAGCTTCTCCTCGATCATCCTGAGGTAACCCCGCTGCTCCTCCATCTTCGCCGTGAGGTAACCGCTGGGATCGGTCGAGGCGTCGGAGGCGTCGATCACGTTGTTTACGAAGACCCCTCCGACAGGTATGTTGAAGGACTCGACCATCTTGATGAACCGGACCACCACCGATATCGGCAGGGACTCGGGCGTGGTGACGAAGTAGAACCCTGTCAGCTCGGGGTTCGTTATGATCTCCCGCGTCTTGGTGAACTTCTCGTTCAGCGATAACAGATCGGCAATCACGGGGTCCTTCTTTATCTCCTCCATCACCTTCTCCTTCCTGAACGAGAGCCTCAGCCTGTACTCCATCGCCTCCCTCCTCGACTGGATCATCCTGGCCAGCCAGAGGCCGTAGAGCTTGCTGAGGCCGATCAGCCTCACCGCGTTGGCCACCGCTGCCGTGTCGAAGACCACTAGGTCGTACTTCCCTCCCATCTCCAGAACGATGTCCATCACCCTGTCGAACATCGCCGATTCGTGGAAGGCGGGGTTGGTGGTGGCGACCTCGATGAAGGGCTCCGGGTTTATCGGGACCTCCGCCCACTTGAAGAACTCCCTGAGCCTCGCCGTAATCCTGCTCTTGTATTGGTTCACGATGTCCTCGATCTCGACCTCGATGGCGTCGAGCCCCTGCGCCCCCTTGACCGGTTTGACCGTTCCGCCCGAGATGTCCTGGTCGAAGAGGCTGGAGAGGGAGTGGACGGGGTTGAGGCTCGCCAGCAGGACCCTCTTCCCGTGCTGTGAGGCGTCGAGGGCGAGGGCCGCAGCTATCACCGTCTTCCCCACGCCTCCCTTCCCGCCCACGAAGACGAACTTCCTGCCTCCGACTATAGGCCCTACCCCGCTCACCATATCCTGGTCACCCCGTCCACAAGATGCTTGGCCACCTCCCTTATCCCCTCCAGGCCCTTAGGCTCCCTCGGGAACATTGGGATCGCAGCCACGACGAGGTCGCCGAACTTCTCGAAGATCATCTTCAGCACCTCCTGCTGCTGCCTGTACCTGTTCCTTATGTAGGGCGAGGGGTTATCGGCCATCTCCTTCGGAAGGACCTTGTTCAGCACCACTCCGGCCGGCTTGATGCCGATGGACCTGAAGGCCTCCAGAGCCTTCTCGGTGTCGTAGACCGACATCGCCTCAGGGGTCATCACCATGAAGAAGGCCGACTTGCTCCTGTCCCTCATCAAGTCGGTGAAGGTCGTGAGCTTCCTTCTGATCTCGTAGAGCTCGTTGAGTATCTCGTCCTCCTTGACCAACCTCTCGCTCTTCAGCCTCCTCGCTATCTCGTCGTACTCCCTCGCCTTCTCCCTCACCTCCGTCAGCTTCTCCACCCAGCTCGTCAGGACGTCCGCCATAGTCAGCATCCTGATGCCGTGCCCGAAAGGAGGCATGTCGAAGACGTAAAGGTCGTACTCGCCCTTCGCGACGTAATCGGCCATAGCGTCGTAGGTCGCCGACTCGTACATGGCCGGCTCGGCAACGGAGCTGTCTATGTACGCCTCTATCTCCGGAGGTATCTGCTCCATCATGTACTTCTCCTTGATCTTCCGCTTCACCTCCTGGATGTACGCGTTGATCTTCGCGTCCGCATCGATCTCCACCACGAAGAGGTTCGGTGCCACCTCGACCTCTCCCTTTCCGAAGATGTCCCGCTCGAAGATGTCGCTGAGGCTCGCCTGGGGGTCTGTGCTGAAGCAGAGCACCTTCTTCCCCTCCATGGCTGCAGCGTATGCGAGGGCCGCGCTGCTGGTCGTCTTCCCTAAGCCCCCTTTCCCAGCGAAGATCACCATCTTCACGCCGTCACGGAGGACGACTTCCCTGAGGCCCCACGCCACCACCTATCACCCGTAAATCACATCAGTGAAGTCCCTCTCCCGGTAGAAACGATGCTTCCAGGCCTGGACGTTGGGGACCGCGTAGGGCAGGAGTCTCAGCGAGTAGTACGGCGGAAGTATCGGGAAGCCCAGCATGTCCCCCAGTATCATCAGGATGAACATGTGCTCGATGTACATCCTGGTCTTCAGGACCGCAGAGACCTGGCCGTGGAGCGCCGCACCGTACATGACCTCGCCTATCGCTCCCTTCAGCTTAGAGAGAAGTCCTCCCGTCTTCTCCTTGCCCACACAGGCAGAAGATGGCGAGCAACTAAAAAATTTGATGGAGGGAAGCAATAATCTGAAGTCACGCTTGGGCTGGCTGTGGCTGCCTGGAATACCTGATGAAGGCCCTCAGGAAGTAGATCGCCATCATGGCGCCGATGATGAACATTATCGCGCCCATCACTGTCGAGAAGGCGTTGACGCCAGCGACAGCCGCTGGTCCTCCGAGCTGCAATAACGGCCCTTGCTGCGGGAAGTAGGGCACTTGCCTTCCGTCCCTTATCAGGACGGGGGTCGCGGTGGCCGTTGCGAAGACCATCGTCTGCCAGGCGATCGCCGCAAGCGTCGTAATCATCATGAAGATTCCCGGGATTGTGCTGTACCAGTGGAACTTCCTGAGGGAGAACAGGTAGAGGCCCACGATCAGCAGCGCGAAGCCGGCGAGGAGCTGGTTGGTCCCTCCGAAGTAGAGCCAGATGTTGATCCAGCTGCCGGTGAGGACGAAGGCCACCGGTAGGACGAAGCCCAGCACCGTAGCGACGTACCTGTTGCCCAGGAAGCTGAGCGAGGTACCCGAGAAGATCTCGGCCATGGTGACCCTCCAGAACCTTCCGAGGATCGTCAGGATCGTCACGGCCATACCGACCATGTAGCTGGCGAAGAATATGGAGAGTATCGGTGCCGCTGCCTGCCCGCCGAACAACGGGCTCGTGAGCGTAGTGGCGCCCTTGACGAAGTTGGGAGGTGAAACCGCGGTGCCCGGTGCGAGGACGATCCACGCGGCGAGCGAGGTCAGTCCGACCAAGTTCTCGCTAAGCATCGCGCCGGCACCTACCGGCCTGACGTCCGTCTCGACGTCGATCTGCTTGCTGGTCAGCCCTGTGCTGACGAGGCTGTGCCACCCGGAGATCGCTCCGCACGCGATGCTGACGAAGAGCGCCGGCCAGAGAGGACCGGTTGTGAAGGGGCCGAAGAAGCTCGTGAACGTGGGCGCCTGGATCTTGACGCCGGTGAAGGCCGAAGCGAGGGCTCCAGCCGCCAGCATCAAGACGGCCGGGAACAGGGTGTAATATGCGATGTAGTTCATCGGCGTCACGAGCCTCGGCATCGGAAGCAGGGCCCCTGCGGCCAGCAGCGCTATCAGCGGAACGTACCAGAGGGTGTACGGTGCGGTTCCGAGGGTTCCGGGCGGAGGCCAGTTGAAGATCACGCCTATCACCACACCGATAGCCAACAGGACGACAGCGATCAGCGTCACCTGAACGACGGGCATCTTGACCTTGAAGAGCAGGTGGCCTGTGATCAAGGCGGCAATCACCAGCACAAGAAGGCTCCAGAAGGCTCCGGCAAACGCGTCGATCACGGTAGCTACGACGAAGAGGAAGGCCGCGTTGATCAGCAGCAGGTAGAAGAGCAGGAATCCCAACAGCAGCCTCCTAGGCGTCGGTCCAAGCATCTCGTAGGCCAGCGGACCGAAGGACCTGCCCTCCTTCCTGACCGAGAGGAACATCGAGCTGTAGTCCTGGACCCAACCTATCAGCAGCGCAGCGAAGATGATCCACAGGAAGGCCGGCAGCCACCCGAAGGTCAGGGCGATTCCTGGACCGAGGATCGGTCCGAGGGCTGCGATGCTGTTCCACTGGAAGCCGTAGAGCACGAACCTCGACACCGGAAAGAACTCGACCCCGTCCATGTACATGTGCGCCGGCGTCGGCCTCTTCGGATCGGGCCCCCAAACCTTCCTGTCGACCCAGCGGCTGTACCCCCAGTAGGTCAGCAGGAAGATCGCAATTCCGATGGCCGTTAGGCCGGTTGGCGTATCGAACACCATAGCAATTTCGTCATGGAGCTACTGGTATTTAATAAATTTCGTGGAGTGGGGTTTTCCTGCAGCGTCTCCTCGTTTCGTTCACGTAACGGGATTAGAATTGGTGGATTCTGCGATAATCAGCCGATCATCTAGGCGAGATTCGTATTCAAAATCGAGATTTTCAGAAATGTTGGTCCGTTCTCAGTACCAAAAATTGGTCCGGAATCAGGGCCTTTTTGGGGCCATGCGCCTGGGGGTCGGCTCGGCTCTTCCTTCTTCACCGATCAGTCTGGAGCGACAGGCCTCATCCCCCATCACAGGATACAGCGTCACAGCCTTTAGACGGTTGCGCGGACTTCGAGGCCCACCTTCAGTCGAGGACCCGGACGACGTCGTGGACGACAATCAACGTCCTGCCGTCCTGCTTCAGCACCTTCGCCTTGGCGATGAACCTGCTCCCCTTCCTCACCAGCTCCCTCGGACCATAGAACATGTCCGCCTCCATCCTCGCCCTGAACCTGTCGTTCACCAAGACTATGGCGTATCCGGCCCCGACCTTCTCGACCTCGACCTTGAACAGGGCGCCCGACTCGCTGGAGGCCCTGAGCGATGACCTCGGGACGAACCTACCTCCCATCCTGACGACCTTCCTCTCCTTCACGAGCCTGAAGGCTGCCCTCCTGACCACATCCGGGTCCTCGTCGACCTGCTCCATCAGCTCAGGGAGCGTCATGCCCCTCCTTCCGCTCTTGAGTAACTGGAGGAAGACGTCCTTCCTCGTCCTCTCTACCGCCCGCCTCACCTCCTTCGCTGTCCTGAAGGCCTCCTCGATCCGGGGCTTCGCCGCCTCTCCGACGGCCTGCGCCTCGACGCTCGGCAGCACCTCAGACCCCTCTTCGGTTGTTGGCAGCTGTTGCACGGGCACCCTCCTCCAGGGCCACGGCTCCCCAGGTATCGGTCTAGGGCCGGAGCGTGGCACCAGCACCTCCCTGAGGCCCTTCGAGACCTCCTCGAGGATCGCCGCCATCCTCCTCGCCCTCCTGTAACCCTCCCGGAAGTAGTACTCCTCGACGGTCCCTTCGGTCACGAGGATCACCACCTTGCCCGGCAACCTCCTACCAGTCCTCCCCTTCCGCTGGATGTGCCTGATGCCGCTGGGTATGGGCTCGTAGAACACGACAAGGCCGCACTCGGGTACGTCGAGCCCCTCCTCTCCTATCGACGTCGCCACCAGAACCTTCGTCCTCCCCTCCCTGAAGTCCCTCAGGACCCTCATCTGCTCCTCCTGCGTCATCCTCGGCCCTCCCTTCCCTTCGGCCTTTCCGACGAAGAGGGTGGCCTGTATCCCCTCGGCCCTCAGCCTCTCCACCAAAACCTCCGCTGTCACCCTGATGTTGGCGAAGACCAGCACCCTGTCCTCCGGCTTCTCTGAGAGGTGCGTCCTGACTGCGGTCACGAGCGCCGTGACCTTAGGGTGGTCGACCGTGCACCCCTCCGCAGCTCTCAGCAGCTCCTCGTAGTCCTCGCTCCTCACGATCGACACGTGGCTCCTCAGCTCCGACTCCCTCAGCGATCGCAGGTAGTTGAGCAGGGTCAGGACGTGCTGGCTCTCGACCAGCTCAAGCGCGTGGTAGAAGCTCAGCGCTTGCGAAATGACCTGAAGGTACCTCATCCTCGGCCCCCTCGCGCCTGCCTCGGCCTCCGCCTTCAGCCTCTCCATGATCGACAGCAGGACCTTCCTGTTCACCTCGACCTCAGATCCTAACAGCCCGGCCGACCTGAGGACCTCGACCCGCTTCTCGATCGCCTTCCTGATCACCTCCCTCACCCTCTCGTACTCCTCTGGCAGCTGGACCCTGATCCACGTGGTCTTGACGCCGGGGATGTGGGGCCTGACGTCCTCGTCCTCCTCGGTCCTCCACTCGATCCGCTCGATCCAGAGGTTCCTCACTACCTCGGTCACCGATTCCTTCGTGGAGCCGGGAGAAGCAGTAAGGGCCAGGATCAGTGGCCACGGGCACCTCCTCACGTACTCCGAGGCCATCCTTGTGTAGGCGTATCGAGCCTTGGACCTGTGACACTCGTCGAAGACCAGGAGCGCGAACTCCTCGAGGGATACGATGCCGCTGCTCAGGTCGTTCCAGACTGCCTGCGGCGTCCCGAAGACGACCCTGACCCTCCTGTCGAGCCAGATGCCCTCCCTTCCCCTCACCTCTCCCGTGACGGCGGCGACCTCCTCCCTCTCGAGCCTCAGGTGCTTGAGGAAGCTCTCTTTGTGCTGGAGTACGAGGGGCTTGGTCGGAGCGAGCACCATCACCCTGCATCCCGGGTACCTGTTCAGGACCTCCGCAGCCACCAGCTCAGCGATCACCGTCTTCCCGAGCGCCGTCGGCAGCACTACCAGCGTGTTAGCCTCGAGCGCCATCGTTGCGATCTCCAGCTGGTAGCTCCGCGCCTCGACCGTCCTCTCCCTTATCATCGGATGGTCCACGAACCCCTCCTCGTCGACCTGGAAGAGACCCTTGTCCTTGCCCTCGCCACCCTCCCCGATGAAGTCCCTTAGGTCGCCCACCGGCGAGACTGCTCGCAACGAGGTGATATTCGTATGCCCCTGTCCGTTGACGGTGGACCTTCCGATAACACGCTGACGATCTTTCCGTCGCCTCGCATCACACCGTCCGGGCTCGAAAGGTAATATTCTGCTTTTTATCCCGATTTGAGGACATGCCGTCCCACGGCTCCGTCACGAAGGCCGGAAAGGTCAGGAGCGCCACGCCGAAGATCGAGCCCAAACCGAAGGAGTTCCCGCCGCCGAGGATCAGGAACAGGCGGAACTACGTCAAGAGGATCCTCAACGCCCAGATGTCTTCGGCCGTCGGCAGGGGCATCGCCTGAGCGCAAAAGATGAGGGAGTTCACGGCCCGCAACGTCAAGCTGAGGCTTTACACCGGTGATATAACCGCCGAGACGTCCGACGCGATTGTAGTTCCGGCCAACTCGCTGATGATCATGGGAGGCGGGGTCGCCGGTGCCGTGAAGAGGGCGGGAGGGCAGTCTATCGAGGACGAAGCGAGGTCCAAGGCCCCTGTAGAGGTAGGGAAGGCGGTCGTCACGTCCGCAGGCAGGCTCCGTTGCAGGTTCGTGATCCACTCGCCCACGATGGAGAGGCCCGCTGGGGAGACGAGCCCGGAGAAGGTCTACAGGGCGACGCTCGCTGCGCTGAAGGCCGCCGCCTCCGTCGGAGCGCGGAGCGTCTCCTTTCCCGGCATGGGCACCGGCGTCGGAGGGCTCGATCCTGTGGTAGCCGGCAGCGCGATGGCTAAAGCTGTCCTCGACTTCGCTGAGCAGGGAAGCGGGAGCGTTGAGGTCGTCAACTTCGTCGCTTTCAACGAGGAGCTCCTGAAGGGCCTTTTGGCTGGGGTAGAGCGGGTTTGGAGGTCGAGCAGTACAGGATAGAGCTGGACGAGGAGGTCAGGAGGAAGTTCGACGTTCCACTGAGGTCCGTCAAGCTGAAAGGAATCGATATGTCAGCAATCAGGGCTGACGATAGCTTTCGGGAGGCGGTCTACGCCGAGCTGAGGAAGAGGTACACGCTCGACTCGGTCAAGGACGACCCGATCTTCAGGGCCTACAGGGACTTCTACTGGAGGATAGGCATCGACCCAACTAAGGTGAGGCCCTCCTCCGAGGCCCTCGTCAGGAGGATACTGCAGGGGAAGGGGCTGCCTTCGATCAACCCGCTAGTCGACATCTTCAACCTCGTATCGGCTTTGACCGGCATCACCTTTTCCGCCTTCGACCTCGACAGAATCGTCGGGAACGTCAGGATGACTTGGTCGAGGGCCGGCGAGAGGTTCGTGGGCATAGGCACCGGCGAGATGGAGCTCACAGGCCGAGAGCTCGTCCTGAGGGACGATTCTGGTCCTATCTCGATCTATCCCTACCGCGACTCGGAGAGGACGAAGACGAGCCTGGAGACGAGGAACGTCCTGCTGGTCCTCTGCGGCGTTCCCGGAGTGCCCTT